>Ga0214923_10002356_pt1 | contig 25276 bp, 20 predicted proteins | sample LL1510_MetaG_FD_177993 | JGI IMG/M metagenome (GOLD analysis project Ga0214923, IMG submission 177993) | Freshwater microbial communities from Lake Lanier, Atlanta, Georgia, United States - LL-1510 | ecosystem: Environmental > Aquatic > Freshwater > Lake | place: USA: Georgia | collected...
AACGCTACTTCCAAAACAATAGTATGCATTCGCATTTGCGGCCTTCACGTACGCTTCTTGCACCCATGCCGATGCTGGTGTTGAAACAGTGCTTCCGCCCGTCGTTGGGCTTGGCAGGGTGATAGGAGTTGAGATCGTCGGAGTCGCGGTGGTAGGCGATTGTGCAACGGTTGTTTGCGCCGGTGCTGCGCTGCTCAATCGAGACACAACTCGTTTTTTAATAATCGGATGACCCTCAACCGTTATGCTTCCATCGGTTTCACTGTGAGTGGAAACGCTTGGGCCGCGCTCATCACCTTGCTCAAGTGGCGGAGCTGGGCGAAAGCAGGCGTTCAAAATAAAAATCAACACCGCCGACAACAAAGACATTGTCGCCTGCGCGATTCTCATTTGAATTTGCCAACACCTCACCGCATCACGACCCTCGTCCGTGTGGAATACTCGGGCTCCCCGAGAGGTGTCGGTTCATTACCTGCCAAGATCGAGTTGTGTTTTTGACAGCAGCTAAATCGGCTTATTTATTGTCTGTTTAAGAGACTTATCTGTCATCCATTAAAGTTTGTCGAAAGTCGCTTTTTTGTTTGCAAGGTCTTAATTGTAGAATTTTAGTATCACTTTCAAAAGCCAACCCCATCCGTTGCAATTTAAAGAGTCATGCTGCGCATCTGCCAACAGTTGAGCTTTAATTGGCGGCATTTTTGCATTCAAGTTTGGCATGTAAAAGCTGCGAGCCCGCTCTTTAAAGAGAGCTTCGAGCCAAAAATGCGCTGGCACCACAATTGCTTAGCCATTGATGCGAGGCGTTGGATTGACATCATTCGATGATTTCTGAGTCATTCTTCAAACGCAACTTTTCACTTCTGAGGAGTAAAATATGCAGTTTATTCAGAGATTTATTCCCAGTTTTCTACTTCTTGGATTGGCTGCTTGCGGGCATAAAAATGTCGACAGTTCATCTGTCGATAGTATTTACAAACTCCCCGCAACCGACAACGACACCGATGCAAATATGGTTGCTGTCCAACTTAATGATGTCAGCAAAGACGGAGTTATAAAATGCGAAGGTTTCGATAAAAAGAGAAATTACATTTACTCGAGACTGGAATTCAAGAATTCCCAGGTGACTCTCGCTTATGTTGGAGCTATTCAAGGAAAATATGAACTTTTTCACCACGACATTGCAAAGAAAATTCTGAATCTCAAATATTCTTTTGAAGACGAAAAGGGACTCGTTAATATTTACGCTGCGCAGGCCGGACAACCCCGCAAAATTTACTCGCTCGCTTTGAAACTCGCAGACACTCCAAAAGATGCCGAACTCCCTGAAGAGATTTTTTATGCAGCTCAACTCGCTTACATGGATCCCACAACGAATCTTGATTTATCCAGCGTCCGCATGACATGCGATGTCTTCAGATTAAAAAAATAAGCGGAACCGCTGACACCTCAAGTTGAAAAATAAATCGCTGTTTGGCAAAAACTTTGCAGTACAAGGAGGCAGATACCTTTTGTCTCCCCTTTTCAACGAGGCGCTGCAACGTGAAACGCGGCTTATCTGCTCCCCCACCCTTTCGGCTCTTGGCGGCGGTTGCCGTTTACTTCTGCTTTGCAGGCTGCATCAAGCAAAGCAAAACAAGCGGGTCGCTTCCGCGTGCTTTTGTTGATACCTCAACTGCGAACACCTGCGCAGCTCTGCTTCCTGCAAGCGAGTATCAAAGCTTGGTCCGACAACTCACAGTAAAGTCCCCTCTTGGCATTGTCAGCACCAATGACCTGCACGGTCACCTCGATCCACGCCGAGTCAGTTTAACGGTTTCACCTCAAGACGAGCGCGAAGTTGTTGTTGGTGGCGCGGAACTTTTGGCAAGCTATTTGGCCGCTTTGTGCCGACACTATAAAGGGCGTTTGGCCTATTTCGATACTGGTGACTCTTATCAAGGAACACTTCTCTCGAGCCTCACATCTGGCCAAGCGGTGCTCGAAACATTTTCAAGCCTCGGATTACGCGCAAGCACCTTTGGCAATCATGAATTTGATTTTGGACAGATGAAAATACGTGAATGGCTCGCAACCCCTCAACGCTCCTTTTGGTACGTGACAAGCTCATTAAATGGACAAGAAAATGGGCACGCAATTCCCTGGCAAGACCTTCATCCGCCGCGCTTTGCTAAATCAGTTGTTTTCGACGTTGAAGGAATAAAGCTCGGAATTGCTGGCTACACAACGGAATCAACTCCAGTCAAAAGCATACCTACTCACGTCGCCGGCTTGGCGTTTAAACAACTGAACGATGTGCTTGATCAGGAAGCCCAGCCGTTGCGGCAGCAAGGTGCGCAAATCAATATTCTACTCTCTCACGCAGGCGGAGCCTGCGACATGCGCCTGCCAGCAGCTCAGGGCGAAAACGCGTGTCCACAGTCGAATTCCGACGAACTGGGTCAGGCCCTACGCGCGTCACCACAAGCAAAAAACAATTGGAATTTGGTCATTGCGGGCCATTCACACGCCGCTCAACGACACCTCATTGGCGGAGTTCCGGTTGTGCAATCCACTGGGCTCGGCCTGAGTTTAACCCACACGACAATCAACATGTCTTTGCCACAACCTGAAGTGCAATTGCACAATCCAATTTATCTTTGCGAAACTCACTTTCAAAATTGGGCCGGATGTCATCCCGAAGAACTCGCGTGGCGCAACCAGCCTTCTGCACCTATTGGCCCAGCAAAAGCCCCTGAGCTCAACGGAATCACCATTCGCAAAGCGGATGGCCAGAGGGTTGCAACTGTCTTGAGCACCTACCGTTCGCAACTCGCCGAACAGCTCAAATCTGAAGTGACAAGTACCCCGGTCGAATTAACTCATGATCGCACGGGCAAATCGCCCGCAGCGGCTTGTTTGGTGGATGCGTGGTTGGCAGGTTTGCGAGCTTCGGGTGATACCTGGGGAGATATTCGTGCCGACCAATTGGATATGGCCGTTCTTAACTCCGGAGCCCTACGCAGCGGAATTCCAGCTGGCTCGCTGACATTTGGGCGACTTTTCGAAATCATTCCCTACGACAACACAGCCCACGTCGTGCGGCTCAACAGCGCAGAAATTCTTGCCTTTGCCCGCGCTCAAGAAGCCAGTCCACACGATTATTTTCTTGTCAGCGAAGGCTATGTCGTACAACGCAGGAGCAACAATTCACCTGCTCCAAGAACATTGAACATCCACTCCGTACAAACTCTTCAGCAACCCAAGCAGACTCAATGGCAGGTGGCAATTTCCACCTTTTCGAGAACTTTTCTTGAAAAAGCAGGACTTCAAAACAAAGTCATCGACACCGGCATGTCCGTGCGCGATACAATTGCAGACGCTCTAAAGAACAAAGACCTTGCGAAAAAATCCTGCCGTTCTGCCGATTCGAGTCGCATGGAGATTTCACCTTCAAACAACTAAAAGAACCTAATTTCACAGGTTAAAAGCAAGATTCATAGAAATTCATCAATTCAGGATTAGGTCGGATTTTTGTCACATCCGCATCTTACGCTTTAGTTACATTTTTGTTACAACTTTGTTGCAGATTGAGTCGGAGGCTTCATTTCTAATTTAAAAGCCTCGAATCTTGGTAACTTTTGGGACATTTATGAACTCTGCAACGTTAACTGCATCGAGACGCAAATCAGTTCACCCACTCCGCTCAACTCAAGCGCCATCGCATGCCGCGAAACCAGCGAAGCAGATGAACGAAAATGACCATCACTCGCTTCTGCGCGAGGAACAGAGTTGGCTAGCGTTCAACGAGCGGGTCTTGAGTGAAGCAGAAAACGCACAAACCCCGCTATTAGAACGATTCAAATTTTTATCTATATTTTATTCAAATCTAGATGAATTTTTTATGGTCAAAGTCGCAGCCCTTCAAACTGAATCGCAGATCCTTGCTGAGCAGGAAAGCGCATCGAATTCCCTGCCTATCCAGCAGCTCAAGTCTCGCGTGCGCTCCCTTATCGAACGGGCAGAGGAGCTGTTTGAGAAGAGTCTCGTGCCAGGCCTCGCGCAAAGTATCGCCACAATAACTCGCCCGGAAGAGTTGAATAAGCAACTCCGTCGCGCAATCCGCGCCACTTTTAGTTCACGTGAGTTGGGCTTGCTGACACCATTGGTTGTCGACCGCTCTCACCCTTTTCCATATTTTGAGAATCAAAAAAGCTATCTCGTCATTCAATTCAAACCGTCGGCTTCAACAACCCGGGCTCACTCGTTTGGACTTATTGAACTTCCGTCCACTGCTCAAAGATTGATGCGCGTCGATTCTCGCGGCAAATCCTATTATGTTTTTCTAGAAGACGTCATTCTCGACAATCTCGACTTGGTCTTCCCATGGGCTAAAATTTCTCGTTCGGTGCTCATCCGTGTCACCCGCAACCGCGAACTCAACCTACTAGACGATGATTTTGATGATCTTCTTCTTTCCGTTGAGCAGGGTTTGAAGGACAAAACCACGCGCCATGCGGTAAGGCTCGAATCGAGCAAGCCATTGCCTCACGCCGTAAAACATTTGCTTATGCGACAAATTAAAATAGAAGAGCATGCGATCTATGAATCCAATGAACGTCTTTTGACCTCAGAACTGATGCAGATATCCGCGCATAGCGGTTGCGAGCATCAACGAGATCCCGTCTTCAAACCGCAGCCCCACAAGCGTTTAAAGAAAGCAGACAATCCTTTTATCGCGATCAAGCAGCAAGACGTCTGGCTTCATCATCCGTATGAAAGTTTTTCTGATGTCGTTCATTTTCTAGAATCAGCCGCGCAGGACCCTGACGTGGTGGCCATCAAGCAAACCCTCTACCGCACTGGCAACAATTCACCCGTGGTCTCGGCACTCATCAGAGCCGCAGAGCTAGGCAAACAAGTCGTGGCAATTGTTGAACTTACAGCTCGCTTTGACGAACATAGAAATATTGACTGGGCGCGCCGCTTAAAAGAAGCCGGTGCAACCGTGGTTTTTGGAATTGAAGGTTGGAAAACTCACGCCAAGATGAGTTTAGTGATCCGCCGTGAGGGACAGGAACTTCGTCGATATGCTCATTTATCGACTGGAAACTACAATGCCAGAACGGCACGCATTTACACCGATCTCTCGTTACTCACAGCCAATCCAGAAATCACCAGCGACGTGGGTGTCTTATTCAATTTGTTAACTGGCCTTCCTCGCCTCATGATGCCTCAATCAGAGCTGACTTCTCTGACAAAACCAAGACTTTCACTTCTGCAAGCGGCACCTTTTGGACTCAGGGAGTTTTTCAAACAAATGATCGGCCGGGAAACGCGGATTGCCGCAAAAGGCTCTCACGCAAGAATCGTGCTGAAACTTAATTCACTAACAGATCCTGAACTTATTCAATCGCTTTATGAAGCGAGCCAGGCCGGCGTAAAGGTCGATTTAATTGTGCGCGGCGTTTGCCGCCTGCGAGCCGGACTCAAGGGATTTTCTGAAAACATCAGAGTCATTTCAATCATCGATCGTTTTCTAGAACACTCACGCATCTACTATTTTTCAGCCCAGGGCCGCGGGGAAATTTTTGTTGGAAGTGCAGATTTCATGCCTCGCAACATGAACCGAAGAGTTGAGTGTGTGTGGCCAGTGCTTGACTCTGAAGGTAAAAAGAAGGTGACTGAGATCTTACAAATCCACCTCGCAGATAATGTTAAGGCTCATGAATTATCTGCGGATGGAAAGTATAAGAGACTAGCCCTTTTCGGAAATGAACACACGCGATCGCAAAGCAAATTCATCGAACTATATGCAGAAAAAGTTCATGGCAAAAATTCTCGCGACCTACAGCTCAAAAAACCAAGGTGCAATAGCCAGAGTCGCACTCAACGAATTTCGCGTTCTTAAGAATATTCTCAGACAAGGCTCTGAATTCACGAACACAAAGTTCAGATTCGTCTGAGCTTTGTGTTTGGCATTGACGCAATTGTTCTTCGAAACATTTTTCCTTGATCTGTTGGAAATGTTTTGAATGAGAACTCAAGGCGCCCGAGATGATACATTCCCGAAAATTTTCAAAAATCAATTGTGGTGTCGCAGAGTTCGGTGAAACTCGAGCGCTGTTGATTTCCGATGTGCCGTTCAAAGAGACTCCACACGCGGGCAAAAGAGATAGAACAAAACAGCAGGACAACAGAACTTTCGCTAATTTCATCGTTTTCCCTCCCGTAATTTCTGTCAGTGACAGCTGCGGCTCATACCCGCGTTAAGCTGATGAAATACAATGCGACCGCGTGCAAGAAAAAAATGTATGCGGTCCGCAACGGAAAGGCGGAATTTTTTCAAAACTGTTACAAACTTGGTAATTGAGTCAAATTCCAGGCATTGCCTTATCTAAGAGATAAATGAAATTATTGGATAAGTTCGGAAAGAAAGGCAATCGTTTTGCTCATCAAATATCAACAAAAATGTATTTCGTGGCAAAAAACGCTGATTATTTTTTGTTCACTCATCACCTCATCCTGCATCTTAAAGGCATCGAGTCGAGGGACTCAATCAAATACCCCTGCAGCACGGCCGCGCTTGATTGTGCTTATCATCATCGACCAAATGCGAGCCGATCTTCTCGACCGTTTTTCAGATGCTTTTCGAAAAAACTCGGAAACAAATGCGCGAGAGGGCTTAGATAAATTCAAAACGGAAGGCACCTCGTTTGTGGCAGCACGCACAGCAAGCGCACCCACGGTAACCGCGGCTGGACATGCAACGGTGTGCAGCGGGGCCCATGCTGCAAAGCATGGAATCGTAGGCAATGCCTATTTTGACCGCTCGAAACGAGAAACGGTTGAAAGTGCCTCAGACGAAACCACGACCCTCGTTCGAACCCCAGGGCTGCTTCCCAGCGACCCTCTTTCAAACGTGCCTTCGCCGGGCTCGAGCGAACGCAGGATTCTTGTCCCCAATATTGCAGACAGCCTTTTTGAATGGAACCACGCAAGCCGAATTGTCTCGATCTCAATAAAAGACAGGGGTGCAGTTTTTTGCGGGGGCTCGCATAGCAAAGGAGTCTATTGGTACGATTATAAATCAGGATCCATGGTCACAAGCTCCCGCTACACAAATTCGTTACCTTCTTGGGTGAATCAATTTAATACAAACAGAGCTCCGAATTTCTCGTACACATGGGCCCCAAAATTTGCGCCCGAGATTATGAAAACCCTTCTTAAAGAAGAAAAATACCGGCAAGCACTGGCTATTCGAAGCTCTCTTTCAAGTCACTTTGGGGGTGGCTTTCCTTATCGCTATTCATCGAGCGAAATCGGCGCACTGGGAGCGAGAAAATTCTTTGAATTTACACCTTATGCATCCGAACATCTTGTGAATTTTGGTCTCGAGGCAAAAAAAGAGAGCGACTTGGCTGCGCCTCGCGAGAGGCAAATCGTCAGTGCACAGCGCCGGAAACACCTGACCTTCTCACCATCAGCTTTTCAACTCCTGATCTTGTGGGGCATAGTTTTGGACCCGAAAGCCTTGAGCTGTTCGACGTCTATATCAATTTAAATAAGAGCATTGAAAAGTTGCGAAAAGAATTGGAGTCTGAACTAGGCGGTGGATCCGTGTTATTTGTTCAATCGGCGGATCACGGCGTGCAAAACATGCCTGAGGTGACGGCTTCTGCATCAGGAAAGAAAGTTGGTCGAATTTCAAACACAAGATTGAAAACGAAATTTGAGCAAGTTTTGGAAAAGATATTTGGTCCAGGGCCCTGGATCGACGAGCTGATCACCAATGAAATTTACCTCAATGAAGAGACCCTCAAGACCAGGAAGGTGGATCGTTCACTCGCAATAGAAACGCTGAAACCTCAGGTTCTCAATGAACCTGGTCTGCGAGGAATATTAACGCGAGAGGATATATTGAAAGGTGGCTCCAAAGAAAGCGAGTTTTTCAAACGTGGACATCATATTGCCCGCTCTGGAGATGCCGTTCTTCTCGTTGAGCCCGGCTGGCTTGGAGAAGATAGTGTTGCCGGAAACCATGGCACCTCAAACGACGATGACGCCCGAATACCAATGGTCTTTTATGGCTGGAAAATTTCGCGCGGGCAAACTCTTTCAAATCCTGTTCAAGCCGATGACATCGGCCCAACAATACTCGAACTTATTGGGGCTCCACGAGGTTCTCAAATGACTGGTATCTCACGCGCTGCTTTGCTAATCAACCACGCCCAGCCGCAATCCAACTGAAACAAAGCTGCGCTTCACATGCAAATGTGCGGACCGCAATGGCCCGCACTCACAAGAACTTCGACTGCTTTTTATTCAAACGTGGTTGCGACTTCATCCACTCCCAAATCAACCAGGTCAGTTGATTTATCGAGCGGGAGCAGGCCGCGGTTCACAAGAGAGGCGCGGATCACATTCGGATAGAAGTCTGTGAGCTTGGATGCAAATTTACCAATCCGTTCGGCGATGTTGTAATCGACACCCGCATCAAGTGCGGCTATTGCTTCGGTTGTGCAGTTCAAGGTCAGCGTGTCGTACATGTAATTCATTCCACGGCTCTGACTCTTAAAAACAAATTGTTCAAGAATGCGCCGCGATTCTTCACGAGTGACGTTCAGTTTCCACTGCTCGACTTTGTGATTTTGTTTGCGAATCATGTGATCGAATTTGCTTTCAAGACTGACCATCCGATACACAACACCATATTCACCCGAGCCCTTGAGAGGATTCCCTTGGCCTTTGAAAATATCGTAGCTGAAGCCCGGCTGACCTAGAGCTTCTGTGCTCAAAACCAAGTCCCTCACCTGCACCGGACGCTCGCCGCGCGAGATCGTTTGCGCAACCAACGTGACGGGTGAATTTTCCTCAAATTGCAAACGCAATTGCGTGTGTCCTGCTGGCACGGCCGCAGGGAAATGCTCGAGATGGAAAATCACGTTTTTAATTGCATTGACCGGAATGTTGGCGACGTAAAACTTGTCTTTGTGTGAAACGTTCGCAACACTCAAATACCCTGCCGCAGAGCCGCCGTATTTCGCAGCTTCAGCTGCATTTAATTTCACGAGAGAGCGCGCCTGGCGCGTATCATAGCATTCTCCCGCGTGTGGGCCTTTCGGAAGACGCGCATGCGACTCAAACGGATCTTTTGCATCGAAGACACAATTTTTCAAATCAAATGAACTGAGGCCGGCAGTATCGTTCGTGCTCTTCTGAGTGCAGGCAGAGAAGGTTGCAACAATTCCTAACAGGGCAACAGCGAAATTCTTCCTCACCATGGTAACCCCCAAAACTGCAGTGGCAAGGGCACGAACAACCCTCTTATTCACTGCAAGAGCAAAGCAAAGAGCTTGCCAAAAGGAATATCGCTGCATTCTCGCGGGTTCGAGCTATCAAAACTGCAGGCCGACCATGTCTAAGCAATAGACAATTTGAGGAGTTTGAGGAGTTCGATGAAGATATTAATTACCATCTCGCTTTTCAGCCAACTCACTCACCCGCGGCGGATGAGCTCAATTCACTGATATGAGCCCGCGCATGCGGATGGTTTGGATTCAACGTCAGACACTTGTGAAAAGCTTCCAACGCCATGTCTAAATGAGCATGTTTCTTGTGGGCAAGAGCGAGGTTGTAAAAAACACTCGCTTTGAGCTCAGCGGATTTAAGATGAGCAACGGCCGAATGGTAAAGTAGAACGGCATCTTGATAACGGTTTTGCGACAGCGCATGAATTCCAGAATTATTGAGAAATGAAGCGCGTTCCTCTTCGCTTAAGGGTTCCATAAATATCTTCAACGCAGAGGAGATCTCTTCTTCAGACAATGGGCATTGGGCCAAGCTCGCGCGAGCATCAACCGATGTGGGATGAATGTCGAGAGCGGCAAGATATTTTTTCTTGGCATCTTGAACATGGCCTTGCTGCATCAGAACATCCCCCATAATCGTGAGACGCTCAGGGTTAAAGGGCGATGACTTGTTTGCCGCCTCAAGCAAGCGAATGGCGGTTTCTTTGTCACCAATTTTCATTTGGCAACGTGCAAGTAAATTAATAGCTCTGACATTTTGCGGCTCGATTTGCCAAACTCGCTTGGAAATATCTAAAGCAACATCGAGCTGCCCACGGCGAAAGCACAAATTTCCATATTCAAGCCGCACGATGTTGTCGTGTGGAAACGAGGCAAACGCCTCTTCGACTGCTTTGTCAAAATCCGCACTCTTCTTGCTGTCATTCAATAAACGAAGATTGTGGACAAGCAATTGCGGAGCCGATCGATTTTTGTCTTCCTTGGTAATTTCATGCAGACGTAAACCAAGATTACTCATTGCCGATGCCAGCTGAATCGCTTTGCGAATACCGCAATCGGCCACAAGCGACAAAACCGAAACCGACAATTCCGGCGCCAAGAGAATGCGCTTGCTTGCAGAGGCCGATTCGTGACGGGCAAGGCGTTGCTGAAAAATATTCACTTGTGATGGCTCAAAACTATGGAGATTGTGGACAATCATATCTGGCTTGTTGTTGCCGATTGCGGTGATGCACTCCGCAGGAGAAAGCACAGGAAATACAGCAAAGCCCGCACTCTCTGAGGAGCTTTTGAGTTGGCTCATATCTTTGGCAACACTGAGCAAAACGACCTTCTCTTTTTCGGACTTCTGCTGTGCCATTGCTCACCACGCTGAACGAGACTCTTACGAGAATGATCGGAGCTACCGCGCCTGAATTGAGAATGTTTTGAAATTTATTCTTAATAAACTGAAACAACTGGATAATTGTTTATATTCTGAGTCCAATCATTGTCGACCCTTCGCCGGCAGGGCCGCACAGGATTCTCAACCCTGCGTTGCAAGTTCACGCATTTGTTATACCGTTTGCCCGCAGCAGTATTTCCACTTGAAGAAGGAATCTTGAGCCATGAGCCTACTTTTTGAATCAACTGCACTTGCAAACTTAAAATTAAAAAATCGCGTTGTGATGTGCCCTCTGACCCGCTGCCGGGCGTTAGGCAACACGCCCAATCAGCTGATGGCTAAATACTATGAACAGCGTTCCAGCGCGGGCTTAATCATCAGTGAAGGCGCTGCTCCCTCGCCCAATGGACTTGGCTACGCGCGCATTCCAGGTCTTTTCAATCAAACTCATGTCGAAGGCTGGAAGCTCACCACTCAAGCCGTCCACAAGCACGGCGGGCGCATTTTTATTCAGCTCATGCATTGCGGGCGTGTTGGTCATCCAAACAATCTGCCCGAAGGTGCACGGCTGCTCGCTCCTTCGGCCATCGCTGCACCCGGAAATATGTGGACCGATACCCAAGGCCCGCAAGATTTCCCAGCCCCGCGCGAAATGACAGAAAACGACATCAAAATTGCCATCGGCGAATATGCCCATGCCTGCAAGCTCGCCATTGAAGCTGGTTTTGATGGGGTAGAATTGCATGGCGCAAATGGCTATCTCATTGATCAATTCTTGAACACCGCATCCAATCAACGCAAAGACAGTTGGGGCGGATCGGTGAAACACCGCGCCCGCTTTGCACTTGAAGTTGTCAAAGCGGCGGTTGCAGCCGTTGGTCATTCAAAGGTTGGAATTCGTCTTTCGCCCTATGGTGTCTTCAATGGCATGAGCCCGGATGCGGAAATGGATGAACTCTATCTGTACCTCGCGCGCGAATTGAGCGCACTGCGGATTGCATATGTTCATTTGGTGGATCACAGCTCAATGGGAGCACCCAAAGTCAGTGCGGAATTAAAGGCAAAAATCAGAGAAAGTTTCCGAGGCACGCTGATTCTTTCCGGTGGCTACGATCGCAGCCGCGCAGAGGCTGATCTAACAGCGCATGCTGGAGATTTGATTGCCTTTGGGCGACCTTTTATCTCCAACCCAACGCTTGTCGAGAAACTCAAAGCGGGAGTTGAACTCACCCCAGCGAATCCTGAAACGTTCTACAGCGCCGATGAAAAAGGTTACACCGATTATCCTTAATTGGTGTAACCCACAGCACAAGAATGCCGCCTGCACTTTCTATGAAATGAATTTCATTCCCGCAGCTCCAAATTCAATCCGGGTTCGTGTCCGCAGCGGATTGTTGGGCCAAGCGGGCGAACACCACCTTGATAAGGTAACGCGGTTAAAAATTCAGCCGAATCCAAATCAACCCAGTGCACCGCCGGATGCATGCTGGCTAAATGAATGGCGGCTTGAAAACCAGCGCCAACCTCGAACATGCAGCTCATGAGGCATGGAATTTTTTCGGCATAGGCGAGGTCCAAGATAGCCCGAGCCTCTGAAACGCCACCTGCTTTAATAAGTTTTACACTCAAGGCATGCGCAGCTTTCGTTTCAAGAATATTTTTTGCCTGCGCAAGTGTCATTGCCGATTCATCCGCGACAATCGGCACTGGGCTGTGTCGGGTGATATTCACCATGGCTGCGATTTCTGTTGCTTTGACGGGCTGCTCGACAAAATCTATTGGCCCACACATTTCTGCAAACCAGGGAATCAACGACAAAGACTCTTGCTCGCTCCATCCTTGATTTGCATCCAAGCGAAGAGAAATTTTGCTGCCAATCGCATTGCGAATCGCAAGCACCCGCGCTTTGTCGAGCTCACTATCAAGGCCAACTTTCACTTTTAATGAGGTGAATCCTTTTCGCACGGCCTCCTGTGCACGCTGGGCCATCAGCGCAGGCTCCTCAACACTGATGGTCATGTTGGTGTTCATGACTATTGTGTGCGCACCCCCCAACCATTTCCACAGAGGAATGCCAGCCTTCCGCGCAGACAAGTCGTGCAAAGCAACATCCACAGCACACTGTGCCGAGCGGCAAACATGTGCAGCAGAGGGCAAGACTTCCTTCCATTTCCAGACATCGACAATCGGTGTGCGGCGGAGTTCACCCAAAAGAGTTTTAAGATCCGAGCGAATCAGGTCTTCGCTCTCGCCGGTAATTGCCGGTGTAGGAACCACACTTCCCCAGCCAACCTCACCAGCGTCATCAGTCATTTTGAGAGAAATTTCTTCGAGCATTGTCACTGTGCGCAAAGCCGTTTTGAAGGGAAGACGCAAAGGGGCTTGCATGAGGCCCAGTTCAGTTGTTTGGATTCTCACGGGAAAACCTCCAAAGCCTGACTACAGACTGCACTTGGCCGGCATTATTAGCAAAATCTCAACAGCCAAATTCTTGAAAGGGGAACCTGCTGAGAGTTGTTCTTCTTTGCTAAACTCAAACTATTGTCACCGACTTTTGGAGGATCCTCATGAAGCTTGTTCTTGCACTGAGCACCTGCCTTCTTGGCATGACGCTCTCGAGCTGTACCAAAAAAATGGGCTCACAAGCCGTTGGCGCATTGTATTCGTGTTCAGTTAAAAAAGGCGAGACACGGCAAACTTGCACCGAATTCAAAAACCTCTCGCCGAATGAAGTCGCTTATTTTAAGCAAAAGTGCGATAGCGAAAGCTCAATGGACGCGGCTGCATGGCAAGACGTCGGTTGTGCCACCGACGCGCGGCAAGGTGGCTGTGAATTGAAATTCGCAGACGCCACAAGCAACATTTCCACGTCATTTATTGCTTGGGGTTATACCGCAACATCTCTTGCGGCCATTCAGGCACCGAACGCATGTGAGAAGAACGGTGGACGCATCGTTCAGCCCTAAGCAGAGACCCGGCTCTGCTGCCTGCAGAGCTCATCTGCACTCATCTCAAGGTTTGGCTGCAGCTTAAAAACCGACAACACCTCGATCATTTCAAGTTCGTAGATTGCCCAAATGAGCAAATTCGGATGTAAATAAATTCCGAGCTGCTCGGCCTTATCAAACAATTCGAACAGACTTTTTTTACCTTCCTCCACACACCAGCGATGCTCTGCGTTCCAGTGCGACAAAACCTGCAAGAGCTGGCGCTTGAGTGGAGTTAAATGCAGCGACATAAGAGCCATGTCGATGAGCCGTTCTTGCGCAAATGCCCAACCCAAGTAGAGGCGAGCCAATTCGCTGCGGAATGGCTCGTGCCAGCGGGTGCCGCGTGTTTCCGGAACCCAGGCAACGGAATCGCGCTTTTCGCTGACGAAAAAAGAATCGCCTTTGCTGCCCAAATCTAGAAAGAGATCGGCAGAACTTAAGATCTGCTGCAGATAAAGTTGCGTGAGCAAACCGACAGGGTCGGGCCAAGGCAAACCGTAATTCGCCCAGAGCCGCAAGGGAGTCGAGCGCGGCGGTGGAACGGGTGCAATGCTGAGAAATGGCAACACTTGTGCCAACTCGTGAGATTTCTGCTCAACCGCAGCAACAAACGAATCGCGGTCGGCCGGAAAACGCGACAACAATTTCAACTGCCAATGGATTTCACGTGGACGAAAGACCTGCGGGCAGCGTTGCAAGACATCCATAAAAAACGTCTGCGCCGTATCGCTCAGATTTGTATGCTGAAGCAGAAGCTGCATGATGGCTGACCTCGGTTTGAAGCGAAGGTAACAGGCCCATCAGCTCTCGGAAATTAAAGATAGGGAAACGTTTCTTGGATATAATGTTTGCCGTGGTTGATTGCTTGCATCGCCTCGGCCGCACCGGTGCCGATCAGTTTCATTTTACCAGGATAAGTTGCGATATCGCCGGCTGCATAAACTCCTGGAAGATTTGTTTGCCGATTGTGATCAACCACAATGGCGTTGTTTTCCAGTTGAATGCCCCAATCTTTCACACCTTCAAGATTAAAAATAAGACCAATCGCAACAATCACAATATCAACGTCGTGCTGAGAGATTGCCTTTGTTCGCGTGTCGCGAATCTGCACACGGCGAACACAATCGTCACCTTCAATGGCTGCCAGCTCGGCAAAGGTGCGAATCTCAGCATTTGAGGCATAGAGTTTTTTCACAGTTTCTTCGTGTGCATTGAAGCGATCCGAGCGATGCATCAAAACCATGTCCTTGCTGACTTCCATCACCGTCAGAGCAAGGTCCAGAGCGCTGTCGCCCCCACCCACAACCAACACGCGCTTGCCTTTGAAGTCGGCAAGGTTTTGCACACCATAGACAACTCCGCGCCCTTCGAATTCACGCAAGCCCGGAACATCCAAACGCCGCGGAATATGCGCGCCCATTCCCAAACTCAAAACAATCGTTTTGGCGTGGTAAACATGTCCGTCACGGGTTTCAACGCGAAGAATGTTGTTGCGGTTTTTTTGAATGAGGACAACTTCCTGATTCAAGCTGACAGGAATGGCGTAAGGGGCAATTTGAGTCAGCAAATTTTCAAATAAAAGTTTGCCGCGAATCGCCGGAATTCCAGGAATGTCATAGACCCATTTTTCAGGATAGATGGCCGTGAGTTGACCACCCAACTCGTGACGTCTGTCAATGAGGCGAGCTTTCATGTCGCGGAGTCCGGCGTAATACGCACCGAACAACCCCACGGGTCCACCGCCAACAATCAGCACATCGTAACATTCGGGATTTACCAACTGGGCCACGCAGTTCACCTCGTTTTATCACGTCTCAACAAGAACACAGTGCTCAGTGGCGGATCCTCGGCCCAAAACCCGCCTCTTCCAGCACCTCGAGTAACTCGTATTGATGCTCAAAGCCACGCGTTTCAAGTGCCAGCTCAACTTCAACGTCACCGACATTGACTTGAGCATAGGTCCGGTCGTGATACACCTCAAGGACATTAGCGTCGACACTTGCAATTTTTTCAAGCAATGTCTTCAATTGGCCAGGACGGTCGCTGATGCGCGCCGTCAGGCGAATCATCCGACCTGTCACGCCTAAGCCTCGAGTAATGACCCGCGAAAGCATCTGCGGGTCGATATTTCCGCCACTCACACTCAGCACCAGATGCCTGCCGGTGAACAGACCCGGATTCTTTCGTGCCGCTGCCAAGGCTGCCGCACCTGCAGCCTCAGCAACCACATGCTCGCGTTCCACAAGCCCCAGCAATGCAGCAACAATGTCGTCGTCCGAAACAAGCAGCATCCGCTCGAGGGTCTGGCTCAAAATAGAAAAATTGACGTTTCCAATCAGGCCCACGGCAATGCCGTCAGCAATTGTGTTTTTACCGAAATGAGTCACCGGCAGGCGTTTGTGTTCGTGTAAACTCCGCGCTGCGGAATCGAAGAACTCCTGCTCGGCACCATAAACTTTTCCAGCTCCGAAGAGCTTAAAGACAAGTCCAGCGCCGGCAGCAAGTCCGCCGCCACCCACACAGCAAATGAAATCAACATCGGACAACGGGACATTGGGGCATTCTTGAGCAAACTGTTCAAGCACTTCGACAGCACATGTTGCCTGCCCCACCACAACATCAAAATCATTGAACGCATGCAGGAATTCTGCGCCTTGCGTCTTTGCAAATTCGAGCGCTGCCTCAAACGCATCCTCCAGCACATCGCCCACCAAATAGACAGAGGCTCCCAAACGCTCTGTTGCAGAGCGTTTAACCAGAGGAGTTCGCTTGGGCAGAAAAATATGTGCCTCGCAACCCATCAATTTGGCCGCAAGTGCAACTCCCTGCGCGTGATTGCCAGCCGATGCAGCACACACTTTGAGCGGACCTTTGCTTGCGTCGTGTGTTTGCAGACGCTGGTGAATTGCTGACAATGCGCCACGCACTTTGAATGAACCATTCGGGTTCAAGCATTCGAGCTTAAGCCAGACAGGCATTCCCAACTCTTCGCTCAGCCAGGTTGAATAACGCATCGGGCTAGGATGCATGTACTTGTGAACAATGGCGGTGGCCTCTGCAATGCGGTTTTTCAGCGCCTGGGTATCGCTGAGGTCTGGCATGGCAGCTTCACCCAACACCCGGGCGAGCTCTGGCGTCATGGTTGACGTTCCCTTCGACTTGCTTTTCAATTTTCGCAAACCCTTATCCAGGCGAGAATATGAAATTAGCTGAAGTCTGTACAGTCTATCCGTCGACCTGGGATGCCAGCGCTGTGCGCAATCCTGGCGCAGCCATTCCACTTGCAATTCGGCTCAAACTGCGAGCACAGCGAGGTTACCTGCAAGCAGCGCTTGATACTCATCCGCAACGCAGCGCCAATCGCATGGGCTTGGGGTTGCGCCCCTATGAAGCGGGCGACTCACTGCGCGCTGTTTCTGCGCGTCACCTTCTTCTGCAAGAAGAATTGCAAACCCGCACCGATGTTTCACCAGGTCGCTTTCACGTCACAGTGATTGTTCATTGTTATGCAAATATGCAATTCAAATCAGAAGCAACAGACGTGAACAAAATGCAGGCTGCATGGGCTGTGGCGGGTCTGCTGCAGAACCTCCACGAGCAGCAAGCGCAGCGTGTGGATGTTATCGCACTCAGCGGGCCGCAACTTGGCGAAGAGTTAGTTAAGCATGCAGCTCTATTGAGACGTTCGCATTTTTGTTACGTTGTCACCGACCTTCTATTTAATCCAAACTCCATTGATGCTGCCAGCGAGGAACTCTCAGCCGCGCTTTCACATTTGCATGTGCGGAATGGAATTGTTGCAGTTGTGCGTGACCCCTGGGAATCGCCGGATTTCGAAAAAACGGCAGAGACGACAACCATTGCATTCGCATCGCCGTCTGAGGGCGAAATTACGAAAAACGCATCGCTGATGGGTGAAAAATCGGCCGGTGAAGAGAGGAATTTGCAAAACAATCGCGACAGACATTCCGGACAAGAGTACATTCAAAACCTGAGAAGTCAGCTCAACGGCCTGCAGACGCTTTTGAACCTGCGTGGATGGGGTTCTTTGTGGTTAACCGCAGAACACGCCATTGACGACATTTCCCAGAAGGTAGCGGTGAATCTTGCTGCACAAAGGATTTGACAATGCTCCAACTCATTGCGCTGTCGGCAGCTGTTTCGCTTGTGACACTGGCGGTTCTTTTTATCCAGCGGATCCGCCCGCGACGCGTGCTTATCCCGAGTTATTTTTTAGGACAGCAAGGTCACAAACGACTCGCTCAACTCAAAACGATTCCTCCGCGCTGGTGGGAATGGCTCTTGGTGGTTTGTGCAACCTGCGCCACCGGACTTGCCTACAATGCGCATATTCAGCCTTCACCCGAAACCCAGGCGCAAGGGCAAGGCCTTGTTTGGTTTGACCCAACCCTTTCGCACGTCATTTCCTTGCGTGAATCGCAGTCCGCGCGCGACGCTGCAGTTGAAGCATTGAAAGACATGCATGTCTCAGAATATGTTTTTATAACTCTCGTATTTGAGCCAGACAGTAGCAATATCCCCCGTGCAAAATACAACTTTCGCAAAGTCAATCCGTCGCAGCTGAGCGAGTTTATCAGGCAAGCAATCAACAGCCCTTCAGCTCTCTCTCAACCGCTCGATGGAGATGGGCTTGCTCAAGCCGTCAAAGCTGAACTCAAACTGGATCCCTCGCGAACAACGCTGACTCTTTTAACAGACGGACAAGCAGAAACTCTGCGTCCGTTGGGTGCTTTACAGCAAACGTTTGAAGGTGTGCGCGTGCTGCGCACACCACCTTCGGCAAACCATCTGCAAGGACGCCGCACTGCGATTGTTCCGGAAGAGCTCGCACAGGTTTGGTCGAGGAGCGCATCGGGTGACAGTGGCAATGCATTGCCAGGCAATCCCAATTTTGTCCGCGTGAGTGGTCAACTCGCTGGCCTCATCCCGCCGCAAGCACGGCCCACGTTGAGTCTTGAGGAATTCAACTCAAACTCAAACAGAGATAACAACAAGGAAACAGCAGATTCTGATTTCGCGTTGATTGTCAGCGAAGAAGCAAAAAACAATGAAAGCAAAAATGCCAACAGGAATTCCCAACCTTTGTTGACGACATGCACCCTCGCTATTGCGGGCCCTGCCGAACTCGATGGGCTTGCGGATCTGCGCGCGTATGCGCAATTTTTTCAGATCCCCGTGCGCCCGCATGCCTGCCGTTCCACTGAATCTTCAGCAAGTGCACGCAGCAGCGAATCAACCGATCCGTGGAAATACCGCCGTGCTTCAATTTGGGTTGTGCCCGTCAACGACTCGGTTGCTGGCGAGCTTTTTCAACAGGGCCTGTACTGGACACCCGAGGGTTTTGCTCCCGACACCGACGCACTTATTTACATTGCCGACACGCGCTTACAGGGCAACGATTCACTCCTCGAATCACAGTCTGTTCAATTGGAAGAAAATCAGCCAACAATTCGTCTGCCACTTCTTCCTCTTCCACCCCATCCGTTGATCTTTCCGTGGGAACTTTCAGGAGCCGCTCCGGCAGCAAAGCCAAGACCTATTTCAACGCAGCGAGCGCTCGCAAAAAATTCACTGCCAACAAACCCAACGCCCTCGGACAAAGCTGCAACTGAGAAAAATGTGTTGCTCAAAGCCGCCGACGGCACACCGCTCGCCTATAAATTGTCTGATGCTCCTCCGGTTGTTTACTTGCGCACCGGAGGTGCAGCACCCAATGGCGAGCTTGGACGTTGGGGGCAATGGGCAGCATTGTGGACTCAACTCAGTCGGAAACTCAGCAAACGCTCGCCGCTCCTCACCCGCGTGCAGCTGCGGACACCCGCGGATTGGACTGAGTGGATGGAATCACAAAAAAAACAACAACAGCCCGAACTGCGCTACAAAGTCTCTGCGCTGACACTCAAAGGAGAGATCGTTGAAATGCGTAAGCAAGCTCTTCAACCTGATCCGGCGCTTTATATCCGCGAGCGCGACGACCAAATGGTTCTCGTTGAACCTCCTGCTGCCGAGCGGCAAAGCGAGCTCATGTCACCCACCGATTTGGAGCAACTTTTCCCTCGTAAAAAAATGACAAATCGGGTGAATTCCGATCTCCCACCGCGTGCGGGAGGCCTTCAGATCCTGGGTGCTTTGTTAGCATTTGCAAGTTTGCTAACTCTTTGGCTTCTCCAAGGCCGACGCGCGAGCAACGCGAGTCTTTTGCTCACAGCATTCGTCGTTGGCACTGCGGCAAGCTTTACAACTCCCGCCTTGGCAGAAAGTAACAAACGCACACCGCTGGACCTGCGCACCTTACGAGGAGCCGACAGTCGACCGCAAATTCCCAACCCGCCCTTTCGGATTGCCTGGTGTGATGCAAATATCCCGCAGCCGGTGAAAGACCGCTACAGCAAACTACAAACCATTCTCGCTGGGCGCGGAACCATTGAGTTGCCTAAAGAACTCACTCCAGGTGCATGCCGAGCGGGCGCTGCTGAAGTTTGGTGGAGCTCGTCGCTCGAAGCATTGCAGGCAGCGCAGGTGACTCAACACATTCGTTCGGGTGGAGTTGTGATTGCTGAGGGAATTCAACTCCGACAAACACCCGAATGGATGCTTGCAAGTGCCGACCCAAGCATCGGTTTGGTGTGGGAATCGCCCAAACGTCGCGGTCTTTTGTATCGGAGTTTTTATTTGCTCTCTTCGTTTGACGGCTGCACACCCGAGCGAACCCTTGTGTTGACTTTAAGAAAGAAAGTGAATGCGCTTGCGCCCATGGGCATTGTGACCCCCGTGCGTTTCCTAACCAACACCAGCGAAGGTGGCGATTGTTTTATTGGCGATGATGATTATCGTATCCGTGCTTTCGTGAATTTGATGTATGCACTGCTGACAACTGATTACAAGGAAGACCAAATGCAGCTGCCAGAAATTTTGAACCGAGTTAGGAATCTGGGGCTTGAACCATGAAAAATTTTTACTCCAACTTAGGCCGCTCTGTCATAAGACTTGCCATTCTCATTCTTGTTCTATTGCCTATTCTCATCCCGTTTTTGGAAAAGAGTGTTGAAAAGCACCCACCCGCGACACTCACCGTTTGGCTCGAGTCGATGCTGAGTCGGACTGGTTTTGGCGAAGCGCGCGCTCGACAGGAACTCAGGCAAAAACTCAAACTCGATGATTCTGTGCAAATCAATTTCCGAACTTGGGGCTCTTTGGCTCAAGCACCCGCACAAGATTACGAGGAACTGCTTGCACAACTTGCCAACACAAGTGGGCCACAAGTTGTTGTCAGTGCCGGATATCTCTGGGGTCCAGCGGCACGAAGTTTCAATCGTGAACTCAATCGACTCGCACAATCGGGCTCGCGCTCAATTCTTGTTGTTCCGCCGGTAGAATTGGGGTGGCAAGAACGCAATCCACAGCCTCAACGCTTCCTCGCTCTCTCGGATTTATCTGCGCCGCAACTCAATTTCCTTGGTGAACCATCGCAGCTTTCGTTAGAAATCGTTGGCCGCCTTTCGTCTGGAGAATCTCAATCATTTGAGGTGGTGGTGCGTTCGGGAGAATCTCTTCTCGCAAGCAAAACTGTCAGCGTCACCGCCGACAACAGCGGTCTTGTCGACAGCATTCAAAATATCCCCGTGCATTTCACCCGCGCTCAGCAACAACTTCTATCTGCACAACTGTCAACCGAGCTCAGCCCTATTCCCATGAATATGGCTTCAACACCTGTCTCGGTTGTGCACTCCAAATCAACCGTTCTTCACGTTGGTGTTGGTCCTGATTGGAGCCTGCGCAACATGCGCACCAAATTAAAATTTTGGCCCAATCTCGATCTGCTGAGTTACTACATTCTCCGAGAAGTGACAGATGATCTCTCAATCCCCAGCACACAACTTTCGCTGATTGAATTTCCTTCAGAAAAACTCTTTGGCGAACAGCTCCCAAATTTCCATGGAGTGTTGGCGCAAAACTTCATCTTCGATACTTATTTAAATGCCAAAGACACGCAGCATCTTTATGATTACGTCAATACAAGTGGCGGCAGGCTTGTGATTCAGGCAGGTCCACTCAGTTTTATTGGTCAAGACTCGAGTATCCGCGATTTGATTCCTTGTGAAAATATCCCTGAATTCGATTTTCAAAATGAACACCGCTGGCAAGTTGGCAAAAATCGCTTTCTCTCTGAAGCGCAATTCGAATCTGCCGTTGGTGCGGTTGTCACGCGCCAAACCGCACTCGGCTGCAAACCAAAGCCCGGAGCGCTTGTCTTGGCTGAAACAGCCGATCCCACCCCATCACCGATGATCCTCGCGTATCCGGTGGGCAAAGGTTTGGTGGTCGCATTCCTTGCAAGCGATTGGCATACCTTTGGAACACAAAGCGAAGCCGCAACTCTCACTCAGCGTGCCCACAGGGTTTATGCCCTCGATGCAAGTGAGCACCTCTTCCAATGGATGGTTGAATTCCTGCAGCGCCGCCAAGACAGCGGATTGCGCCCACCGCATTTTGCCGGTCCGCGTGTTTACCGCGACGACCCTCTGCTCCTGGTGCGTTCGCGCGGCGGACTCCCCGCTCAGGCTCTTCTTCTCGGCAAGGGTGAATCCTTTGCCGGTGGCATTGCCTCGCCCCTGTATCTGAGTTCGCTTGGCCTCGAAGCGATCAAGTGGGAGCGCGCTGGCCGACAATCTCGCTTGACGGGCGGCTCTGAAACAGCCGCCAGCAACACTCCACTGGCCGGTCCAAGCTTTGCAGAGAGCAATCGAGCCCCGCGCTTCGAGTCTACAGGATTGGTTTGGCAATCCAGCGAAAGCACGCTGTCTGGCTCAACCTCTTCGGCGGGTTCGAAAATGCTGGTCTGGCCCATTCTCGAAGGCTCGACCCGTTCAAGAGAAGTGCTGGCAAACCCAACCCTCTTCTCTTTTGAGCTGCTGAAGATTTCAAAGGAATTCGTAAATTCGTTCACAAAAGTCGATGAATTCAAAGAACATCGCATCATTCCATTGCTTGAAGCCTACCCTTGGCTCATGGCACTCGCACTTGCTTTTCTGGCCGTTGAACAACTCATTGGCAGACTGCGCCCAAGAGCGGCTCTTGAGGCGGCAATTCCAGCCCAACAAAAAGACAACGCCTAAGCCTTCAGTTCAGCCGCATATCCACCGAATCTTCTGTGGTGTTTGCGGCTGAAATGGGGGAATGAGCCATGTCTTTAATTCCAAGGCTCTGGAAAAGTGCGGATGAACAAGGCCAAGGTGATGGCGTTGGCAACGGCGAAGGTGCTTCGATTGTAAAACGCGCCAAGCGCATAGAAAGCCATGCACTTGTTGATGTCAAAATGAACTCTTGGAATCCGTTTGCGGTGTCAAGTGCTGTGCTTCTCGACCTGTCTTGGCAAGGTTTTAAGATCGAGTTCGTGAACCCAGCCAAGATCAAACCATGCGCACGCCTCACCATGTGGGTTCCGCTGGCATCGTTCGGTATTCTCGCTCCCGCAAAGCTCAAACTCAAAATTCAAGTCAAATGGTACGATGCCCGCATGCTCCGCGCTGGTGGCATTTTTGAACCTGAAAGCCACGAGCAGGATTATCTGATTCAGAAGATTATCGACGTGCTGACCCTGCGCGGCGCCCCCGAAGACGCAGGCCAATTCAAAGCACCGCCACGCGCCTCTTGAGCCCTCCCCCCCTTTCCGGTAGACCTTCGGCAGCGCTCTAGTTTCCGGAGGTTGGCCCGCGTGAACACGCCTTTAAACTCGACCTTGCCTTTAGGCTCATGTTTGATTGAAGCGACTCAAGCCCAGTTTCATAAAAAAGTCCCTTCTCTGTTGCGAGCTCCTTTGCATGGCACTCATGCATGGCGTGTCGGCATGAGCGGCGCAGGGAAAGAATTCATGGAGCGGCGTGGCTGGGTGCAGCCTTTTTGCTTGACAGTCACCACTCCCGAACAGATCCGCACACAAAGTGATTCCTTTGATCGCTTGTTTATTCCCGGCGAATTTTGCAGACAGGGCGATGTGCTTACTGCTGCTGCAGAAAGCGGTAAAACAATCTTTCTCGAACGAGGTGCGTTTCTCGCGCCAAGCGATATCAAACGTGCGGTTGAAAAACTGGACAGTGCGCGTCAGCGCCTTGTGCTTGTCGAAGGTGGCTCGGCCTTTGGATATTCCGATCGTGTGCTTGATCCACGCAGCATGGAAGTTTTGCTAAGCCTGGGTTGCCCAATCGCCCTCAACATGAATCCACTCATCTCCTCAATAGGCGCCCCATACGAACATCGCCCGCAGTGGTTGGAATCTGATTCTTTTGATTTGGCTTTTATCCGTACAGCGCTTGCATTTAATGTCCATTATTTAATTCTCCCAAGCAGTCGTGAGCTCGCCACAGGGGCACTCGACATGTGGCTCGCTGCACATACGGAGGGACGCTGATGTTTAAACACAACTGGCCTGGTGACATTCATCCCAAAGTCAAACTCTCTGAAAAGCCATTCACTGTTATTGCTGGGCCATGCATGTTTGAAAGCCGAGAACTCGGATTCGAGGTCGCAGAGCGATTGAAATCTCTGTGCAACAGCTTGGGTTTTCAGTACGTCTTCAAAAGCAGCTACGACAAAGCGAACCGCACAAGCGGCAACACCGCGCGTGGTCCGGGACTTGAAAAAGGCTTGCAATGGCTTGCTGAAATTCGTTCACAATTCAACGTTCCCGTGCTGACGGATGTACACACTCCAAGCCAAGCGCGTGAAGCGGGATCGGTGGTTGACGTTGTGCAAGTGCCTGCCTTCCTCTGCGACCAAGTCGACCTCCTGCAAGCCTGCGCCGAAACCGGCAAAGCAGTGCAAATCAAGAAAGGACAGCACACCTCGCCTGAACAATTGATTGCCTGCGCAGACACGGTTGCGGCTTTCGGCAATTCAAAAGTTCTATTGTGCGAACGCGGAACATCGTTTGGGTACAATAATTTAGTTGTCGACTATCGAAATTTGGTGCTGATGCGCCGCTCGGGCTATGCAACAGTTTTTGATGGAACCCACGCCGCACAGCTGCCGGGCGCGGGAAGTGGCCAATCTTCGGGTCTCCGCGATATGGTTCCAAGCCTGTGCGCTGCTGCTGCCGCAGTTGGAATCGATGCACTCTTTATGGAAGTCCACAGCAATCCGCAAAATGCTCTTTCGGATGCATCGACCCAAGTCAACTTTCAAACTGCCGCAGAGATCCTCACCCGCATCAAGGGTCTTCTTAAGTAAAAAATAAGCTGTCTCCCGTCCTTGGAAGAAAGCTTCATTTTTTTCTCTGCAAGACGACACTCATTTTTTCTTGGCAGCGCGGAATGCAGTTCCAAAATAGACATCGTAGCTTTTGCAACCTTCTTGACCGCATTGACTAGGCCCCCAGAACTGCGCAGATGTGCGCAGTTCGTTGCCGTTCACAAAACGACCCTCCGACTTCAAAACGCGAGCCTTCACACTGATTCTCGTCACACCGGAACTTGAAAGCGATTGCAATTCCCCAGGGTCTGTCAGGCCATCATGATTTTTGTCGAACCAAACCGTCAATTGAGGGTAAATCTTGTCTTTGTTATCAATCACACCATCACGATTTTCGTCGTATTGGG
>Ga0214923_10002357_pt1 | contig 25269 bp, 26 predicted proteins | sample LL1510_MetaG_FD_177993 | JGI IMG/M metagenome (GOLD analysis project Ga0214923, IMG submission 177993) | Freshwater microbial communities from Lake Lanier, Atlanta, Georgia, United States - LL-1510 | ecosystem: Environmental > Aquatic > Freshwater > Lake | place: USA: Georgia | collected...
GGTGTTAAAGAAAAAATTGAAGCAACTAACATGGAACGATATGGAGTTAAGAATCCTTTCCAAGATCCAGGTGTTAAAGAAAAAATTGAAGCAACTAACATGGAACGATATGGAGTTAAGAATCCTTCACAAAATCCAGGTGTTAAAGAAAAAATGGAAGCAACTAACATGGAACGATATGGAGTTAAGCATCCTTCACAAGATCCAGGTGTTAGAGAAAAAATGGAAGCAACTAACATAAAACGATACGGTGCTAAACACCATATGCAGAACTCTGAAGTAAGCGAAAAAGCTTCACATAATGCCTACAAAGCTTATGATTACATGTTCCCTTCTGGTAAAACAATCAGATTACAAGGATATGAAAAATTCGCCGTAGATGATTTACTTTCACAAAACATAAGTGAAGATGATATTATAACTAAACGAACAGAAGTTCCTAAATGCGAATACAAAGATTCGGATGGTAATGTTCATCGTTATTACGTTGATATATTAATCAAATCTCAAAAATTTTGCATAGAAGTTAAAAGCATATGGACTCTTGAAAAGAATAAAGATAAAGTAGTTTTCACGAAGAAAGCATTGGAAGATTTAGGATATAGATGTGAAATTTGGGTTTACGATGGAAAAGGCGTTAGAATTCAAACGATTTAAATATGAAAATATATATAACTTATAAACTAAACTAAACTAAATAAAATATGGGTCAATACTTTCGGTTTGTTTGCTTATTAAACGACACGTTCATTCAATTTATTGATATCTTTCGTCATGAAGGTGGTTCTAAATTCTTAGAAATGGCATTTAAAAATAATTATTACATGTTGAGAATGGAAAAACTACTGTCCCCCGGTGGTTTGTGGTATAAACAGCGAGTTGTTTTAGCTGGTGATAATGCCAGTAATGAAAAAAATCACGAAGTTAATTTATATGTATTAACTATACCTGAGTCTGACTCTGACTACAAATCTGACGTTACGTCACAAAATATCAATCCAACTACATCCGCTGATAATTGTATTAATGAATATTCTGCCAAAGAAGATGAGTTTCGTTATATCATAAACCATGATGCATTTCAATATGTAGATAAACAGAAAAGCACTACAAAAATACATCCTTTAGCAATCCTTCTTGAAGAAGGTTACATCAATTCCACAGGACTTTGGTCTCGTCAAAGAATAAGTGTTCAAAATAATATTCCTGAAAATTTCACAGAATATATACTTGATGAAAGTGAATTTGAATATCTTTCTAGACACTAAAAATATAAGTAGTTTTTAATACTTAACTGAGTATTAAAAAATGTAATTAAGTTAATCAATCTATTATCAAGACCGTTTCTTCTCTGAATGTTCAATCTTTTTCAGCTGACTGCGAATGTGCTTTTGGTTATAAATGGAATCGTTATATTTAGATTTGGTCTTTGTTTTGCGGCGTTTCTCATACTTGTAGATAAGTTCCTTTTGCATGGTTTCTTGTATTTTTCTGATTCACAGTTTTTTACAAATATATTTTTCATTTTTTTATTTTTTTCATTTTATATTAATAAAAATGAAAAACTCACTTCTGCTTTCTATCAATGTCGGTCTTCTGGTTTCATATGCATTAAAATACCACTGTCACGGTAAGATTTACGAATACGAAAAAGATCTAACTGGTGATTTACTTGCTAAATATGAAAAAATAAAAAAAGAACGAATGAATCATTTCATTATTGGTTTGGTTATTGCGATCATAGTTAGTTTCATGTACTGCATTTATCTTTCGGAGAAGACTCCTACATTTGAAAAAATAAATGTTGTTGTGCTTTTTATGTTAATTTTACCTATTGTCATTTATAAAGTACTACCTAAATCTGATTACATGCTAAAACATTCGCAAAGTGATCAGGACTACAAAGACTGGTTTAATATATATCTTTGTATGAAGAACAAGTGCGTGTATGGATTTTTGGCTGGTTTCTGTCTGACCATGTTAGTTTTGAGTTTCACAAATATAAACTAATTATAATTTTATATTAACTCATAATATTCCATCACCAACTAACTGTATTATTGACTGTTATGTAAGTATTTGGAGAATTTTTTTCTACAAATGTATAAACCCCCTCACCACTTCTAGTTCCCATACGGTATATTTTGTAACATTTTTTTGTATTGCCATTATAAAAAGTGGCCTGTTCCGTGTCCGGTCTCATTTTATAACATGCAAGAGGGTTTGCTACATCACTACCAATAAGATTACTATCGTTTTCTACATCGTATCCACCCTTCATTCTGGCATTGGCTAAAAAAATAGGTTCTGTGCAAGCATGTTTATCTTGAGGCACTGATCCCCACGCCCTTGTGTTTATTCTACAATATTTTGTACCCCAATATGTATATGTATCATCATTATGACATACTTGTTTTGTGTCAGGGTCAATGTAATAACTATTCGTGTTTATTCCAGTTATATATGTTTTTTCACGTTTTGTGTTAGGATTTTCTGTTCGAGTATTAAAAAGCCCAGTGGGTGTATTTGTTCTGCAATTAACCGGTATGTAATTTTCTATTACTATGTGAGATTTAGTATTGTCTAAATATCCTTCTTTTAAATTTTTGTAATCAGATCTCGTTGGCATTATATTTATTTAAAAAAAGATTTTTTTTTTATAAAAATATAAATATGTTTGACACACACACACAAAAAATGTGTGTGTGTGAGAATTTTTTTTTGAAAAAAATATTTTTTATTATTTTCGTTTGAAGTAGAATTTACCGGTTAAAAAAAATAGTGACAGTTTTACAAAATTTTGTTGATTCAAATTTTAAAGAAATTCTTTAAATTTTAAAGTTTTTTATTAAATTTCTTTAAATTTTAAAGTTTTTCTTTAAAAATGACTTTTTGAGTACAAAAATATACTCAAATATTAATTTAAAATTATCAAATAATTCAAGTAAAACGGATTTGAATCAAAATGAAATCCTTTGCTGATTCATTTTTTAAAGAATTTCTTTAAAATGCATTTTTGACGCAAAAAAGATACTCAAATATTAATACAAATTATCCATGAACATGTTTGAATCAAAAATGAAACTAACGATGATTTAAAGTGAAACGGATTTGAATTAAAAAGAAATGGACCATAAAATAAATTGCGAGCATTGTAATACGACTTTCAAAACAAAATCAGCGCTGAATAGTCATATAAACAAAGCAAAATATTGCCTTTTAATCCGAAAAAAAAATGAACAATCTGAAACAGTTTCTGAAAAAGAAAAAGTATTTAAATGCAAACATTGCAAAAAGATTCTATCGTCAAAACAAAGTTTAAAAAATCACATGAACTGTTGCTACGAAAAAAAAGACGGTGAATTCAAAGAACTCAGAGAAAGAACTGACAGAGAATTTAAAGAACTCAAAGAAAGAACAGATAGAGAATTCAAAGAGCTCAAAGAACAAACTGAAAAAAAACTATTTGAAAAAGACAAGGTTCTTATTAAAGTTAATACACAACTTGAAAGTCTCAAAGAACAACTTGAAAAGCAGGAAGAAAATTACAGGGAGCAGATTAAAGATCTCCAAGACAAATTAGATAGGATAGCAAATAAAGCAATTGATCGTCCCACAACTACTGTTACGAACACGAACACTACAAACAATAATAATTTGAATATTATGACTCCTATTGATTTTGATAATTATGAAATACTTAAAGATGCCATTGATACTAAACTAAACGCCAATCATATTGTTGATGGTCAAAGAGGACTGGCACAGTTTTTGGTTGACGCAATTTTAAAGGACTCGGAAGGAAATCTGAAATACAAATGTACTGATTCAAGTAGAGGCATTTTTAAATTTTTGAATAGTGAAGGTGAAATACATAAAGATGTCGACGCAAAGAAGCTTATTTCATATGTAGTGAATGGAGGAATTAAAGGGAAGAGTGTTGAAATTGCAAATAGATGGTATAGAGATGAAGATGGTGTGATAGATATGATGAAGTATGAAATCATGAATGAGCCTCAACAGCACATCTTAAAAATACAAGACGACAGCAGCTGTTTCAGACGTGAACTGGCATCAATGACAATTGCAAATTAACTTTTTTTCATCTTATATATAAATAAATGAAGAAATTTACAAAGGGAAAAAAATTACCTATTATATCACCAATCAAAACAAAATTCAACCGAAAGAAGTCTCATACGCGGTCATCATTTAAATCACCACCTAACCGAAAGAAGTCTCATGTCCGGTTGTCACATAAATCATCCCCTAACCGAAAGAAGTCTGTAAAGTCACCAGACCGATTGTCGCGTGAATCAACCCCTAACCGAAAGTCTCCTAAGAAGTCGTCACCTAAGAAAACGAATAAAAGTAAACGCAAAAGGGTGTCTAAATATTGCGGTAACAATAAAAACTCATTGCAATTAAGAGAAAACGGCGGCGACAAAACATTAGGGACGAATTATCAATGTATGAAAATAGGATTCGGTGCTGGTTATCATAATCCTATCGTTGATATTGACGAATTCTTGAATTATGAACCGATTTACATCAAGCCAAAAATGTGGTGTGGTAATGGCGATCCGAAGGAAGGATACGTAAGAGGCTATCCATCAGACTGTCTTAAGAAGGGATTCGGTGCTGGACAGAGAAAACAAGCATTGGAAATGAACCTTTAATTTTCATGAATACGGCTTTTCACGTATGACAGAAAAAATTGATTTTTTTTACGTTATCACGACAGATTGTCACAAATCATGTTCAGCGCTCTTTCCAACTCCGACGACGTTTATGAAGACTCTGTTCCATACAACAAGGTCATTGATGAAAACTGGATATCACTAAAGTGTGATTCACATCCCATCGCGTATCTAATCCGATACAGATTCGGAGATCGTTACTATGGTAAGCTGACCATTTACGAACTTGATTCTCTTAAGGAAAGAATGACTAATGCAAAGAGAGAATTAGAAGCATACAGAACAGATGTTCGCGAAGAGAGACGTAGACTTGAAAGATCCATAAACGAACAGAGTCTATTGTGCAAACCCAGTCATCAATGTCAAGCTGAATTAGAAGAGCATTTAAAAGTGTGTGGTTCTACATACAAATGCACAAAGGATTTCGTTGCTTATGAGTGTCAGTTCAAAAATAATGGACGATGCTCTCACTATTACGAAATTGAACATATTGAGGAAGACTTAGGAAATATTGAATACTCTATAGATGATTACAAACAAAAATATCAAAAATTAAAGAATGAGTATGAAAGAGCTCTAGCGACGAAAGAAAACCGTCTTGAAGAGTATGATCAACAAATTGAATATGAATGGGATCAGTATAACTTTAATGTCGGTCAAATGATGATGTAAGGAAGGACCGACTTTTGTAAATATAAATAACTTGAATAATTTATATTTAAATAAAATTTATATATTAGTTTTATAATAATTGTTCTTTATAAAATAAAATGACATCTACTACAGAAAAAGGTTTAATTCCTTTACCAGAGGGTGGTTTAGGAAATCAAATATTCATCTACATGGCTGCATACATATCATCCGAGTATTTAAAATGCCCGTTGTATATACTAAATAACAATCCAACGCATCATTCCTATAAGAATTATAACAAAACCATTTTCAAAAACTTAGGGAAACATGTGAATCACAGTGTATTTGATATAAAATCAAAAAATAACTTCAAGGATTACGTAAAGCATTCACACACAAAAGAACAAGGATATGAAGAATGGAAATTGGATACCATTAAACCTGGTATGATATTACATTCCTATTTTCAATACTACAAAACGTTTGAGCCATACGAAGAACAGATAAGGCAAAAATTATTAGAAGGTTTAGAGGATAATATAGCTAATGTGAAAAACACTTACAATTTTGATGACGCGGCTTTTGTGCATGTAAGACGAGGGGACTATTTACATTTTTCCGATCGACATTTCATTCAGCCAATTGAATATTACAAATCCGCCTTGACCAAACTAAAAGAGATGAAACCAGATATAAAAAAGATTTATTTATTATCAGACGACATTCCATGGATCAAAAAGAATAGACTTTCATTTTCGGGATCATACGAACTTAAAATTGTGGAAACGAGTGATGAATTGGATGCATTGGCAATTATGGCTTTGTGTAAAGAAGGAGGTATATGCGCCAATTCAACTTTTAGTTGGTGGGGAGCATTTTTAGGTGCACATTCCGAAAGAAATCCAGTATTTGTGCCGAAGAAATGGTATTCAACAAAAATCGTGAAGATATCCCCGGATGAATGGATAGTTTTGTGATATTTTTTTTTAAACGGTGATGGTTCTATTAAGAACATCTTGTAAATGAGACCTTAAACCAGTATAATGTATATTTCCTAGTCTTAACAATGGACATTCTAATAACCATCCCTGTCCGACTTCATTTAGACGAGTAAGACCTTCAATGTATACATTTGTTAATCTATTGCATTTATGTAACCAAAAATCACCGACTTTTCTTAATCTACTTAAGTCATTGATTCTTATTGTTTCTAAATTGTTGCATGAGGACAACCAGTTATTTCCGACGGTTTGTAATATATGTAATTTTTCACAGTTTACATTAACCAATGAATTATTATTACTCATCCATTGATCACCAACTTGTCTTAATCTAATTAAACCATTTAAGTTTATAGTTTGTATTGATGAGCAGTTAGAAATCCATTGATTTCCGACAGAATCTAGACGATTTAAATTACTAAAATCTATATTTAATAAACTGGGGCAATTCAAAATCCACCGATTTCCGACAGTTTCCAAACTTACTAAATGACTTAAATTTATAACCTCTAGATTCAGGCAATTAAAAATCCATTTATCAGCGACCTTTTTCAAATTATTCAAACCTTGAAAGTTTATTTGTTGTAAATTTTGGCAATTTTGTATCCAACTATTACCGACCTTTTTCAAATTATTCAAACCTTGAAAGTTTATATCTTCTAAAGCTTGACAATCTATTATCCAGCCATTTTTAACTGTTTCTAAATTGGTTAAACCTTCAAAGTTTATTTCCTGTAATTCATCACAATAAGTTATCCATTGATCACCAACTTCTTTCAAATTATTCAAACCTTGAAAGTTTATATCTTGTAAACTTTGACAATTCCGTATCCACTTATCACCAACTTTTGTTAGATTAATTAAACCTTGGAAGTTTATATCTTCTAAAGAGCTGCAATTTCGCAACCAACAGTTCCCGACTGTTTCTAAACGGAACAAACCTACGAAATCAATATTCATTAAATAAATACACGATGACAGCCAGCTATTTGAAATTTTCCTGAGAGACGTCATTCCTTTGAAACTTATTGTGCGAACATTTTTTCCGGAACAAAAATGATCACCTATCTCCTCATCAAAACTATATAATACGACCGAATTCAATCTCACGTAATCATGATGATTAGTAAAGCATACGTTATTGATTTGATTTTTGTTTATATGCATCGGAAATATTATTTCATTGGATACAGGTAATCTGAAATGTAGAGGAATGTCATTGACATTATCACAATTTAATACATATATAGGATTTTCAATGTCTCCTATAGGCGGTGTATCTGGTTTTATGAGAACTATGTTATTCAATTGCGAAATAATATTTTCAAAGGTGAAATCATTTCCTGTTGGCAAATATTGAGGATTTAAACATAAATACACTTTTAATTTTAATAAAAAATCGTTTTTATCATTTTCGGGCATATTGTTAATAACTGGACGAAGTTTTCTGAAAATGGAAACGAATTTTATCCTAGGAAATGTATTTTCATTTATCGGGATATCAAAAAAAGATCTTGAAATGCTAAATAAATTATGTTCTTCATTTCTGTTATTAATGAAACCACGTATTTCTAGTAATAATTCATTCGGTGTTGTCCCATCATGTTTCTTTCTTGTGGATCTGACTCGGGATTTGAGTTTCTTTCTTGTGGATCTGACTCGGGATTTGAGTTTCTTTCTTGTGGATCTGACTCGGGATTTGAGTTTCTTTCTTATGGATCTGACTTTGGATGTGAGTTTCTTTCTTGTGGATCTGACTCGGGATTTAAGTTTCATTTATTTTAAATATATAATTTTATTATTTCAAAAAACTATTTGAATATAGATGATTTAAAAAACAAAAACAATATAATGTAAATGGATGGAATGAATTTTCAATTTGTGGGTCATTTTGATCCTCAACAGATAAGTGTCAGTTTATTGACTATATCAAGTATAGAATCTGTTTTTGAACAATTTGTATTGAAGATAACTAGGACTCCTGCGCATTTTTTATGTGTTAACTTATCTTTATCAATAGTTAGTAAAGATGAATTGCAAATTTTCATGGATAAATTAAACAATCGCGAAGATTGTCGGCTATCATTTCAAAATGATGTGATTTTCATTGTGGTATTTGATGTCAACAATCAAAACGAATATAGACCTCATCGGTTAACAGTTGATTGTAATATGAGATATGGTCTATTCAGCACTTTGAAATTTGATTTAGATGATAATGATTTTGAAAGAATGAAGATTATGTTTAATTCTATTATTGACTATCATACAATGATTTATAATTATTACGATTTACTTTGTGAACTAGAAGAAGAGGAAGAGCAACAATATGAAGATGATGATGATCAACAATAGTTTTTTTTTTAACTATATAGCGAATAACACATCTTTTCTAAATTTTTCTTAACGCATTTGTTTAAGAAAAATATAATTCAAACACATTTTATATTTAATTTACTTTCTTCGGACTGACTTTCGTCGGGCTGACTTTCGGGCTGACTTTCGTCGGACTGACTTTCGTTTGACTGACTTTCGTTTGACTGATTTTCGTTTGACTGACTTTCGTTTGACTGACTTTCGTTTGACTGACTTTCGTTTGACTGACTTTCGTCGGATTGATTTTTTGCCGTCTTTGGATTTAGTCTCGCGACTTTTGATTGAACTTTTGAATAAGGCCTTGGTATCTGCATTTATATTTTGGAATTTGTAATCTTTTTTACAAAACTGCCATTTAGGGTGTTCTATTTCATCATTATAACAAAGATGAAAATATAATTTGATTTGAGATTCTTTGCCAACTACTTTGCCATTAACTACTATATCATCTTCTCCTATATCTGAATAAAAAAAATCTTTACCCAGCTGACTAGACAACAAATTATTCACTTTTGCATTCAATGACACCGGATCCTTGTCGTTGAAAACTTTTCTGTCTGTTGAAAGTGCAATTATTATCGCATCAGATAACCACAATATGTTATTTAAAAATAATAATAAATTTTGGTTGCTAAATTTAAAATGCCACATAAATGAACCTATGAAATCTTCTTTTGAAGTGAAGAAATTAAAGAAATTATTTTCATAGATTGTTTTGTAAACCAAATGGTTATAATTTGAAAAATGTTTATGTAGTTCGGGTGTATCCTTTCCTATTCTGTATTCTCTGTAAAATTGATCAAATAGGTTTTTTCTCAAACTCGTTTCATCAAAAGTATTTCTTTCATCAGTCTCGGCTTCATCTGGAAACAATCCATGTATTTTAATTTCATTGTCTTTATCTGGTTTTATTTTTATATTCAGGTTTAAACTTCCACATGTTTGTTTTTTATTTAAATATTGACATTGTTTTGGGTTGTAAACATAATACGTTTTATTTAGCTTCAATTTATTTAGCAAGTTTTCACCAGCTGGAATTAATCTACCGAGTTCTTTTTTTTTGTCGCCATATGTCTTTTTCAAAGTTGTTATATCTTTGTTCAAGTTGAGTAAAACATTATTAGAATTGTAATTTTCAATAGTTGATTCGAGAGCATGTGAACTTAATTCTCCGCGTTTAAGATCAAACGCATTTATCAGTTCATTGCATTCACTCTCTTTTAGTCGGACTTCTTCTTTATTTTTAGAATATGTTTCGTACTCTTTTTCTTTGTAATTGTTTAAGTCATCTAGAACCCTTTTTTCTCTTTCTATGTCTCGCTTGTCATCGGAAGTCTTTGTAAGAGAAACTGACGAGAAATCGGAAGATAGTAATGAAATTGGAGACAGAGGTTGAGGTTGAGGAGGTGGAGACGGAGACGGTGAAGATGATGGTTTTAATGATGTTTTAATCACTTTACGTGACTTTTCTTTTCGTCTCTTTTCATCCTCCTCCTCCTTAAGCAATTCTTCTTCTGCTTTTTTACGTCTTTCTTCATCTTCTTTTTCACGTCTTTCTTTAAGTAATTTTCTAAAAGCATGATCTATCATCTTTTTTGCCTCTAAAGTTGCTTCTTTTCGTAAATTCTCATCAGAAATATCTTTTAGACCCATAATCTCGTAAACTGTATTGTAAAATTCTTCTTTTTCATTCTTATTTGTAGTTATAGCATGAAGAGAGTCTTCATGTGTTAATGAAGACCTCACTATATTAACCATATCTTCGTATCGCTTCCTCACTTCTTCAGTTTCATTCATTATTTCTTCAAACTTCTTTTTAACCTTCGCTTCTTTATTCATAAGACTGCCCGTGATATTGTCAAGAGTATTGAAATTACTGGTGACATTCTTCACCAAGTCTTCATTATTCTGTTTCGTCAAGAATTCCTTGAACCGTCTATCTTCTTCAGCCTTTAACAATATTTCTTTTCGTCTTTTTTCTAATTCGACATCTATTGGAATTCTCATCTCATCACCAACAACTTTGTTTATATTTATTTTTGGCATTATTGGTAATAGTGCTTTTAAGAATTCAACCCTTGATGGAATATCTGAGTTATTTATGTAATCAAATTCTAAAAGAGGAAAATTTGTTATACTAAATTCACTCAATTTATTTTTGAACCCATTCAAATCGTTATCAACTATATATGTAAGCAAATCTGTTTTCAATTTATCTGTTTCTATATTCACAATGTTTATGATATTTTCATTTCCACTCCTTTCGGCTATACTTTTTAGATTGTCTCCTTTTTTATTTTTTATAATAAAAAATCTTCGTAATGAAGGATCTTCTTTAATATATTGGAACAGTTCATTGAAAATCTTTTCATTTCCTTTTTCACATGCTATATGTAAAGGTGTATTTCCATCGTCATTAAGGATATAAATATTAAATCCAATTACGTTCTTTAATATAGCATGAACAATGTCATAATGATTATATTCACACGCTAAATGAAGAGGTGTATTCCCTTTCTCATCTTGCAAATATAATGCATCATTAACAATTGATCTTTCTTTTTGAACCAATCTTGTGAAGTTATTTAAATATCCTTGTTTACATATAAGATGAAGAGCTGTTGTAGTGTTTCTAAGTTTTCCGTCTTTTAATAACAAGTTTGCGGGATTCATTGAATAATAAGAGATTAAGCTGATGAATTGGGGTTGAATATCTTTTTTCAAATACTTATATGTATCAGAAGAGGTTAAAAAATCTAAATAAGCACCATTCTCTAATAACAATTCCGAAATTTTTAGTTTTCCTCCCATAAATGAATAATGTAATGGTGTTTGAAAATTAACAGAATTTTGTATATTTACATAAGCACCATTCTTTAACAACAAATCCACAATTTCTAATATTTCTGATTCTTCTCCTTCTCCCATACATGCTAGATGCAATGGTGTTTGGAGATCATAATCCAATGCATTGACATCAATCTCTTTTGATTTTTTCTCCAATAACAATCTTACAATCTCAATATTGTTATACCCACATGCTAGATGCAATGGTGTTCTGCCTTTTAAATCAAAAGCATTTACATTGGCTCCATTTTTCAATAACAAATCTATAATTTCAATATAATCATTTTTTGAAGAAGTCAATAAATGCAAAGCAGTTTTCTCCAGTATATTACCTTTGGAATCAATAGCACCAGTGGAATTAATAATATCAGGATTATGTCTAAGTAGAACTTCAATTATTTTTACATGTTTATTAAGACATGCATAATGAAAAACATTAATTACATTTTCATCTCGAATTTCCATTTTAGCTCCATTTTTCAATAACAAATCTGTAATTTCAGCCCTTGTATCTGTTTCATCCGGTCTAGATTGCGCCATCAATATTAAAGGTGTCTTGTTTTTGTTATCTAATACATTAACATCTATACCTTTTTGTGTCAATAAAAACTTAACACCTTCAAGATTATCTTCGGCGCAAAAACGATGTAATGCTGTCCATCCAAACTTGCCATTTTTTTCATTAACATCAGCCCCTTTTTTTTCTAAAGCATCTTTAACCTCATCTAAATAAGAATCTCTTTCCTTCTCACCCTTTGTTTTTTCTAATCCAATCACCTTTTTGGATTCTTCCTCTTTCCCACTGTCACTAACCTTTTTCTTCAATGATCGTCTCTTCAAATGTTTAGGACTTCCTTTCATTCTCTTCATTTTAATATATATTAACAAAATAATATATATTAAAATAATTTTTCAACTTCAAGTGTAATAATCATATCTAGCCTTATCTTGTTTTTCTGAGTAATATTTCTTCATCATGTCAATCGCCTTATCAAAATCCTCCTTGGTTATAATGAACTTAACATCATTTGACAATCCAAAAACTCGTTTAGAATGAGTTAATTTTATTTTAGAAAATAAGTTCTCACATGAACCACCTGTATTTTTGAATATATCCTCGTTGCTTCTAATAGTTTCCTTTATATAATTGATGTCTAGATCAAGTTCCCAAGAATTCTCTTTTATCATCTTAATCAAGATTTCAGCGATTTCTTGTTCGGTGTATTTTTCAATGTCATGATACCACGCAAATCTTCTTTGTAATCCTTGATTCATATCAAGAAAGCATTTTTGTACTTGATCTTTATATCCAGCCCCGATAAAAACAAAATCATTCTTGTGTTCAGAAAGGAAGGCGTTTATGGTGTCAATCGCTTCTTTTGCATATGAATCCTTGTCCTTGTTTCCGGCGCTCAAGGCATAAATTTCATCTACAAAAATAACACCACCTAAACACGATGTCAGTAATTTCTTTGTCTTTGTGGCAGTCTGTCCGAGGTATTCACCGACAAAATCCTCTCTGTGTGCTAGCTTAAATTTACAATTATGAGAAAGTATCCCAATATTCTGGTATATTTTTGAGATAATTTGCGCTAATGACGTTTTTCCACATCCTGGGTTTCCGGTAATAATACAATGAAGGTAGTCGCCATCAATGTTTCTAAGATGCATACCTTGTAAATAATAGATCACTTGATAGAATATAGAATCTTTAACAGATTTCATGCCGATCATTGTCTGTAATTCAACTAAGTGCGGTAAAATATCCCATAACATCAACATGTTTATATTTTTGTAAAATTTTGACGTCTTTGCAATCATAATTAAATCATCAATAGAATTTATAGGAGGCAGATCTTCAAATTTGATTTTTTTTCGTTTCACTGTCAAGGGATTAGTAACATCGTCATCCTTGTCATCTGCTTTTCTCTTGGCCATTTTTTTATTTACGGATTTTTCTATTTAAACCTTAATTTCAATATTTGTGGTAATGATATATATATAAATAATACTTTTGACAAGAATATATGTAAACAAAATATAAAAAATAAATATTTTTATAATAAAAGAATAAAAATGAAGTACAAAGACAAAAATACACTTGAAAAAAGAATAAGTGAATCAAATAGAATATGTAGTAAATATCCGGGGTATATACCAGTCATCGTGGAAATTAACAATGACAAAATTAAACTTTCTAAAAACCAGTTCTTAGTGCCGAAGAACGTTTCTGCGGGACACCTATTAGTTAGTATTAGAAAACAGATTACAACTGGTAAAAATGAAGCAATTTTCATGTTTTCTAGTGACAATACAATGATTTGTTCAACAACGATGATGGATGAGTTGTATCAAGATTATTTGAAACAATATGACAATAGATATTCTGAAAACGACTTGTTCTACTATGTGTACATTCAAACTGAAAATACATTCGGTTAAGAAAAATGATTTTTCAAACAGAAAAAAATGTAAAAAAATCAAGATGAGAAAAATAGATTGTTGTATTTGCTTGGATGAAAATGTTTGTCATTACACTGACGAAGACATAAAAAGCAAATGCGAGCATCCTGTTTGCAAGAATTGCTATTTTCAATTACCTAAAGAAGAATGTCCATTATGTAGAACAGAAATTCGCAGTCTTATTATGGACATAAAGAAAGCAATCTATCATGTTTTGAATGTAAGATATGAAAAATTATTTGGAGATGATGTTAGTTATGTAAATATTCTATTTGTTGATACATGGGGTTATGATTTTATTATAATACTTAGACGAAGACGACCGCATCCACGAATGAAGCGTCCCAGATATGAAATAGAACAGTATTTTTATCTTGAGAACAGATTCATAGAAAAAGACATTCATATGAAGCAAAAAGTCAGTCCTCAAATATGTAAATAAATAAGTGAACAGAACATTTTTAATTTTATAACGTCAAAACGTAGTTATAAAATTTTTTATTTTCAGAAATTAAATCGTTTGTGGTTTTGTAAATAAGTGCATGTGATTTGTGGGAATTCTTTAATCAATTCATCTTTTATATAATTCATAACAGACATTGTATCGGTTGGACCACAACTAAAAAAATCAAGACATAAAAGACCTTCGTCAGTGTATGAATGAGAAGTAATGTGAGATGCATCCAGCAATAAAACTGAAGTAAATCCAGGAGGCGTACCATCATTTAAAATAGATAAGTTTTTATGTACGATTTTCATGTCAGTTTTTTCAGTTATAGCTTTTATCATTAGATTAAAAACAAATTCTCCTAATATCTTCTCGTCACCAGAAAACCCAGTGAAATCAGAGAAAACGTGATTTCCTTTGTGATTATTTGTTTCCATTTTATTTATATTATATATATTTTATAAATTTTTTAAATACAATTATTATTATTTCTGAATAGATCATATATGTATGTACCTCTAGCTAAATGTGTTATATCGTTAACGTTCTCCAGTTCCTGTTCGGGTATTTTGAATTCCTTCATCGTTTTCTCGTTAGAATCAATAATAATCACTTTGGTATTTTTATTGTAATTGTAATCATCTGGTATATTTGTTGTTATAACACCGTACATCTGCTCAATGGATTTTAGCGGAAGTCTATCGTACTCTAGCTTTTTCTTATCAGATATAGTCTTCATTATTTTATACAGAAAACCTTCTAAAGATCTAGAAAAAACATACAATGAACACAATAATTTTTCATAGTGAACTTTTTTTGGTACACAGAACTTACTTACTTTTTCAATGACTTCGTAAACTGACAATCTGAACATTTTTACAGCATTTTCTCTTGATTTTTTATTGACGTAATAAGGACGGACATAACGAGCAGCATTCACAACACCTTTTAAAATATAGAGATTGTAAAATCCATTCGTTATCTCGTTCTCAATTTTAATCCATTCTTCCAAGAAAGCGACATACGACGTTTCAAGATTACTTTCTGATTTCTTCTGTTCCTGCAATGGAAGTATAATCAACGTCTGTAACAAATCAATACAGTAGTGATCGTATTTTCTGAATAGCTCTGAATTTTTATTGTGTTTCTCAAGTATTCTCAAAACATAATCTGAAGCACCGTCATCGCCATAATCATCCCAGCCACATTCCATATCTATTGTAAGAGGATAGAAAATATTCTTTACAATTCTGCGGAATAGTTTTGACTTTTTACTTCGTCGTTTGATTTTTATTTCATCGGAAACAGTGATAAGAAATAGCTTGGGATCCGCCACCCAATCAAAACGATCACTTAGAAATCCTGCATCAGTATGTGCCATACTTGGCCAGAGGGGACCATCATCCATATCGGATATATATGAAAATCCAAAATCAATAATTACAGGGTAACATCCAAGAGTTGGTATACAAAACTGATTCTCGTCATCAATTTTATACAAAAATACAATATCTTTGTCACATTTTTTCATCATGATGTTAAATGAATGTAAATCGTAATGAGAAAACCTCTTTTCTTTTTGTGATATACTTAATGCCAGTAAGATTTGTTTTACGACTGAATAAAGAATTTCCTCTGAAACTTTTTCACTTCTTATGTAGTTATAAAATTTACAGCTATCATCAATATATTCGGTAAGCAAAATTTCTTTGGTGATTGGATAACTATTTTCAATTAGAAAGGGGTTTTCAGTGTTCTTTCTATATTTTGCATCTATATTGCAGTTTATCATACCCAAACTTTTACAAAAATGAGGACAGTACATTGATATTTCATTTAATCCCTCCATCACTTGTAATTCGTGGAAGACTAAATAGTTTATATACTGAGAAATTTTAAAAATGACTTTGTATTCTGTGTTCTTTACGTTAAATAATCCTACAACACCTTGTTTCCCTGGTTTATCTAGTATTCTATCAAAGACTAACCATTCGCTATATTCCTTGTTTTCATTCTCTTTGAATAGTTTCTCTAAAGCACTATATTTTGAAATGTTTTCTTTAAAAATTTCCATTTTAATATTATGAAAATTGACTTTAAGTATTATTTACAAAAAAGTCGCAAAGTATCAATTTTTTTATATCAAAGTTCAATGATATAAAAAATAAGTTCTAAGTTCTAAGTTTACTTCTTCTTGGCAACAGTCTTCTTTACGACTGCCTTCTTGGCAGGAGCAGCAACTGGCTCAGGAGCTGCCTCAACCACAACCTCCTCCTCCAACAACTCCTCCTCTGCAACAGGAGTAGGAACCGGAGCAGGTGTTTCGGTTACTGTTCCATCTTGAGAAGCAGCAGCCTTCTTAGGCGCTCTCTTCTTCTTAGCAGCAACAGGAGCATCCTCCTGAGCTTGAGGAGGCTGCTCAGCTTGAGCAGCAGGAGCAGCTGTCTTTACCCAAGACTCCATCTCTCTTGTGTATCTCTCCTTGTCTTGCAAGGCCAGATCCTCAAACTTCTTAAGAGAAGAAGGATCTTGCTTCAAGACATTCCATCTCTTTGCGATCTCGGTTACAATGTCGGTATTCTTGATAGAAGGGTTTTCAAGAACAACCTTTTGTCTCTCATTGATACAGAAATGTAGATAAGAAGACTTATACTTGATAGGACCTTCCTTTACCTTCTTGATCTTTCTGACCTTCTTTGAAGAATCAGTAACTTGAATATTTTGTTGTACGTCTGTCATTTTTTTTATTTAATTGAGTAATTCTTTAAATCTGAAATAAATTAGCATTAAATTTAATTTTTTTCAATTTTTTCTTCTGCGTCTTTTTACAATATCATTTCAACCGATTCTAATGCACCTTCACACCATCCTTGAGAATTTGAATATGCTTCACCGACAACATATATATTCGTCTCTGGATTCTGTGCATCCGAAATAAATTCATTCCGATTTCTATATTCCTTTTGTAAAGGTGAAAAATAGTGAGTTCCAGTTTTCCAATAAACTAGTTTATGCTTGAGAACTTTTGCATCAACTCCAAATATCTTGCGTATATTCTTTTCAACGCATAGATTTATATCATCAACTTTAAGCCATTTGTCAGCTATTTTGTTGTCAGAATAACTTATCATGTAAATACATTTATCCTTGTTCATCTCTATAATTTTCTGGAACGGTTTTTCTGTGAATATCATCCGATTATAATCTCCAATCGGTTTATTAAGTTTTACATAAAGACGCGTGAATGTTTGTGGTTTTATGCTCTTGTAAATATTATCACCTGTTAGATCATATGCAGTTTTTGAATCTGTCGCTATGAAAACTTTGTCATATACATTATTATTGACGATAAACTTTCCATTATTGGTTTTTGTTATTTTGTTTACTGGCGTATTTAATTTTATACATGATCTTAACTTTTTCCCTAGAGCTTCTAAAAACTGATTCCAATCTATACTGAATAATTCATTTCCAGAAACGCAATCATCAAAACCGTATTCAAAAATTACATCAATCACATCTTCATTTTCAAAATCAGTAAATCCTACGCTTTTTATAAATAGATCATATATGTCTTTCCCTAGTATTTTCTCTGCAAATTGTTTAAAAGTAATAAGATGCCGTCTATCCATTATATTTTTATTCAATTTCGTTTTCAAGAATTCAATTACATCTAAAATATTCAATTGTTGAAAAGTGTAGGAAATTTTAGACGTGTACTTGTTAGTTTTTACTTTCAGTTCTTTACAGAGTTGAAATAGTCTATGATCTTTTTTAAGACGTCCTATTCCGGCACCAGCAACTACAGTTTCGTTATCAAACTTGATCGTTTTTACGCGTCCTCCAATGATTTTATTCTTTTCGTAGATATCTATTTGCGAGTTTGTCATGTGATATTTTTTCTTTAACCGATACGCTGTATACAAACCAGATATACCGGATCCAATTATTGCAATCTTCATCTTATTTTTTCTGGAATGCGATTTTCGCTTGGAGCGTCTCAAAGATCTTCCATCGGTTGGTTTGAATTTATCAATTTCAAGTTTCAATGCATTTATGCTCTCATTAATTTTTTCATAAATCCTTTCAACTTGTTTCATCTCGCCTTCATAATCTCTTTTCATTAGCTCAAAATCGGAATGGAATTTTTTTGTAAGTTCTTCAAGCTCATCATTTAGTTCTTTGTGATTGATTTCAGTCATTTCACTTAGACGTATGGCTATTTTTTTAATTTGAATCGGAGTTTCTACTATGCTCGCAATGTTTTTTTGTAATTTCTCTGAGTATTCGTCGAGTTTTTTAATTTCATCTCCAAGCTTTCCTGGATAAAGTTCGTATGTTTCATTGAATTTTCTTAATAATCTCATTTGTTCAGTAGAAAGCTTTGTAGTTGTTTTTAATCCGCCGACATTAGGTTTTGCGCCTAGAGACAATAAAAATTCTACAATTTCATAGTTGTCTAATTCTGATGCCAACATAAGTGCAGTTTTCCCATCCTTATTTTTAATTTCTAAATCAGCTCCATAGTTTATTAAAAGTTGAATTGTATCCATTTTAGTATTATTATCAGCTTTTTCATTTAGAATAGAATCCATAATTTGTGTATTGCCGAATTTATCAACTTGATTGACATTCATTTTATTTTTTATATTATAAAAGGATGGAATATTTTTATTTATAAAAAAATCAATTATAATAAAAAATGTCAGAAAGTAATGAATACCCAGAAGATCTGGAAAGCAATGAAGAGGATATAGAAAACTATGAATATGAACAGCAAGAATACGAAGACTATCTACAACGTCAAGAAGAGGAGCAATTTCGACGATACGTAGAATCGTTTGACGAACAAGAAGATGAAGAAGAACAACAAGAACAAGAACAAGAAGAACAAGAAGATGATATGCATGATTTTTATGACAGACTCGTGGAACGATTGATTATTGATATATTTTCACCTCGTAATCTTACATCAAGATTCCAAAATAATTCTGTTCACAATCCAGTATTTTCATACGAGGAAAATATAACAACATATAGATATCCATACATGGAAACTGAAACATCATACAGAAATATAGATAGAGATGATGAAATAGCTTACAACTCCGATGGTTTTATATTAAACAGTTTTCTTCAATCTTTTTCCGATCCCATAGAACGCGTTCTGGTTGAAAGTTTAAATCAACAGCCTGATTTAGAAAAAATATACGAAAAGATTGAAATTGAAAGTCATTTATATTCATCAATAAAAGAAACTAATAAGGATGTAGACGACAAATGCTGCATTTGTCTTGCAGAATTTAACAGTGATGATAGCGTGTCTATATTGAAATGCAAGCACGTTTTTCATTATGATTGCATCACAGAATGGTCTACTTATAAAATCAATTGCCCTGTCTGTAGAGAAAATTTTAAAGAATAAATTAATTTGTTAATAAATATAAATAAATGAATATTATTAAGTATTGTTATAATTTGAAAAGATTGTTCGAAGAATATAGTTTTGAAATGATGTTTTTATTTTGTATTTTATTTTTAGTTTTATTTTCGTTACACAGAAAATTCACTGGCAAAAAAGGTTCCTGGTCAACTGAATACAATTACGATATCATTCAACACCCAGACCCAGACCCTGTAAGAAAACCTTTTTTCAGAGGAGATAGCAAGGGTGAAATTGAATGTCGGCGAGTCTTGGAAAAAATATTCAATAGACCTTTTAATAAAGCTCGTCCGGATTTTTTGAATAATCCTGTAACTGGTGGAAATTTCAATTTAGAATTAGATTGCTTCAATGATGAATTGGGGTTAGCTGTTGAATATAATGGAGTCCAGCATTATAAATTCGTGCCTTTTTTCCACAGGAACAAAGAAGCATTTCTCAATCAAAAATATAGAGATGACATGAAAAGACGTATATGTAAAGAACACGGCATTAAATTGATTGAGGTTCCACATACTGTAAAAATAGATGACATAGAATACTTTTTAAAGAATGAAATAAACAAAATCTACCGATAGCTTAAACGAATTAAACATAGAATATGCGCAATAAGAGATGATCTATTCTAAATATAGAGTGTTGTCTCATTTACGTATGCTCCTCAAAATGAACTTATTAAATTTCCTTTTTCTTAACCTCAATTTTAAGGTTAAGAAAAAAATAAGGTAGTGGACTCTAGACGATATTCAGAAAATTAATATTCATACGTTTCAAATAATCATACGCGTTGTTGTATCTTGTGAAATGCTGATCACTCGCCATAGATGATATGCCATCGCCATCTTTTCCGTAAGGAAGTTCACATCCGGAATTCCACCATAAATTATAATTGACTTCATCTGTTTGAATTTTATAAACAAAAATTCCGTTCATTGCATAAAAATTACCCATCATTAAATCGTCACTAGTGAAACAGTATTCGTTCTGTGATATCATTTTGTAATAATCCATCAAAGAATATCTCATTCTACTTAATACATTTTTATTAAGATAAACACACATATATCCTTCAGGGATATTTACAAAACATTCCGTATTATTCCGAATCCATCTGTTTTTACCATTGAATTGGAATCCTGAAAAACACAATGTATATTCTGGATGGATGTCTCCTAATTTTAGAAATGTCTCTATTGTTTTGGGGAGCATGATAACATCATCATCTGTGTATATTATGCTTACATTAGAATGATTTTTGTAATCCATTATAGTTGGTAGTATTTTCATAATCGGACCATAGTCTTCTTTGTATTGAACGACCTGTATTTTGGGATGATTTAATAAAAAGTTTGGTATTTTGTAAGTTTCTCCTGTTCGTTTAAAAACAGCGGGAATATTTATTCTTACTAAATCCGGTGGTCTTGTTTGATTTAGTATTGAATCTATCGTTTTTTGTATCATGTTAATTCTTCTTGGTGAAGTTGTGAATGAAACTATAATTACAGGGTCTAAAGTTTCATTTTTCACGGGTTCATCTCTGCTATGTAGTAATAATTCGTCATTTTTAATCACATTTCTATAATACGCGTTTTCATCCTCTGAAGATGAATAAATAAACTTGTTAAATATGAATGCTGTAAAAAAAATCAATAATAGAGCAAGTGCGATATATAAATACATATTTTTTATGGTAGAAATGTATGGTTTTTAGATTAAAGTTTAAAGAATTATTTTTTTAATAACAAAAATGAAAAAACAAGAGGAATTGGATAGCCGCAAAAAGGAAAAAGAGAATTCATTATGGAATAATTCCATGATTACATCGGCATTGAACGCAATGTCACCTGAAGAACTTGATCACTACAAAAGACTCGGAGAATCAATGTTCTCAAATATTAATTTTGAAACTGCCTCAATAACTGATAAAAACAATGTTCCTTTATTTCTTAATGACGCCGCGTCATATATTTGTGAAAGCATCAAATCTGGATTGCATCCAAGTATGCTAACCGATGATGAGAAAATCATAATGGAAAACGTTCTAGGTAAAGAATGGTATAAAAAGTATGATTACACAAAGGAGGATCTTGATTCAATCGTGACTTTGAAAAAGTAAATTTAAAAACAGATACGTTAAATACATACCATGAGTAAAAAAAAAGAGGAATCTATCCCGACGAACAACAGATCCACTACTACATTCTTCAATGATTCATCTCTGATTGATGACGATCAGAATAATAATTATGACGAGCTCAATTATGATTTCAATGATTACAAAACTGAAACTGAACTTAGAATAGAACTCGCTATTAACATACAAAATTTCTTGATTAATTATGTATCGGAAAATGATAAGTTCGGAATCATACCATTATGTGAATATCTAAGTTTTGATAGAATAAAGCAACATTTGGAAATCAATAAAGTGTGAGAAAATGATTCTTTCTTTTCTTAACCCTATTCGGTTAAGAAAGCTTATATATTTATCTTATAATCTATCTTGTATTTATCTTATATCTCTGCCATACTTTTATCTATACCATACTTTCATTCACTAACAATATTATCAATTGAAAGATTAAAAATATCATCAAAATTGAACTCTCCATCCATGTCATAGTTCACATCACTTTCAATGTCAAGCTCAACACTCATATCAATATCCATCCCTATATTGACATCATTCATATCAATACTCATATCGTCCAAAAACAGATCGTCTATCTGTTGAGTGTCAAGAAATCTGCACTTCTCACAATCGTTACAGTAATCCAAATGAATGAACTTATCCTCAACAATAACCAAATTACCGCATTTGTTTTGACCAGACATTTTCAGAAAAAGATGAATGTAACACAGAAAAACTACTAAAAAATCATTTTTTTCTAAATAATACATAAAACACGTTCATTAATCTTAATTAAAATAATATAATCTAAGTTTCAATCTCTTGGTTATCATCTGCGACAACCTTCTTTTTAATCTTCTTAACCTTCTTCTTTTCAACAACAGTATTATCTGCAGAAGCTTCATTACTCTCAACAACTGAGACATTAACAGGGATCGTTTCATTATCCAAAGTAGCTTCGTCATCGGATCCGAAGTTATTCGTGGCGATTTGTAAATATTTCTTGACAATTTCATTCTTTTCTTCATTAAGCTTCTTCCACTGCTTTTTCAAAGTGTGATGGATTTCCATTTTGCTTACCCCAGTCATATTCTTCTTCTGGTCAAGTTTGAAATAGTAAAAAGCGTCTTTAGGAGTTTCCTTTACAGTAACAACAATATTGTTTTCAATATTGTATTGCTTCATTTGTTCCGCATGAAGTTTCTTACTTTCTTCACAAAGACTCATTATCTCCTGAAACTCATCGTCATTAGATTTCTTCTTCTCATCCCATTTCTCTGCCATCAATTTTATCATCTCTCTGGAAGTTTTGTCCTTGTTCTCTTCAGATATCTTAGAACGATATCTATCACAAAAGATCATATATGGATTTTTAGGCTTTTTAGGTAATTTATCATCCTTAACCTTCTCAGAACCTCTCTTCTTTCGGATCTCATTTTTCTTGACAAAGTCCTCAATCTTCTTAGAGGACTCCTTCGTCATGATCTCCTTCAATATTCCTTCCTTGTCATCAGAAGGACAGGACTTGATGAAATCCTCAACATATTGACTTAGTAATTTAGTAATCGCTTTGGTTGACATTGTTTCAAGAGAGTTTTGTTGGTTGTGATTTGAATAACAGAAAAAGGTTAAAAAAATCATTTTTTTGTTAGCATAGGAAAAAGGTGGAATTTAGATAGATGTTTTGAGATTGAAAATTCTATGCAAAATGAACACGACACGCATGTTCATACTTGTCATTCATATCAAGTCTTTAACTCTAAACAAAAAAATTGATTTAAATACATTTGTTTTGTATCCATAGAAAAAAACACAAATGTCTGAGCAAATCATTAAAAGCTATCCTCAACTTTACAAAAAAGATAAATCTGAAAAAGTGAGAATGTGGAAGATATCTGCAGTCCTCCATCCTGACAACAATACTTATTGGATTAAAACAGAATACGGGCAACAGGACGGGAAAATCATCCTATCCGAAAAGGAAATCAAGGAAGGCAAAAACATCGGGAAGAAGAATGAAACGACAATAGAAAAACAACTTGTTTTGATGTGCGACAAAGTCTTCAAGGACAAGAAGGAGAAGGAAGAATATATTGAGAAATTGAATGAAATCAATGATGAAAAACAGAATAAATCATTCTGTCCAATGCTTGCTGACAAATGGGATCCTAATTCCAAAACAAAACGCAAAATTGATATCGTTTTTCCATGCTTCATTCAGCCTAAATTAGATGGCATACGTTGTCTTTCATACACAAAAAATGATCAGATTGTCAATCAATCTCGTCAACTCAAATATTTCAAACATCTTGATCACATCAATAAGGAACTTGATATTATATTCACAAAATTCCCCGACTTGATATTTGACGGGGAACTATACAATCACGATGTTGTGTTTAACAAAATTGCTGGAATAGTAAAAACTGAGAAAATCAAAGATGGTGATATGGAGAAACTAGAACAAATACAGTATCACATTTACGATTGTTTCTTTGAGAAAAACAATCAGCCTTTCTCAGAACGTTACGAACTTTTACAAAAAATCAAGTCACTGAAAGACTGGAAATATTTGAAGTTTGTGGAAACACTTGTTTGTGATGATAAGAAGGATGTTATAGATAAGTTCCATCCTATGTTTATTGAACAGAAATTTGAAGGATCCATTCTTAGAAATAAGAACTCTGTTTACGAATTCAATAGAACTAAGAATCTACAGAAATACAAAACATTTGAAGATGGTGAATTTGAAATTATCAATTTCAAAGAAGGTACTGGTCACGACTTAGGAACAGTCATATGGAAATGCAAAACAAAAGATGGAAAGGAATTTGACGTTAGACCTATTGGAACAGTTGAGGAACGTTCTGAATATTTCAAAAACGCACCCAAAATGATCGGGAAAATGCTTACTGTTACTTACCAGGAACTGAGTGAATTTGGAGTTCCTAGATTCCCTGTCGGGAAAACGATTAGAGATTATGAATAAATTTGTCTTTATATTGAATCACGCATCCCTGCAATTGTTTTTAATTGTTTTTATCAATTAAAAAAACACATTCTTAACTTTTGACTGTTCCTTTCAGATAAACAAAGACTGTTTGAAGCACATCTATTTATTTTATAGGCAAAACAATTGAGTTCGTGTAATATATATCACTTTCAACATTGGATGAATTATCCCACTTATCTGGAAAAATCACAATCTTATCAGGGTTTCTGTTTAA
>Ga0214923_10002358_pt1 | contig 25267 bp, 21 predicted proteins | sample LL1510_MetaG_FD_177993 | JGI IMG/M metagenome (GOLD analysis project Ga0214923, IMG submission 177993) | Freshwater microbial communities from Lake Lanier, Atlanta, Georgia, United States - LL-1510 | ecosystem: Environmental > Aquatic > Freshwater > Lake | place: USA: Georgia | collected...
AAAGAAGTAGAAGAAACAAAACCAGTAGAAGAAACAAAACCAGTAGAAGAAACAAAACCAGTAGAAGAAACAAAACCAGTAGAAGAAACAAAACCTGTAGAAGAAACAAAACCTGTAGAAGAAACAAAACCTGTAGAAGAAACAATAAAACCTATACAAAATGCAGAAGAAGAAGAAACAAAACCAGTAGAAGAATCAATAAAACCTATACAAAATGCAGAAGAAGAAGAAACAAAACAAGTAGAAAACTCTGTGAAAAATGAAGTAGAAGAGTCAAAGGAAGAATCTAAGCCTATACAAGAAGTCCCTACAGTAATACAAAAGAAATGCGCAAGTGAAGGTATTGAACCAGAACAATGTGAAAGTAAATCCGATTATAAAAAACAAGCATTAATATTTCATCCAGATAAAAATGTGGATTGTGCTGAAGAAGCGTCCGAAAAATTTAAACTATTATCAACTTTATCAGGATGCTCACAAGAAGAACAAATCAATAAACTATATAATGAAGAATTATTGGAAAAATGCAAAGATAATGATTATTTAAACACCATGATGAATGAATATAATAAAACAAAGAATATTAATTATTTAAATCAATACAATTATTGTAAAGAATTATTGAAAAATGACCAAGAAAAAAATGTAAAGGAAGAAGAATTTGAAACCATGGTTAAACCACAATTAAAAAAATCATTAAATTCAACTGAATTTGTAACAAAATATTTTTCAAACAATGAATATTATTATATGAACGATCTAATTTTTAAAAATATGGCGAAAGAAGAACAAATACATTTAAAAAAAAAACTATTAGAAAATATGGGCGTACCTGTAATCAATGAATACACACAATTATTATATAATAATTCAGTATATAGTTTAATAGTACAATCAAATGCAGGAGGAGGCAATTGTTTTTTTATAGCTTTATCGGATGGTATAAACAGTTATAATTCCTATTTAAATTCCAATACAAATAATTTTAATAATCGAATTGTTTATAATCAATTTGGTAAGAATATACCATTTACACAAAAATCTTTGCGAATCATCGTATCAAATTATATAGTAAACAATAAAGAAAATTACAATGTTCTTGGACAATCAAATACAGAAGAATTGAATAAAAAATTCAACAATTATATAAAAACAAATAATATTACATTATCCAGAGAGAATTATATCAGCATCATAGATAATATATATAATTCAAATGATAATTTTTTGGTTATAAAACCAGAAACTATACCAGATGATTTAAATCAAGAACCATTTATTTTTGCGATGACTGATTCTGAAAAAATAAAATATATTGAAAGTTCCTATTATTGGGCAGATAATAATACAATTGAAATAATAGAAAAAGAATTAAAAATAAAAGTAATCACGATTCAGAATATAAAAAACAAGTTACAATTACCATTTTCTAATTTAACAAATGATATTGAAAAAGATGATTGGGATAAATATATTTTCTTATATAATATTGATAATAAACATTATGAATTGATTTCATTTAATTACACTACTAAATTTGGTGATCGTGCAAAATCATATGATATATGTATTTTTAAACGAAATATGCTAACAATACCACCTCTTTATATACTTGTCTTATTATTTTCGGATTATTATTTAAATTTATCCAATATAAATCAACAAAATGTGATATTATTTAAAGAATATTTTGAGAATTTTAAAGTTAGTTTTAATAAGATATACAATGATGGTAATCAAATTTTAAATAAAACAAGAGATAAAAGTTATTGGAAACGATTTTATAATTATCAAAAAGGTTTTTGGAAAAAGTTTTTAAAATTATTTGGTAAAACATCAAAAACAAAAGAAGAAGAAGGATTTCAAGAAATTATTTTTTTACAAAATTTTAATGAATATTTTAACACAAATCCAAATTCACAATTGAATAAGAATTATCCAGAATTGATAAATATAAAAAAAAAAATAATGTCTGGAGGAGGAGGAGAAGAAAACATGTTAACTTATTATATTACAATCGATTTAGAATTACAAAAAGGAGATACTATATCTAATGATGATTTAAAAAATATAAAATGTAGACAAAAATGGAATGCAGTAAGGAAAGCTTACGCAAATTTTACTAAAAAAAAATATGTGATCCCTCCTGTTTACAATTCTTCTTCAGAAAAAAAAAATAAAACACTTAAAAAAAATAAAATATTCAAATAATGCTATAATAAATTATTTATAGTATTATTATTTATATTATTATTTATATTATTATTTATAGTATTATTATTTATATTATTATTTATAGTATTATTATTTATTGTTATTAAATTTTTTCAAAATCGAACTGTTTAAAGGTTTCTTTTTGTTGTTTTCGTTGTTTCTCTCTTTTTGCCTTTTCCAAAACAGCAATCGCAGCAGCCAATTCTGTTTCAGAAACGATACTATCATTATTAGTATCAATTAATTTGTGTAAAACCCTATATTCATGAGGAACAATACACAAACTACTTTCTTCATTAAACAAATACTCTGATAAAATAGTGAAAACAGCTGTTAATCCTAATGCTGCATATATATCACGAGTACCCATCCACGCCATAGCAAAAACAAGTAATTGTTTACTCAAAGAAAACTTCATATATTCTTCCGTCGATTTGCTAAATTGGATTGAAATAAATTTAGAACCAACGTTAAGCAAAATCATAATCACACCAGCAAAAAATTTACTATTATTTAGATATACAACATGATGATTTATATAATCAAATATATATAAAAAAGGTGCAAATAAACTAATACTATTACTACTATTACTATTATTTTCAACAACTTTTGGTTTTTTACTCATATAAATAACGGATAAAAAATTTATTTGAATAAACCAGTTTTTCTTATCAAACGATTTATATGTCCATTAATATGATTATGAAAACTTTCTGTAAAAAGTCTCGCTTGTCTTATATAAGGGCGATATAATCTTCTTATATGTGGTGTAAAATTTTCTTTTGAAATTGATTGAACACTATTATAATAAGCAAAAAATAATATAACAAAAATCAATAGTATATAAATATATAAATATTTCATTATATATTTATAATGTTATAAAAATTGTGAATAATTATTACCAAAGGAAGAATTATAATATGGATCTACATGTCCAGATTTTCTAACAGAATTATTTACAGGTATAGAATTTGATTTTTTTCCACGTTTTAAATTGTTTTCAGTTCCTAAAAGATCAAACCCTTCAGCAGCTACATTACCAGAAGCATCTGTTTTCGGTCTTTGCACTTGGGTTGTTGCTGTTGTAGGTTTTTGAGCAGGTGTTGGCCCAGGGCCTGGTCGTGGTGCTACACCAGGCATAGGACTTGGTCCAGGTTTATTACCAGAAGCATCACTTGGTACATTTCCAGATGCATCACCCCCTACAGTACCAAACCCTTCAAAATATATTTCATCCTTATTATTGATCATAATGATAGCTAATAATACAGTAACTACGCCTAATATTTTATTTAAATAACTAATAATTAAAAGTAAAAATATAAAAAAAGCTCTTCCTAAAGCAGTATAAAAAAGAAAGTCAAATAAGCGACTTTGACTAATAAAAATTAATGTTAATAAAAATGCAACAATCCCCATATTTTGTTTACTGACTAGCTTAAAGTTCATTGGTTTATAAATTATTGTTATATAATTATTTCAAAAAAATTAAAATAAAAATTTCATTCCAATTTCCAAATTATTATCTTAATTTTTATTAAGAATGTCTTTAGCAATGTATGCAGCTCCATTTAATGAAAATGATGATAATAAAAATAATGATATGATAAATAAAAAAAGACAAACCCATAATAAAACACAAAAGAGATACAATACAGAAAATTTTGATACAGAAAAAGTAAATAATGTTTTACAAACAATCCATCAAAATTCAAAACCAGAAAGTGAAGAAGACAATCTAGGCGATTTTAATCCTCCTCCTAAACCAGAATCTTCTGGCGTTGAAAAACGAAAAACAACAGAAAATATGATCAATATGTCGGGCCAAAATATGTTTCAAACATTGGGAAAATCACCTCAACCAAATATTGAATACAACCCAAACAATGATTTAGATTTAAATAATTTTAATACAAATTATGGCGATCAAAAAATGGTGGATGAATATTACAAAAAATTTGTACCTAATTATGAAGCTATCAAACGAAACTCTGTAAATCGACCTTATTATCAAAATTCCACCGATATTATGAGTAATAATCAACAAGATTTATTGATGCAAAAGCTTAATTATATGATCAATTTACTTGAAGAACAACAAGATGAAAAAACAAACAATGTGACGGAAGAAGTCGTTTTGTATTCTTTTTTAGGAATATTCATTATTTTTATTGTGGATTCTTTTGCACGTGTCGGTAAGTATGTAAGATAGCTGTTATAGTGTGTAAATAATACAAATAATAAAAATAAAAATTATAATAAAATAATATAAAAAAATCACATTATAGTATTTTATAGAAAGCAAATGTCGCGATATGTAATTGTTCATTGTAAACATGAAGGTTGTTATGATTATAAATGTATTGAGGATCCTGAAAAAAACATGCGAATTACTCCAGTTACTATAAATCCGCCAAAAGTATTCTTTTTCCCTGATAAAGAACAAGCAAGTGATTTTTTTAACGAATACATAAATGATGTGGATGTGATTGATGAAAGATGTAAGAAAGGCGATGATATCGTTCACTTGGACTATTGTACATGTGGTATTATCGAGTTAGATAACGAAGGAAATACAATTTTATTCTACAATAAAAAAAATCAGATTTTCTTATTGGAACCAAGTGCGGAAGTATTTTTACCAAGTGATTCCATTAAGAAAGACATTCATAATATTAATTTAACCAATAAATTTATTCGAAATTACAAGACTTTATCAAAGGAACAAAAAGAAAGATATATTGAATTAGGTAGAGTATGTAAAAATTCAATGAAAAAGCCACCAACAAAAAAAACAGTCATACAAGTAAAAGGAAGTGATGATGAGGATGATAATAAATAAATTTTTTAGTATAAATTTCACACAAGAATAAAACTTTTATTAGACGAAAAAGTAGGATAAGCAAAATTATAAAAAAAATATGCGGTAGGACTTACAACGTTAGGTTTTGTTTTTTTTATTAAATTATTTATAATCAGATGATTATGTGAAATATTTTCAATAGCTGCAAATCCAAAATTGTTTTTTTCAGCTATTTTCCAAAAACTTATTTTGAAGCCATGAACAAAGGTTTCTAAAGACTCGCAACTGTTCACAGATCCGATACAAGTTAAAACCTCTAAATCCTTTTCAACAAATACACATGATTTTCGATAAAAATAAGCACATAAAATCTCTCTATTTGGTCCCATCACAACATAAACAAATAAATTTTTAGTTTTTATCAATTCAATAATAGTTGATAAATCTGTTAAAATCATGATTTCAAAAAATTCGTTTTTTAATTTTAGAAAATCATTCAAAAAAGATAAATTTTGCACATTTATTTCTAACATATTATAAAAATCTGGAAATTCTGGTGGTTTTGCCCATTTGTAAACGGGAAATCCATAAGTATTGTATGCGCACAAAGGAACAATTCCAGTAAGTTCACCTTCTCTCTTAAATAGATTCACAATAATGTTTTTGTTTTCATGTCTTTGATAATAATGATATGTTTGAATCAGTTGTGGGGCTATATCTTTTTTTCTGTAATCATGATGTACACATAAGTAGTCTACGTAGTAAGCAGGTATTTTATTTAAAATTTTATTTTGTTGAATACTTATTTGAACCGGACGACCAGTAATTACACCTATTATTTTTTTGGAATCGATAATTTTATTATTTTTCAGATCATTTATATTTTCATCTTCATGAAAAAAAGAAAAATATATTTTGGACGTTTGTGGATGGTTAAAATAAGGCATTATATTTTCTCTCTTAGGCAAAAACTGATTGTCGGATTTTTGTAAGTAATGACTACGGATAAATTGAACAAATTTTGTTTTTTTATAATCAGATAATTGTTGATAATTTAAAAATTCAATATTTTTAAAATTTGTATATTTGTTTTTTTCCGGTAAATGATTGTCAATTATACCATATGGGAAAAATAAATAACCAATATCATAAACATGGAAAACTGGTTGCATAGCCCAAAATTTATATCGTATTCTTATATATGCAAAAATCGAGAGAATAACGAAAATAAGAATAAATAATATGTAATAATAATACATATTATTTCATTAGAAAGTTTTATACATTTTATTCGGTATTTATTATTTGGTATTTTATAATATATTCCAAGATTTCATTAATTCAATTGCTTGATTTTTAGAATTTTCATATAGTATATAATCAAAAATATGTTCATTATCTTTATGTCTAATACATTCTATGTAATTTGAATTTTTTATTTCTAATTTATATTCTTGTAATTTATAATTATTATTCCAAAAATTTAATTTATTCAAACAGAATTTATGAGTAAAAGTTTCAATCATAGGTTTATTTTTAATAATTAAGTTTTCAATTCTTTTTAAATCATCATGTGGAATATGATATAAATAATTTAAATTAAATAATTTTTTAGTTAAACCACAACAAAGAAGTCTTATTGTAAAATCACTATCTTCCCAACCATATCCTTTTATATATTCATTATATCCATTGATTCTTAAAAAATCATTTAAAAATAAATAAATGTTACCATGAGTTGACTTTTCATTATCATCTTTAGCACATCTCCAATCACCTACATAAAATGTCCCATTTTCTAATTTGTGATTTTCAAAAAAATTTTCATATAATATAATATCTGAATCAAGTTTAAATATTTTATCAAATTTACATAATCTAGCTGCTAAATTTTGTGCATAAGTTCTAATAAAGGTGTTTTCTTCGTTAACACGTACATACAATATTCGATTATCATTTAATTCATTTATAAAATTATAAAAATTTTTTTTACTGCACCAATCAATTATAATTAATTGATCAATTGATTGATTTAACCATGTTTTTATATTATTATATATATTTTCATTTCTATTCATAACATATGTAAAAATACAAATACCTTCATTTATTGTTTCACCAAGTAAATTTTTATTATATTTAAAAGATTCTGTTAAATTATTTTCAATTTCATTTTCAATTTCATTTTCAATTTCTAATTCTGATAAATATTTATAATTAAATAATGTTTCTGTTAATATATTCGAATATTCAATATTTTTACAAACAAAATTAAATATATCTTTTTTTGGATAATCAAATTTATAAAATTCAAGTTTCAATGCTCGGAAATTTACATATTCTATTGGAATAATTTTTATTTTTGAACAAACAATTGGTTTATTTAAATATATTTTTTTTATATAATTTGCATTTGAAATTTCTATTCCTTTATAAATAAATTCATCATTTATCCAATTATTACTAATATCTAAATAATTAATTTTAAACTTTGAAATATATCCATAATTGTGATCATGTATATTTAATGGTTTTCCAGATATATCTATAACAACAATTTCATATAAATTCTCAAAATTAAATTGAATATATGGTTGAGTATCATTTATATCAGGTTCCCAATATAAATCATTATTAAACAAAACATTTTGAGGTTTGTATTTTGAATCAGAAAACGATGAAGAAATAATTTGACTATCATTTACTTGAATTTTTGAAATATTTTTCTTTAATACTAACTTATTTATTTTTGGATTTTTATTTGTCGTTATAGTTGTTATTTCTTTGGTATATTTATCCGGTATATCATTTTGATTTTCCAAAAAAATATAGTATTTTTGAGAAGAAATTCTTTTTTCCCTTTTTTGTGAAATATTTCCCTTTGATATTCCATAATTATTTTCAATAATACTTAATTTATCAATATGGTTAATACAAATATTGTTAGAACAATTTAATATTTTATAACCCAGTTTAGACATTAAGTAAGCAATATGATTGTCACAACCTACAGTTCCTAAAATAAAATTAAAATCACAATCGGTATTAATATTATTTTTCCAAATCCATGCATCTTGTGCCCAAATAGATGGTGCATATGGTTTCAAATAATTTAAACATCCTTTTTGGGTGGCTTCATCACATTCTAGACCGTTTAAAAAAGCAGGTTTATCATAATAATTCTTTTCATATCTATTTAACGAAATAAATAATTTATGATTATTAAAATCAATGTTTTTTACAATTTCTATACTTTCATCCAAATAAATATCACTATTTGTTAATATACATATATGATTTTGTATTTTTCTATTATAATAACTAAAAACATCTAAATAGCTCATTCTTTTTTCAATAATTATTTTTTTTATTTTTTTATTTTCATCATTAATAAAATCAATATCAATATCTGATTCTAATAATAAATGGATCTCATCTATATATATATTTTCAAAATTTTTTTTTAAACAATAATCAATTTCTTGTTGTCGTTTTATATTGTAATTAATATCATTTGTATTAACATAATAATATTGTGTTATAAGAATTATTTTATTTTCATGATCTTTTGAAAATTTATTATTTTTTATATTTTCAAAATATTCTAATACTGTCTTGTGCATTTTTGTTTTTGAAAAATAATTATTATATAAATCTATACATTTTTTACTCATTTCTTCTATTTTTTTTTCATCATATGATAATAAATGTTCATATAGTTTATCTATTTTAGATTCAGGCCAAAATACAAACATATCATTATAATTTATTTCATATAATTTAGGTAAAATTAATGAATCAGACAATATTACTGGAATTGAACCATAAGATAAAGATTCCCACAATCGAATACTATTTGGTCCGGTACCTGAAGGACATAAAGTAAATTTTGAATTCAATAGAATTTCTTTATAATGTAAATCATCAATATTATTTTTTTTCGTGTTATTTTTATTGTATACACAGTTTTGATAATACCATTCTTTATTATTTATAATATAACAATCTTTTTTTTCAGAAAAATGTTTGATTATTTTTTTTCGAGTATCATTTAGTAAATTTTTATGATCAATTTGTCCAATAAAATTCACAAAATATTTTTTATTTAAATTATCAGTTTCGTAAATTAAAATATTTTTTTGTACTGGAAATAAAGAAATAGGAACAAAATAAATATTATATTTTTGTTCAATTTCATATAATTCATTTGTTTTATGTGGTGTAAAAACATATTTTATATTTAATTTTTTGAATATTTCAATATAATAAAAAAATCTGATATGTTGAACAACTGTAAAGTATTCTAAATCGGTATTTATTAATTTTTTTGTTTCAATTTCAATATTTATTAATTTTTCTAATTTATTAAAATTTTTAGTCCATACATTATCGATATATGAAGCCCATGGAAATGCTATATAATTATAAGGTACATAATTATTTTCCATTAAATTTATAAATATTTGTTTTTCGGTTATTACTGGTTCTTGCCAATAATTATCAATATAAATAACTTCATAATCGCCAATAATAATTTTATGTATAAAATTTTCCATTTGCTATATTTATATAATTATAAATATAAAATATAATTTAAATTATTTTTTATGTTTATAATTCTAAACATATATATATTAATTATAATATAAATTTTTATTGTGTAAGTATTAATTGCATATATTAATTTACAATTAATATATGTAATTGTGTAAAGTTTATATTTTGAATCTTTCCATACTTTTTTTATAAATTTCTATAGCTTTTTCTTTATTTAAAAAATCACCAATAATTACTTTTTTATTTTCAAGATCTTTATAATGAGTAAAAAAAAATTTAATTTTTTCTAGTGTATGTGGATAAATATCATTAATATCAGAAATTGATTTATATGTCGGATCTACTTTTGTACATGGAAAAGCTATTATTTTTGGGTCTTCACCTTCATCATCACTTGTTTCTAAACAACCAATGATTTTACATTTTATTAAACAACCAGGTACCAATTCTTCATCCATCAAAACAATGACGTCTAAAGGATCTCCGTCTTTACTTAATGTATTTGGAACAAAACCATAATTAAATAAGTATTTAAATGGTGTGTGCAATACACGGTCACATATCAATACATTTTTTTCTTTATTGTACTCATATTTTATGTTTGAATTTTTTGATATCTCAATAAAAACTTCTATATGAAATTCATCATCTTGTTTTAAATTCATTTTAAATTATACTATTGATATATAAATGTTTTATAATATTTAAACGAACAAACTTTATTATGAAAGTTATAATGAAATTTATGACGGTTTTAAAAAAATATACAAATATTGGTATTCATAAGCACAATTCATTAAATCTATGATTCCATGTAAAAGAAAACCAGCATTGATTGCACGTGTAGCAATATCATTTTCACTTTCCATATAAAAAATATGTTCATTATTGCGAACCTTCCCATCAGGAAATTTGAATTTTTCATTGAACGTCGCTAAATCAATTTCTGGTAGTAAATCAAAATTTGAGGTATATTCAAACTCATTAAAATTTATTTTTGTTTTGGTAATACGATTTTTTGCGTATTTTTGCGGAGAAACAATATACAACGGATTACCTGGAGGTAAAATAGGGTCAAATTTCTCTCGATTCACAATATGAACAATTAAAAATCCACCGGGCATCAACCAATCCATACAATTACGGAAAAATACATCTTTGTCTTTAAAATAATAAATTGTAAAATATAAACACAATATATGCGTAAACGTATTCATTTTAAATTGACCATTTTCTAATGCATCTGCTACTTCAAATGTTAAACCAGGATAATTGTCTTTTGCTTTATTAATCATAGAAGGTGATATATCAATACCAATAACATTCATATTTTGTTCGGCCAATTTAGCAACATGATGGCCACTACCACAACCTACATCTAAAATCACACTTTTTGAATTTGGTTCTGTATTATTAATGATTTGACCAACTTCATAATCATTTTTAATAGTATTAAAAACAAGGTAATCATATACATCAGCATAAAATTCATCATAAACATCAGAATCCTTTTTAAATAAGAAATTTGTATTATCAATAAAACCTTCTTTAAACAAATATTTGTTTTTAGATGGTAACGGCAATGATTTGAAAAATACAATCATTATTAACAATATGGTTATGAATAATAGTATTTTACCGAAATTTGACATTTTATTATAACAATGACTAATGGAATGAATGGTTTGATTGATTTTCATCTATATGTATTGTTGGTATTTTTTTTGTATAAAAATGTATTATATGCCATTAAGTGATTCAGAAATCAATGATATAAGATCGCAAGGAGAATTTAAAGGGATTACCTTTTCCAAATTCAAAAAAACGGATGTGAGAAAAGAATTACTAAATAGTCTTATTCATTCTAAAATTGAACCTGCTTGTTATTGGAGTGCCGAATTAATTTGTGCTGGACACTTTAGTGAATTGTGGGAAATTATATTGTTTTTTTATAGCAAATATATTCATTTGGGAAATCCTAAAATATCAATTTATTTAGAATTAAGAATCCATCACTTTAAGGATATTTTAAGAAATGGTTACTTAGATTCTGAGTTAAGCTTGAGAAACAATGATAAAATAAGAAAATTATTTTGTGAAATTATGTGTGTGTTATGTGATGCTAAAAGGAAACATAGTTTTGATAATATTAAGATAAAAAAACACGATTTCGATATGACTTTGATGAAAGACCGTTTCAAAGCTCCAAATGTTTATTATGGTGATAAAGTGATTATGCAAAATGACCCGAAAGAATTATTTATAGCTATTAATGAGTTAGCTTATAATTTATCGATTGATTGTAAAAATGTAATGAATTCTTGTTATTGGATTGAGTGGATGATCGAATATGAGAGTATTTGTAAGTTGAAGAGAGAAAAATGTAAATGTGAACGGCGTAGTCAAATACCTGTCGAAAGTAAACATCAGATGGACATTGTTTGGATTGTATGGGATTTATTTTTAAAAATAGCAGAGGACAAAAATAAGATGATTCAAAAAATTGTAAATGCTTTACTGCAATTGTTTACCTTGAAATATTCTCCTGGTTGTGCCCGTAAAAGAAAATATATATTGTATTTTGTGGTTTCCATATTATGCGAAAATATAAATATTGAAGAAGAAATTATAAGAGAACAACAAAAATCAGTGGTCGCAAATGTTATGAAAAAAATAGATTTGGTTTATAAACAAATTAAACAAAATGAAGATTCTCCTGAGACAGAGTATTTGTTCAAAGATGTAAAGTCTAGAAATTTAGAAAAAACAATTGAAAAGTTGGAAACGATGAATACACTTGGTGAGAGTTTTATTCCTAGAATTTAGTATTGTATTTACAATAGAATTTAAAAAATAATATTAAGATAATTTATAATAATGACTAAAACGTATCGTAAAAAAAATAATAATACAACACGTAAAAACGGTCGGCCTTCTATTATACAATTCCAAAAAGAAGTTACAATTAAATTCTTTGAAATGTTGCTTTTAATTAAATTATTTCATTGGAAAACACATAGTTATGCTACCCATAAAGCAACCGATGAATTATATACTAAATTAAACGAACACATGGATAAATTTATGGAAGTTTTGCTAGGTAAGACACAAATTCGTATGGATTTTACAAATCAGAAATCAATTTCACTTATTGATTTAGATTCAAAAGAAAGATTGGTCGAAAAAGTGGATCAATTTAAAGGATATTTAGTCGGTTTAACAAATAATAAAATGATGCGATTAATGACAAATACTGATTTACTGAATATTCGCGATGAAATTTTGAGCGATGCAAACCAGTTTTTATACCTTCTCTCTTTAAAATAAAAAATACTTGGTAAAAATGTTTGTGCAGTTATAATAAAAAATTAATATATATTTTTATTATAATAATGGATAGTAATTCAATAATAGATGCAAATGTTAGTTCTATTACTACTACAAATTTATCAGATTCACCCTCTTCTATTTTAGATAAAATAAAAAATATAAGTGTTTTTACTTGGATTATTATTATACTTGTTTTAGCTTTTTTTGGATTTAATATTTTTGTTTATTTAGCAGAAGGTACACAAGATATAACCAATGTTGCGAAACCTCTATTAGGTAAATTATTCGGTATTTTAGGTTTAACATTCAAAGAAGTTGTTGATATAACAGCTGAAGGTACAAGGACCATTGTAAATACTACAGCCAATGTTGTGGATGTAGGAACTACAACTATTCAAAATGCTGTAGATAAACCTTTTGAAGAAGCACAGGCCAAGAAAAAAGGACAAACACAACAAGCTTCAATTTCCACACAACCTTCAACGGCTCCTTCATCTGTGAAAGGGCAACAAATACAACAACCTCCGATGGATGTAATGCAAAACAACACATTAAATAAAGCATTAAATACAGCAGCTGCTTCGAAATCTTCCTATGGAGAACAAGGTTATGAAGCCGATGATTCAACTAGTAGTATTCAACAAGGTGGTGCAAAATCCGGATGGTGTTATATAGGAGAAGATAGAGGTTTCAGAACATGTGCTCAAGTAGGAGTAAATGATACTTGTATGTCTGGCGAAATATTTCCAAGCCAAGAAATATGTATCAATCCTAATTTGAGACCTTAACTGAATAAATGAATACTTTTATAATGACGGAATCGCATTCGCACTGTGAAACAATTTATAATTTATTGGCCATTTATTTGTGCTATTATTCATTGTTAAGCGTCTTCTCGGATACCAGGTTTGCAAACTGCTATTCCAACATAAAAGTTGAATTCTTCCAGGAACATTCGAATCACTTGTAGGAAAGCAATTAGGAATAAAAGTTGTTTGAACTACTTCATTTGTACAAGGATTTACTGTTTGATTACAAACAAGATTTCCTCCATCTTGATAAGTATTGTCGGACAACCAAATGGATCTACTACACCAAAAGGTAAGGGAACATTAGTATAATTCACCCTCAGCAAACTAGACATGTTTGGGTTGGAATATGTATCTGATTGTGTAGCCCATGTTTTTGTACGATTGGTCCACATTCCTTTTGCGATTTTTGAATAACGTTGATTTTTTGTTAAATTTGAACTATTTTTCTTGTACTGTAAAATATTTCCTTTATTAATAATTTGAACATCATTATAATAAGCTGCTAAAGGAACCTGAATATTCGTTACTGGCGATAGAATATTACCTGAACTATCTGTAATTTGTGCACATATATTTTCAACACGACTCCATGCTCTTGGAGGTTGAGGATTGTATCCAGGACCTAAACAAGACATTGTAATTATATTAACAATAGAATATTAGTTATTCATGAAATAATATTATTTATTTATGAAATAATATTATTTATCAGATTTTTTATCAAGTTTCTAATAAAGTTTTTTAATTTAATAAATTTTTAAGGAATTTTACTTGCTTTTACAGGATTTACACTTAAGGTTGGATTAAAAGTATCACCAGCACCATAGAAGTACCAACGCAACGATAAATAATCATTTGGTTTTGTAGTTGTAACACTTGTACTAATTTGTGTCGTATTTGGACCATCCGCTGCGATTTTTTGTATAGCTGCAGTTCCCAAAGCATAATTGTAATACCATAAATTTGATATATTTCCACTAAATCCTCCGTTCATAGCAACATAAACATCTCCATAATTTTGCATAGGTAGATCAGACAAGCGTATACTACGTGCTATGGTTCCGTTAATATAAACATCTAAGGTTGTGTTTTGACAACGAATGATTACATTGACCCATTTATTTAAAGGAATATCAGGTATTTCAATTTCTTCATTAATCACTTTAAAAGTATTCATAATTACAATTAATTTATTTGTATCTGGTGCAATAAATAATCCAGGTGCATTATTTGGATAATTTAATCCATTTGATGTTATATAATTGTTACCTTTATAGAAAACACATTTATATTGTCCTTGTAAATATGTTAAATCACTTATTAAAATCCATACCGACCAGGTGAATTCAATACCATCGGTTGCATTATCTGAACGATATATAGTAACAGCACCATTAGAGCTAGGATCTTGTACAAAAGTCATAGATTGTGTTGCATCAATCATACCATTTATCAATTTTGGTGATTTATTTGCTGCTGTAGCATAAGACATTAATAAAAGGCAAACTCTAAATAAAATAACAAATATAAAAACAACCAATAACAAAAAAGCGAACTTTGCTACTAAACTATTTGATTCAAATATACTAATATTTCCTGAATTTTCTCTATTATAAGTTGAAAAAGAATAAGAATTACTGCTCATTTATATATATATAAAGAAATAAGAAAAGAAAATTATAATGTAACGCTACTTTTTGTTGTTCCATTACTAATTAAAGAAATTTGTAATTGATAACTACTTAACCAACTACCACTGCCGTATCCTTTCGTATAAATATTCCACGCGTCTTGAGGGTTTATAGAATTTGGGTAATATTGGAAATTAGAAGTCCAACCATCGAATCCACCATTTGGCGTAATAAGAACACTTGCATTATTATTAATATTCGCAACACCAGGTAATAAACAGGTTCTTACTAATTTACCGTCAATATAGAGATCCATTGTTCTACCATATACACTCATTGTAAAGTTGACCCATTTTTGGATAGGAATATTACCAATACCGCAAGTATGAACGACTGTTTTTCCTTTTGGATTTGTAGGTTGTTGGTCCGCACCAGGATAACATCCTAAAGCAACCATTAGATTATTTTGAGTAGCACCTAAAACAACCGTTGGACATGGATCAATACCTCCACTACCTGCTACATCACCTGCACTCGCATCGCTTAATGCACCCATTCTTCCAAAAACTACTTTTGGATTACCATATCGATAATTCCAATCATTAATATAAAACCATATGGAATAAGCAAAATTACTGGATGCGGTTCCAGAACTATTAGTTGCTAAACTATTTGCACTAATCGTAGACGATGTTTCACCATTTTGTAATCCTTGTAAGGTATAAGGGTTTGTTAAAATATACTTTAATAACATAATAATCAAAACGATAATAGCTATTATTATAACAATTGTTAAAGGACTCATTATATATTATAGATGTAGAAATTATCTACATTTATAATTTTTTATTTTTTGTATTTTTTAAGAAATAGGTGGATTTTTATTTTTGACGGTTTGATATAAATAATAAATATTTGTAGCAGTCAATGGTTTTTTAAAATATAATAAATTACATACACCTCCTTGAATACCATTCGCAGATCCAACATTTAAATTATCTAAAGACATATAAGGGACAATTCCATTAATTGATTTTACTAATTCACTATTAATAAAAATATCTAAAGTTCCTCCATTATAATTTATAATGATTTGATTCCATTTTTGTAGTAAAAAGTTTGTCTTTTTATAAACAATAATATTTTTATTTTCATCATTCATTTGATCATTTGTATTTGTATAAAGTAATTTCTTGCTTAAGTTAAATACTCTTCCGCTGTCCATGGTAATTATTAGTGTATTTGTATCCGCCTTATACAATATATTTGGTTTATTACCATAATTTAATAAAGAAGTATATTTGGTATAGGATGCATTGTTGTTTGGAGGCATTGAATCAATATATAACCAAAAAGAAATACCATATTGGTAATTAAAATTATTGTTGCTACTATTACTGTTATTATTTCCGTTTAATTCATCATAATTTGCGATATTCGTCAAACTATTTGTATTAATTGGTTCATTTATTAATTGTTTACCACCTTGTAGAAAAAAATTACCCCGAATCATCATAATAAAAATATAAGCAACAATGATTAAAATTGTGAATAATATGAAATAAAAATCACTTGCTTTGGTAATATTATATTCTTTCACGAAAAATTGCATCACATAATCAAAAAATCCTGAAAATAAACATGGTATATAAAATAGGATACTCTTAACTAGTTCTAAAAATCTATTCGGTTTTTGATGGGGATCTGATGGTTGTTTCACATTAATAATTTTATAAATAAATGTAAGAAGAACAAGCGCTAATATAATATTTATTGTTAGACTAAATGTGGTTGTTTGTCCACCTGTGTAGCTTTGAATAAAATAACTAAGCCAAACAATAATTAATCCAGAAATAACAATACCAAATATAAGTAACAACGATTTTTTAAATAAATCAATTTTTGAATTGTCTAGTATTTTATTTGTTACATTTGGATAATAAGTAACAGCAAGAATACAACCCCAAATAATTAAAATTAACATTGTGAATATTATAACAGCGGTTGAAACACCAATATTTGATAAAAATCCACCAGGATAATTATTAATTCCTAGACCTAATAATATGATAAATACAACAATAACAATATTTACAAACCATATATATGGATTAAATTGAGTGAATTCGAAATTAAAATTTGCACCACCTTTCATTTGTGTTTTAGGTTGTAAAGTTAATACAATAATCAAATATAAAAAAGAAAAAACAGCCAATAAAATACTTAATAACATGGAATAACCTAAATTTTTTTGAACATATCCTCCTGGGTTTACTGAATAGTAAATAATTAATGTAGTTATAAGCGAAAAAAATAATAAAATCATTTTAATTCTCTCATAATTAATATTGAAATCATTAATATAATTGGTTTTAAGAGCATTGTAAAAAAAATAAAATACACCCAATAAGGTTGCTGGCGTAAATATATATGCATACTTATTTAAGGTATTATTTGGTATTAATCTGAAAAATAAAATAAGAAAAATAGTGTATAAAACAACAAACAATACATTTTTCATTTGTCCTAAGAGTGTTTTTATTTCTTTTAAACTAGGTAACAAAACAATTAAAAAAGCAAGCGATAATAAAATAAACGAAATGGTAGCAAAAATTGTGAGACTAATGTTATTTGTATTATTACCGTTATTGTTATTGTTTGTTTGTTTGTTTTTATGACTTGAGCTCGAAGTATAATTACTATATAATAATCCTAATGTAAGAAGAATTAAAAAAACATAAATAGTACCTACCGAAATTGCTACTGGTAAGGTTTTTAATTTAACTAATATATTTTCAGTATTCTGATTATTTGTATTATTGTTATTATTATTTGTATTTGTTGTATTATTCATATATTATACAAGGACAAATTTATTTTACCTTTCTTTGCAAATGCTAAAATGTTTTTTATAAATTATTAACCCATATTTTCCAATGCAGTTTTTTTTCCGTGACATTCTCTACATAAAGCTACTAAATTTTGCACATCATTGCCTCCTCCATGTTCCAATCTAATTTTATGATCTACTTCAAACCATGCGTTCAACTGACTATTACAATGTCCACACTTCCAATCTTGTTGAGAAGCCACATATTTTTTCTTGGTTTCACTCACTGAACGTTTTGTGCCTGATTTTCCTGAATTTAATATGCGACGTTCTTCAGGAATATAAGGGGAAGGTTGAATATCATTGAAAGATTCCATAAAACTACTCTGGTTCCCAGTTGTGAAATCAAATACTGGACTTATCATGTCCATGGTAGAACGATCAATCGGCATATATTTAATCATATTATTTGCATAAAGCAACATGTTTTTACCTTGTACAGGATTTTTTTTCAATAATAAATAAATACTAATCCCACAAATAGCGAAAAAAATCATTTTATAATATTTTTTAAAAGAAAGTAACATTTTTGTATATTTTCCGTCATGATATGTATTATAAACGAAGAAAGCAGTTAATCCTAATATAAATATTTCTAATCGCATTTATATATTATATATTTTTTATAATATATAAATGATTTAATTTTTACAAATTTTATATTATATTTGATTCCTAGAAACAGTATTTACATAGAAACTGATTTACTTATAGAATTACTTGCTTTATCACTTAAAGGGTTTAAATAGTGAACTTGTTTAATTTCACGCATAATACCAAAAATAACAAGGAACATCATGATAAATGGTAATAAAACTAGGAACCATGATAATGCCTTAAATCCTTTTTTACATAACCAGGATAAAACATAAGTCCATACAAACGCAAAAACAAGTTTAATAACAATCATAAAAAGACGAACACCGCTAAATAAACCTATTATAATGCTTAAAATAGCAAGACTAAAGTAAATTTTTGCAGGCGTACAAAGCTTAGAGAAGGTTTCTTTGCTTAATTTCATTTATATACTTTACTTATATTTTTTTATTTTTTTTAGGTAAAAACAAAAGAAATTTGTTTCTTTTTGTTTTGTTTTTTTTAAATAATTCACGTCTTTTTTTGGTTGATTTAAAAATAGGAATTGATTTTTTTCCTAAAGATGAAGTTGAAGTAACTTCATTCATTCTATTTTTTTTTGAAATAGCTTGAAAAATTTGATTTAATTTTTCAAAATCAGCATTCAAATCGTTTATATTGATAGGATTAATTCGTGGATTATATAAATATTTTATAAATATTTGTTTTAAATGTTGAAAAAGTTCTTGTTCTTTTTCATTTAATTTATCAAAATTTTCAAAAACTACTTGTAAAATAGGTATATATGCAGTAATCCATCCCCAAATATCAACAATATGAATAAATACCTTGTCTAAATAAACGCGTAATTCAAATGTTTTTTCATTTATATTTGTAAAATGAATCAATATTTCGATTATGTAGTTTGATAAATAATATAATGTAAATTCAGTTTCAATCATTCTTGTTTTTATTTCATCCGTTTCGACACTTTTTAAATCATTGCTAAATAACATATACATAATATGATTGATGTATTTGTAATGACCTTCTCCTCTTTTATTCAACCAAAAATGAATGTAATCCATAACAAATGGTTTTAGATTCGTTCCCATTAAATCATGACCTTTTTTTAAATAATCACTATATTTATCTAGAAAGTAATTTGAAAAAAGGATCACAGAAAAAGGAACATTAAATTGTAAAGGACGATTGGACCAATCTCTAGGTAATGATTCATTTTTATAAGGAATATATTCAATAGTTAATCCCCAATCAATGAGTCTGGTTTTTAAATCTTCATTATCTTTGTATTCAACTAAAATATTTGAATCTTTAATATCACTGTGATATATATATATATTGTTCATAGGTATAATACCATTGTTTAATAGATTTAATAATGTATTATTAAGTTGAATTAATTTGTAATAATTAATTTTACTATTTATAAAATCATCTACAGGTAATCCTCCATAAGGCATATTTAATGCGAATACTTTATCCAGAGATGAATTAATGTTATTAGCGTTTATATTATCTTTTGATAAAGTTTTACATTTTTTTACATAATTTTTTAAATCATTTTCACTTAATTTATCAATTTCGCATAAGTTGAAATGATTGATTAAAAAATAATTTTGATAATTTGGAATTTTTTCAAGATTTTTACGTATGCTTACAATTTCATTGTATTCCTCCAATGCATGTTTTTTGGTCATTAATTTAGTTATGTTATTTTTAAATCTTTTTTTACCTTTGCATTTCAATGCTGGAGAGAAAACACAACCGAAACCGCCCGATGCGATTACTTCCCCTCCTTTTATATTTTTTTTTACCATTATTATATATTATATAATAATATATAAATTATTATATATTGATTTATTTATCATATAAATAATAAATGGCTCCAATAATAATGCAAATAACACTTAAATATATGATTTTCTCTCGAATTTTATAATATTCAACCATTTTTTGATTAGTATTTTTATATGATTCATAATATTTTACATAAAAATCATTTAAAGAAATTTGTGGTTTTTCTAATTGCTGATTGATTTTATTATGAATGAACCATACCCAACGTACAAGCGATTCACGATTATCTAAATAAGGAGCAATTGGATATTCATCTAATAATTTACTAAAATTCGAAGCCATTGGTTCAATTGGTATAAACAAGTGTAAATTTTGAAAAAAATCATATATTTTCTTTTTTGTTACTGCATTTGGATGTAAAGGGTAACATATAGCAGTTGTATGTAAAAAAAACCACATAGGTGGTCCCCATACTTTTGAGTCTAATCCCATTTTTGTAAAACAATATAAAAAGATTTATGTTTAAACATATATATTGATTGAATTAATATGAGTAAAAATTTAAATGTATGTAATAATTGTGGAAAACACGGACACTTATTTTATCAATGTAAATTACCAATCACTAGTTATGGTATAATTTTATTTCATTGTAAAATAGAAGAAGATAAAAATGATGATATAAAGTTTTTAATGATACGTAGAAAAGATACATTTGGTTATATAGATTTTATCCGTGGCAAATATTCACCTTATAATAACGAACATATTCAAAATATAATTGATGAAATGTCGATTTCAGAAAAAGAACAAATTTTATATAAATCTTTTGATCAATTATGGAAAATGATGTGGGGCGAATCATTAAATAATCAGCATAAAAATGAAGAAAATGCATCTTCCAAAAAATTTGATATTATAAAAAATGGTATTATTGTGAATAATGAAAAAATAAATTTAAATGACCTTGTAAAAAACAGTAAAACATCTTGGGAAGAAACAGAATGGGAATTCCCAAAAGGGAGACGTGAATTTGATGAAAAAGATTTGGATTGTGCATTGCGTGAATTTGAAGAAGAAACTGGAATAGATAAAAACAATATAAAAATAATTGAGAATATTATGCCGTTTGAAGAAACATTTATTGGTTCAAATCATAAATCTTATAAACATAAATATTTCTTAGCTTATTCAGAAAAAACCGATAATTTATTGAATAATTTTCAAAAGACCGAAGTAAGCAAAATGGAATGGAAAACACTTGAACAATGTTTAGAATCAATCCGTCCGTATTATTTAGAAAAAAAAGAATTAATTAAAAGAATTTATAAAGTAATAGAAGAATATAGATTATATTCATAATATATATCAAGTATGTCTCAAAATATATCCATAAATAATATTAAAAAACGGTTAATTATAGATTCAAATACTTCTTCTTCTAATTCAAATACTTCTTCTTCTAATTCAAATACTTCTTCTTCTAATTCAAATACTTCTTCTTCTAATTCAAATACTTCTTCTTCTAATTCAAATACTTCTTCTAAAAAATCTTCAACAAATTCATGTAATGTAAATTTAGAAAATGATTTCGATGAATCAAAATGTGAAGTAGACCACTATTCAAATGGATGCAACAAATTTTTATTAAAAAAAGAACTTGAAGAGAGAAAATGTTTATCGGAAACAGAAGAAAATAATGATTCCCTCTATCCAAATTTAAATGATGAAAAATTTATTATTAAAATAGCTGAGAAAAAGGAATTCAATGATACAAAATATGATGGAACATTATATAAAAATATAAAAGAACGTGCGGATGAATTAAGCAAAGCAAGTTTTGAGTTGCAACCACATCAAGCATTTGTTAAAAATTTTCTCTCTACCCAAACCCCTTATAATAGTTTATTATTGTTTCATTCTTTAGGAACTGGTAAGACATTAAGTGCGATTGGTGTTTGTGAAGAAATGCGTGAATATTTAAAACAAATGTCTATAAATAAAAGAATTATTATTGTTGCTTCCGAAAATGTTCAAGATAATTTTAGAACCCAATTATTCGACGAGAGAAATTTAAGGTTAATCGACGGAGTATGGACAATTAAAGGATTATCCGGAAATAAATTGCTAAAAGAGATTAATCCAATGAATATAAAAGGTATACCTAGAGAGAAAATAATCAGTCAAATAAATACTCTCATCAATAATACTTATTTATTTTTAGGATATGGTCAATTTGCGAATTACATTATAAAAACTATGTATTCAAGCGAAGAATCAAAAAATATTCAAATCAAATCGGAAAAGGTTGTTTTGGATAAAAAAATGGTTAAAAGATTACGAAATGAATTTGATAATCGTTTAATTGTGATTGATGAGGTTCATAATATAAGAAAGACAGACGATAACGCTAATAAAAAAGTGGCTGTACATTTAGAGTATCTTGTGAAGGCTGCAGAAAATTTAAGATTGCTTTTATTGTCTGCTACACCCATGTACAACAGTTACAAAGAAATTGTATGGTTGTTGAATTTAATGAATACAAATGACCGCAGAGGTAGAGTGGATGTAAAAGATATTTTTAATGCAAAGGGTGAATTTACAAAAGATGGAGAAGAAATGTTGATTCGTAAAGCAACTGGATATGTATCATTTGTAAGAGGCGAAAATCCTTATACATTTCCTTATCGTGTTTATCCAAATGAATTTGCAAAACAAGATACATTTCCTGTTATATCTTATCCTGATTATCAAATGAATAGAAAAAAAATAAGCACAGAAGATAAGAAACGCATTTTAAGTTTATATTTAAACCAAATGAAAGAATGTGAAAATTGTGGAGAATGTCAAAATTGCATTTACAGATATATTATTCAGAATATACGCAATATGAAATTTAATATTACTACTAAAAAAGGTTCCATAAGAGAAATGCCGAATTTTGAAAATATGGAATCATTTGGTTACACTTTATTACAAATACCACTCGAATCATTGATTATTTCTTATCCAATGAATGGTATAAAAGAAATCCTGGAAAAATTACCGAAAGAAACCTATTTCAATGAATTAGAGGATAATGAAACCGAGAGTAGCAAAAGTAGCAATATTACAAAATCAGACGTTACCTCTGTAGATATAAATGCTTCCACAATCGATCCAAATGAATTGACCGGAATCAACGGAATATCGAGAATGATGAATTATAAAGATATACGGACACCTCCTGAAAAAGGTTCGTATGAATACAAGAAAACAACATTAGATAAATACGGTAGAATTTTCTCTAAAGAAAAAATATATAAATATAGTTGCAAAATCAGAACCATTTTAGATTGCATTGTTGGAAACGACAGTAAAGGAAGTGATGGTAAAGGAACTGACGGTAAAGTATCCGAAGGTATAATATTGATTTATTCTCAATACATTGATGGAGGGTTGATTCCTATGGCGCTTGCTTTGGAAGAAATGGGGTTTACACGTTATGGTGAAAACTCAAAACCATTATTTAAAGTAAAACCATGCGAAGTGGTTGACGTTAGAACTATGAAACCTCCTACCGATAAAAAAGATTTTAAACCCGCACGATATGCGATGATTACTGGAGACACAAGACTATCTCCTAATAATGATTATGAAGTGAAAGGATTAACAAGTGAAGACAATAAAGATGGTCACAAGGTAAAAATTGTATTGATTTCAAAAGCGGGCTCAGAAGGTATTGATTTCAAATACATTCGCCAAGTTCATATATTGGAACCATGGTATAATATGAATCGTATTGAACAAATTATTGGTCGTGGCGTCCGTAATTTCAGTAACAAAGACTTACCTTTTGAAAAAAGAAATGTCCAGATTTTTATGCATGGAACTATTTTGGGAAATAAAAAAGAGGAAGCAGCTGATTTGTATGTTTATCGTGTGGCTGAATTTAAGGCAGTTCAGATTGGACAGGTTACACGTATTTTAAAAGAAACATCTGTTGACTGTATTTTAAATCATGACCAGGCGAATTTTACACAAGAAATGTTTCAACAAATATTGGATGAACCAATCAAACAAATTTTATCGGATGGACAGGTGATAGAAAATTACAAAATAGGAGATGCACCTTTTTCACCAGCATGTGATTATATGCCTACATGTGATTACAAATGTCGTCCGGATAAAAAAATCGATGAAAAAGATTTGAATGAAGATACTTATAATGAAGTTTATATTGTTATGAATTCAGAAAAGATTATACAAAAAATAAGAATGCTTATGAAAGAAAATTTTTTCTATCAAAAAAAGACACTTTTGCAATTGATACAAACACCCAAATCTTATCCTTATGCGCAAATATATTCTGCATTAACACAATTAATAGAAGACCGAAATGAATATATTACAGACAAATATGGTAGAACGGGACATTTAATCAATATTGGTGATTATTATTTATTTCAACCGATCGAATTAAGTGACTTAAATACTTCTATTTATGAACGTTCTGTACCAGTGGATTACAAACATTCAAGTATTGATTTTCAACTTCAAGAAAAAGTCGCAAAAAATGCAAAAGAAAAGCAAAATAAAATGAAAGGTATAAATGAAATGAAAGGTATAAATGAAATGAAAGGTA
>Ga0214923_10002360_pt1 | contig 25264 bp, 14 predicted proteins | sample LL1510_MetaG_FD_177993 | JGI IMG/M metagenome (GOLD analysis project Ga0214923, IMG submission 177993) | Freshwater microbial communities from Lake Lanier, Atlanta, Georgia, United States - LL-1510 | ecosystem: Environmental > Aquatic > Freshwater > Lake | place: USA: Georgia | collected...
GCCAAGGACTCAACTGGCGACCGTATCGCGGACGCGGTCGCACGGTTTGGGGGAAGCTGGGCATTTATCGGGCTATTTTTAGGGAGCATGTCCGTTTGGATCGCGGCCAATATCTGGTTACTCCGACGACCATTCGATCCATTCCCCTTTATTTTACTCAATCTCTTATTATCTTGCGTCGCAGCGATCCAGGCACCGGTGATCATGATGAGTCAGAATCGCCAGGAAGCTAAAGATCGCGCACGAGCCGAGAAAGATCTTCAAATCAATATCAAGGCCGAACATGAAATCAAGACATTACATGAAAAATTGGAGCGACTTCAGGCCAGTATCACCGAACATCATCAGACGATAACCCGGCTGTTGGCGTCGCTGGAAACACGCGACCGATAGAGGGTTGAGTCCGGGCGAAGCAACGGCCAAACGAGGGAAGCGAAACCTGATCCCGGACAATGGATGACAGCCCGTCGCTACCGCCTTCATGAAGGCTTGCTCTAAGCTCAATCTCAACCAAATTTTCACAACCTGAAATAACCCAAAGGGGAATGCGGATACCGAACGACTGTTCCGAACCATTAAAGAAGACCTCATTTGGCCCAATGAATGGACGTCTCCCTTTCAACTTCAAGCCGCTCTGGACGCCTGGGTTATCGCCGACACCACCAATTCCCCCCCACCAACCCCTACATTACAAAACACCGGCTCAGTTCAACTCCGATTTCGTCCAAAAACGAACTGCCAAAAAGGAGGCCCGAACCCAAATTTACTCTCTATCTTTCGCTTGATTTAACTGGGGGCATTACACATGGACACATAGTTGCCCCAGTTCGACATTCGAAGACCTATAGCTCACAAATTTCTCGAACCTGCTTTTGCTCAGGTTTCAGGGGAAATATTCAGCTCAAACCCACGCTTGGGTTCGATATATATAGGAAAAGTTGTGTCTAGGGATAAAAACAGAGTGGTGCGCCCGGAGGGAGTCGAACCCCCAACCTTCTGATCCGTAGTCAGATGCTCTATCCATTAAGCTACGGGCGCACAGAAGACATATATTAAATCAGGTTCGCCAATGCTGCAAATCGGCGGCATTACAACGGTTACTTCCGGCTACCGCTCTGTCCGTTACGCACGCTTTCCTATTTTTTTTTGGGGGTTCCTTGAGACGGAGTAAGAGACTCCCCAGAGAGGGTTCGTCCAAGGGTCCCTTGACGTTCCTGCCAAATCTTTAATCTACTACGAATATCCGCTGTGCGAGCCGACTCACCGCCCTCGACTTTTAATTGGAACATGTTGTGAATCTGATTCACATACGTCGTTGGTTTATAGAGCGACGGATCCTTCGAAGTAGGAGGAAGCGGAGGCAAGCCTGTTATCGTGTAACGTTTTTCATCGACATCACGGAGAGAGTCATCCAACGCGTTAAGCCAGGGATAATCATGTCGGTTGGCTGTATCAGGAGGAAACTGTGTGTTCAGAAAGTATTTGAGCGTGCCTTTTTGCGTCGGTGAACATTTATCTATTTCTTGTTGGATCAATATAACCACACGGTCCCGGAGATTTTGTTGTGCAATACTTACGGCGTCCTTCTTAGTCGAATCATCCCATTGACCTTTCCGCATGAGCTGTCGACATTGGGTTTCCAGTTTGCGACATACGTCATCCCGGAGTGAGCGAACGGGTTCGCGAAGCGTCCTCGATAAAATGTTTCGAAAATCCCAAACGGACTTAATCGCTTCGACCTCGCTGAGCGATAGGGCTTTACCATCTGTCATTGAAAAACATTGAAGATTTCCTGTTAACCAATGGATTTTAAATAAATCATCGATGTCGCCGTACGACAACACGTTTTCAAGAGCCTGTTTAACTCGACCTCGTTCGATTTTATAGGAGATAAATGCGCGTTGACGACTGGCTTCGCCGCTTTCTCCGACACTTCTGGCTTCGTCGATAAGCTTCATTTTGTTGTCTATGCCTGAAGAAATTTCGGAATCCATCACCACCGTCACGGGAACAGTAGCGGCAACACGTGTCGCACCCGAATCCACCCCACATCGAAATCGTCCCAAATGCTGATAGAGACTATTTTGAGCGGGAACCTCCGTATAATAGATCCTCTGAGACGCCACTTTTGGAGGTTTACTTAATTGCCCAAAATCCCCCCCCACGGAATCGGTTGTGTACAAACAGATGAAACGCTTATTCAGATTCGAATGAATCTTGTCACCAAATGGTTGGGTCGTAACCTTTCCATTGTCTTGGGTGATTATCATCAACTTCCCGTCATGGTCTCGATAAGTGAGTGCAATGTCGTCGTTAGTGAGGCTTGACACCCAAGATTTTAAAATGGCGTCATCCGCTTCTGTCGTGTCGTGATGAGGAACTTGAAGCAGCATACTGTTGCCAGGCTCGGGTAAGAGGGAGCGATCCAGACCACGCAATATGTCGTTCAGTGTCCCAACGGATGCCGACTCAACAGTGATGTTTCGATTAAAATGAATCGCTCGTCGCTGAGACAAGGACAGGGGCTTATCGGGAATTGCCGGTCCGGTGGCTAACTCCGCATTCATTAATTCTATTTTTTCTGTATATTCAGCGATTTTTCCCCTATAAAAATCTGTTAATTGCGTGACACTTCTGCCCACTTGATCTGTATCTTCCCACGCGTACACCCCCACCTTGTCATCTTGAGACATTTGACGCATTACTTTACGATTCCGGATCCAAGTATCGGGTTGGTTCGATTTAATATAGTCATTGTAAGAGCGATGCTGTTCAGCCAATGTCGTTAAATTCTTCGTATACAACTCTTTTTTTCTTTCATATTGCGCTTTCTTTTCCTCCAAAATTTTGGCTTCTTTCGATGCCGACATCAACACTTGTCGTGACGGCACCCCCAGGTCCGCCGCCATCCCGCTGACTGACTCGTAGACTGTTGACACCGTCAATGGCGAGTCGGTTTTCTGGACATACGCCGAATGATCATACTCGTCGAAAAACATGATCATCGAATAAAACTGTTGTTTTAACGCCTCATCCACCTGAGCACCGGACATCTCCTTATGAATACCGTCCAAATCCTTGGCGGTGCAGTACAGGTGCGCGAGACCTGACCCATGTGACCTCGCCCAGTTCCTAAAATCATCGACCGATCGAACTCGAACCCAGCGGGGAACCGCCGTTTCATCAAACGAGGGGAAGGGTGCGACGTGAAGCATCGCCTTAATATCGGAGTCGATAGGAACAATATCCCCCACTAGCTGAGACAAAAAGGTTTTGCCTGCCCCGGTGCCCGCACTACACACCTTGCGTGCGCCGCCAATACTTGCCGTAAACACGCCCAAAATCTCTCGAGTCTGACTCGTGGTAATGACACTTCCCTTTAATTTTCCGGAAGGAGCCATCAATTTAAGGGCATTGACCAACACGGTACGTTGGGCATCGATTTTTCTAGATTGATCGACATGTTTGACGAGTTCAAACATCACTTCCGCCGATGCGGGGGTCTGAAAATATGTCAGTGCGGCCGATTTGGACGGGTCATATTGCACCTCGAGAAGTTTTTGACGGGTTAATTCCAATACGCGGTAGGTGTGAACGATTTTCATCAGTGCCAGACCACTATCCTTAAACGACTTCCACTGAATAGAGTCGGGATTATCTTGGATAAGCCGGACCACTGTGGACAATTCCACGCCATCCGTAAACTCTTTACGAAACTGCGCCGAAAATTTCAATTCCAACTCTGTCAATCGAGTTTGGACAGTGGTTAAATCACGGTCTAAAGGGTTGTGCCCCGTTATTCCCAACCAGTGACCCTGTTTCGATGTCGGCATCGTACATTCACGCGTCACCACGGCACCCGGAGACGTCACATCCAGGGGCGCCGGCGCGTCATATTTACCTTTAAAGTCGGACACCGCAGCAGTTTTAAATTTATCGAGTGTGCTCTGATATTCACCGTCTAACTGGGCCTCGATGGTCTGTTTAAAGTTGGAAAATCTTGATCGGGTTGTCTCGAGCGTCAAACCAACAATTGAAGTTTTTTTCTTCGCTACCGTGTCACTAACTTCGAAGCCATAGGCCTTCGCCACTTCTGGCTTGCTAAAAATGTCGGGCAGCGCCGGGTTGAATTTATTGTAAGCTTTTTTAACAGTAGTCCAATCTCCGCTCCCATTATCGCCGGTATAAGGTGTACTTTTTATTTTGTCGTAAGTCGTGAAGCTAGCTGTCACCAACCCCCCCAATGCGTCCCGGACACCGTCCACGATGGTGGAACTGAGTTCTCTCGGTGGCGGGGTGATGGTGAAGATTTGAGCAAGTTGTTCAAAATTATCGGGCTTACCCAAACTTGATGGCCACGTGGGATTGGCTTTCACAGGCCAACCCTGTGCCTGACCCGCAAGGATAAGGCGAACTTTAAGTATGTCGATGTTAGCGCTGAGTTCAGAGAGCGATAGGAGTTTATTCAGAATCGTCGACGATACGGGCTCATTATTAACTAATTTTGTCACAACGGCCGTCGCTAATTTTTCATAGGCTTCCGTTGACAATGGGACGGATTGTTCACAGGCGACATTGGCGTAATTCAAAATGTCAGTCGAGGTAGAGGCATCTTCCGATAGAATCAAGTCTCCGAGAAGGTGGAGGTCTCCGCCACCTGACCGTACTGGAAGCCCCAAAATCCGGTAAGCATTGTGCTCACGAAATGTCGATTTGAGCTGTTCCTTGAGGGCTTTTTGTTGATTTTCACGATCCCATTGGCGTGCCTTCGTCATAGCCGCGCCTAATTTATTACTGATTGCTGTCTTCAGTTGTTCCAGTGTCTGAATTCGTTCGCCACCAAGCTCACGGGTAATGGCGTCAAACGATTGAATTAACTGCTGAACCCGTTGCTCGTGGGTTTGATTTGGGTCGAGGCGAGGCTCACGACCATTAACCGTGATGTACTGTTCAATTGCAGTGCTAATCGTTTCAAGTGCCCGCTCCACGCCCTGCTGCTTTCGACGGATCATGTCATTAACAGCCGTCACCTGGTCGGTGTAAAGTTTAACGAGTGCCTGGCGTGCCTCTCGGTTATACACGTGTCCATTCGGGCCTTGAATCTCGCCCTGAAGTTTCGTTACAATATCAGCCTTGGCCTTTAGACTCGCCAATTCTTTCGATCGTGTGATCAAGTCAGGGAGAGATGAGGGGGTAGTTTGGGCTAGCCGCGTGTAGTTCGTAATGAAATCCTCTAACTGCTGCATCGCCTGGAGGCGAGCCGTCACCTGTTGAGCTAGGGGTGCCACCTCCTGGTATTCTGTAGCGATGGCGATTACGTTTTTTGAGGTGATGGTCTGGAGCTGTGTCGCAAGTGACTCGCTCACGGTGGGCGGTATTGACAGGGATTGATTAGCTAAAAATGCACTAAACACCTGCTTGATAGCGTCAATGTCAGCGGCACGTTGTTCGGCCGCACTTTGGGCCGCTGTCAGCTGAAGACGCTGGGACTTGAGGACGCCGACCAACTCATTGACTTGGGGAAATTCCACTAACGGCTTCCACATCTTAACTAACGTCGACACCATCTTAATTCGCGCCGTCGCATTCACCAAACGGTGCTTCAGCTCGGCCATTTGAGTACCAGTGCCGAGGTCGGGGCCGATTAAATCGTGGGTTTCATCTACCGCTTTCGCCACTTGATCGACCAACTGTCTATCCGTCATCGTGGGGTTGGCGTCAACACTTATACTCACCCGATTCGCCGCCGCATTCACCGCCTCTTCTAGGCGTTCTCTTACGGGGGCTAAGTCCTGGACGGTATTATTTTGATCGACCCATCGATTAACGGCGGCGGATAACTTCGGTGAGGGGAAATTATTTTTCGATTGCTCGTCTTTCGCAATTTCTTTAAATTCAGCAACGAGTTGATATCCCTCTTTTGCCTGGGTCGCGACCGCCTCCAAGTCCGACACGGTCTCCGACTGAATCGGGGAGAGGGGCGGCGTCGGCCAAACGTTACCGGTGGATATATAGGCCCTGAGGGCCTCTTCATACCTTTGCGATTGACCTAACCTAGCCAGCGTCTCGGTTAATTCGACTCGTTTTCGAGTGAGGGCGGTGTGAGTGCGCGTGAGCAACTGACCGGTTTCCACCGATCCGAAATTGCCTAAAAGGTCGGTGTGGGCGCTATACGTCTCCTCGAGCTCCGTCAATTTCGCGTTGTAGGTGTCGAGTGCCGTGGCGTAATTTTCCAAGGACATCGCCCCTTTTTCCGGAAGGGTTGCCTGCTGGACATCGGTACCGAGTTGGCCCACATCGGCATCATATTTATCGACCTTTCGAGCGAGAGTGATCAGTTCCTCAGTTTGTTCAGGAGTTTGAATTACCCCCCCCTGTGTCCTATCCAAACGGTTTAGCTCATCGACGAATTGACTTCGGCGGTCAACAAGGCCGCGCATGATGGACAATTTGGGCCCACTTAAGTCCACACCCGGAACTAGACCATTCCACTGAAATTCTGAAAACGTTTTGTTCGTCCTAAAATAATCAACTGCCCCATCAATCGTGGCTAATTCGGCCATAATTTGCGTGACTGTCTGGCTCGCCGTGTCGTGTTCGGCGTCAATAGCCGCTAATCGTGTCCCAATACGTTTCCCGACATCGGAAACATCTATTCCCAGTCTACTCGCCACATCACCGGTGAGTGTGTGGATCGCCCCAACCAGCGTTTCCAAGGGCACTTTAACCTCGGCAACATGATCGCGGTTGGCCGGTTGGGTGAGCTCCGTGGCACGATGCGTCTCAGCCAGTTCGTTAATTTTTTCTAGTAGTTCGGTGCCGAATATGGATAAGCCCCCTTTCACATCCTCGTGAGTCCATTTAGCGTTCGCGTCAGTTGCAGTTAATTCACGCGACACATCCTGAACCAATGTTGCCACATCTTCGGCTGTGCAATCAGTTAACCGGGTGGTCCATCCCCTAATCATCTGGGTCGCTTGCTCTTTTTCCGATAGCGCCTGTTGATGAGCGGCAATTTTATCTAAGACAGTTTCAAATAATGGTGTTAATTCCCCTGAGTGCATTTTCAATTCGGGTGCCAATGTTTGGGCCGGGTTCTGGGTGATCAACGATTCGACAGCCACATGATGCGACGCCAGGGCAACGGCAATGTCGTTCAAGACCCTCAACCCATCCCCATCGGCGGCGTAATCGGGCACCGTAAATAGGGTACCAGAACGCTGTTGAACTTCCGAACCGGGCATAAATTCGTCCGCCACCGTCGTCAAATCGGTAAGCAATTGAGTATTCCGTAACTGGGTAAGGCGAGCGGCAAGATCCGTAAGGGAGTCAACCGATTTTGCCGTCTCCGTCAGCTCCGCCGAGCGATTCACTAACTCTTGGAGATCTCTGGCGCCGGTAGCGTGGTCAGTCCAAAATGCTGTCACCTTTTTAAAAAATGTCGTTTGAGCCGCCACGACCAGCGGGTCTTGGGATTGGGATTGGATTGCTACGACCTTTTTAATCGCCGCCAGTCTATCTTCGGGTGAGGCGGAGTCAGGGTAACTGGCCATCTCGGTCAGAATCGTATTGGCGTGGCGTACCTCCGTCGTTAACTCAGTGACAGCACTGTAGGCGTTGGCCACAGCGCCACTCCTTAATGTCGATTGGGCGTGCGCAGCATGGAGAACAAAGGCCTCGTCCAACGCCAACTGTCGGACCGTCGATTTAATGCTGGAGAGATACTGTTTCCGAAGCCCCTCCACGTGTGTCGTAATGTGCTCGGCAACTTTGCCCGAAAATGTCTCGCGGAGTTGTTGAGGGTTGTCAACATCAAATGTCGCTACAGATAAAGAGTCCACCACAGAGTTGATAATGCCTGTTCGATCGGCTGAGGTTTGTGCCGCTTGATACTGCGCGCCATACGCGTTACCCCGCGCCTGGGCCAAAACGGTTCCCAGTTTTTGGGCGAATGGATCCGTTATAATCGCACCCTCCGCCGACACCAATTTTCCTAAAAACAATTCCCCCTGGGCCGATACAACGCCCCGGTACACGGAGTGAACGTCTCGATTACATTTCAAAACGGTGTGAAGTGCCAAACACCTGGCGGTGGGGGTCTTGGTTGAATCAGTTAAAACGCCGTTGATGGCATCTCGCTGTTCCCACGCGGTAACCTGGCGGGAGATTAATGTCTTTAGTGGGGCAAACTCTTCTGGCAGGTGTTGTGATGACTCTAAAGCCTTTCCTATTGCATCCAATCGATCACGCCAGCCGGTGACCGTACCACGCGGGGCTAAATTTTTGCCGTCATTCGTCACGCGTTGAACATCGCCAATCAAGGCCTGAATCTCCCGCTGTATATCGAGTGATCGGCCAGCGGCCGCTAGGTTAATGTTTTCTTGGGCTTCACGAAGTAATCTTTGCTTATCTAACCGTACCAGGAATCCCCGAGTGACGCGTTGGATATTTTTCACTTTTTCTTGAGTGTTAGTGTACTGTGATTTAGCAATAATTTGCCGAACCCACGCCTGAATTTGCGTGGCACTGGTTTCCCTGCGACGTTCGACGCTGGCCTTAATCGCATCATCAAACAACCTCGCCAAGTCCGGGTCGTTTCCAAATAGTGTCCCGTCCCCGATCAGCCCTCCTTTGTGGTCGGTTAAAGACGTGGCGGTGGCGGTGCCGTTGTACAAAGTGTTTAACAGGGGGGTTAATTGGTCCGAATACTTATTATTCGGTTCCAGTGCAGTGTGTGTCCCATCTGTTTTTGGTTCAATAAAATGCATTAACGCCTGTGACAGCACGGCCTTGGCGATATCTTTTTCAAATGCCTCAACGCTCGTCGTTAATTCTGACTTTATCGTGGTGAAGGGATTGGTCTCTACCGGGAATTCAACGTCGACAACCCCATGCGCCGCAGTGACTTCACGAAGTAACTCCTTCAAGTGGGTTAACCGACCCTGAGCATCGGGCGAACTCAGATCAACACCCGGTTGGGAATATTTTTCAGAGTCCTGATTGGCAAGTTCAGTGGCCTGATTGGCCAGTTTCGTCAACGCGTTGGTTCGAATTATTGGGATATTACCCCTATCAACGCCAGTAATTGGTGGAAGTTTGCAATCTCGAACCGCCTCTGCTTTAACCTTTAAATTATCATCACCATTCACAACATCCACCAACGCGTTGTGGTACTGAATAAGGTGGTGTCGATCGGTGAGATTGGTCAATAGCTGAGTCAGGCGGTCGCCATGTTGAAAAGGTAGCCATTGACGCGTCGTTTGGAGCTCCGTAACACGCTCCCCAGCCCTCAAATCTAAATTACCTTCTACACCAAACTCGGAATGATTCAAAATGGGCGTTGCCAATCCATTTTGAACCTCAAGCACCGTCGTTTTTAGTCGTTCAGTGGAGAGTTTTTGTGAGGCGACTGGCAGCTTATCAAGTAAGCCCACCATTTCTTTAACCAAGGCTACGCGCTGATCTGAGGTAGCGCTTTCTTTTTCGTAGTCACCTAAGAGGGTGTTAAACATATCTTGGGCGGCCGTTGCCTGGGCCGCTGTGGCTACTTCTTGGGATTTCATAAAATCGGCGACACTACTGTTTGCTGGAGAGGTATATGGTTCAAATTGAGCTAACGATTTAACTTTCACCGGACTCGGCGGGGTGAGTTTACCCCAGTGCGTTGTCGTTGCTCCCAACTGCCCACCCCACCACGTCGCGAAGTGTCGATATGGGTTTTGAGGACTATTGAAATCCATTCGTGAGCTCGGTTTGATGTTCCCGCCGGATTGTCGTTCCAGGTCCACGGTGCGATACTCAAATCCCTCGACATGCGTAATATTTTCCGTCAATTCATGAATGCGTTTAAGAAGTGTGATCGCCGCCTGGGTGTCATCATCCTGACTATTAAATGACTGCCCATCGAATCCCCTCTGTTGCCCGTTCGATTGGGGGGAGCGATTTTCTTTAGCCCCCTCCCCACCTAGAGATGCCATTTGTTCAAATGCGAGGTGCGCCAGGATGGGGAAGAGCTCTTCCGCGACAGCCGCAATCGCAGCGCTCGACGGCGTTTGAGGCTTTAAGCAATCGGATAACTTCTTAAGGGTCTCTTTAAGTCCGCGACTATCGTTTGCCAAAAGGGCTGGCAACTGGCTCAGACTAACCCGGCGAGGGGCCTGTGATGCTCCCAACGGATTGAGCCCACTCAGGCCTACTCCGTGTAGACCGCTATTACCCCCAGGCCCACCAACCCTCCCTTGCACCATGGCGTTACCGGTCGACGTGATACGTCGTGACGGAGGGATGGTCCTCAAACGCCCGACCTTGGATTTCCGCGAGACAGTCCATGGCAAATTTCTGACGCGACTCTCCGACTTTCATCAAGTCACCCGTGGGCGATAGTTCATACATGACGGAGGTTCCGCGCAGCGGCCCATGTTTCCAAAAAAAATAAATCGCCGAGCCCGGCCGGGTGGGCGTCTCAATGGTCAACAATTTTAAAAAACCATCGCCCCCGTGCTCCAGTCGCCATCGGGCGGCCCCTTTCCACATTTCTTCAACATACCACCCATCGTCATGGGATGAGGCGTGTTGAATCCGCGGCAAGGACAAGGCCAAATCAATTGGATTCCTGAACGGTAAGCGATCCAAAAATACCGGATAAGAAATATGTTTGAAAAAACGTCTCATTAAAACTCCTTAAGGCAAATAATTATGGGTAACCCCGAAAGGAATAGTGTCACAGTAACTCCAGTTTTCCCATTTTCCGGCGAGTTCAAACCATTAACGGCGAACGACATCCACCTTATTATCGAAAATAACCCGGACAAAATTTCATTTATTTTTGAACTCGACCGCGGCAATGACATGCCCCCCGAATTGCCGGGCCTCCGTCTTTCCGATATCCTCCACCCCTACGATGCACTCCATTAACCCCCAAACGATCACCTCGATTCTGATGGTTCGCCATGATGCGGTGGGCGACATGATTGTGGCGTTACCGGCGATGTATGCCATTAAAGCCCACTATCCCAACGCACGCGTGACGGTCATGGTCTCGAATTATTCTCCCAACCGTCAGATTATCGAGAACGAAGGTATCGCGGACGAGATTCTGGTCGCCCCATCCCCACAGTCGTTTCGGGAATGGATGGATGTGGTTCGTATGATCACGGCGCGATCCTTTGATATGGCGATCCACTTTTCAAACTATGGCCCGGTGGCGTGGGCCTGTTTTTGGGCCGGGGTTCCCATTAATGTCGGGGACACGGCGGTGATGGGCTTATGGCCGGTGTTTCGCCGATGGGGCACCATCGATCCCCCGCATAACGTCATGGCGCACCGAACCCGCTATCATTTTTTAATGCTTAAAAAACTGGGAATCTCGGCGACACCCTCCCCGCTGCGGCTACGGGTGACCCCCACCGATACTCAGACGATCCAACACGCACTCGCCGCTGCAGGCCGGCGACCCAATCGACCCATGATCCTGATCCACCCAGGTGCCAACGGTGGAAACAAACCGGTGACTCCGGACAAATACATTGATTACATCCATTCCCTCAGAGCGACCTTGGATTGTGATATTTGCCTCTCCGGGTCAGGCGCAACGGAAGCGGCCATTCGCGACACTATCCTCCACCATGTCAACGGCGGCATCATCGATTTCGTGGGGCGCACAACGGTATCAGAGTTAATCGCCCTGGTCGGGTTGGCATCCGTGGTGGTGGGGATCGACACCGGCCCCTCCCATATGGCGGCCGCATTACAAATCCCCCAGGTCCTATTATCAACCACCAAACGGGTGCTTCCGTTTCGGTGGGGCCCCTGGCTAGCGCCCCATTTGGTGGTGCGTCAGAATCGTCGATGCGCGTTAGTATGCCAAGGACCAGCCTGCCCCGAATGGACATGTGTGACCGATTTACCCACGTCGGAAATGGTCAGCCATACGTTATCGCTGTTACGCGGGGCCGGAGTCCGAACCTACGCCGATCAACAGCGCTATTGGTTCGGGCTGTGTATGACGATCCTGGTACTGTATGACCCCACCACCCACGATCAGGCGACGGCATATGTCGATCAACTCGCCCAATGGGATGTCACCGCGATTGCCCATCCGGTGGATGGGCCCCATCTGACGACTCTGTGCGTCACCCATGATGTTCAAATTATTCATAATTTCTCATCACACCGCCGGTATCGACTCGCCATCGTTTCACAGCTGTTAAACCGTCAGTTATCCCACCCTCCCTTGCTGATTCACGGGGTTCACTCGTTTGACTCCGACATGGAAATGGTGGCCTTTTATCAGGACAAATTCGACACCCGAGGGCTGTTATAGGGCGTGCCATTCCTCGCGACGCGGCAACCGAAACTCCGACAAATCCCGCGTGGGATCCAAAAACACCAACCGTAAATATACCATTCCGTGTTCGACACATTGGTTGACCATCAACGTCCCTGAACGAGCCAAGTGATCCCGTAGCCGTTCGGTAATCTGATTCCCGGTATTCCCAGCGCCCGGTACAGGCCGGAAACATACGGTGACAAAATCGCTCGGGTAAACCAACTCATAATCGGGATCCGCTGCGATTATCGTCGCCACCTGGGTGGCATGACCAACACAGGTATCGACCCAGCGTTCGTATCCCTCATCCCCCAATGCCATCCACATCATCCAGAGTTTAAACACATCGTTACGCCGCCCACATTGGAGCGACAAGTGACCGGAATCGAGATCTCGATGGGCATCGTAATCGTGATAGATATACGGAATTCCATCCGTACCCACCGCATCCCGCAATAATTCCGGACGCCGATTGATCATAAACGCCGAGCATATTAACGGGACCCCCATCAGCTTATGCGCATCCCACACCATCGAATCCGCATCCTCAATACCCACCAGTCGGGACCTCAACTGACGGCTTAATAGCGCGCTGCCCCCAAACGATGCATCGACATGAAACCACACCGATTCCATGCGGCAGATGTGGCCAATGGACTCCAGCGGATCAAATGCCCCACGAATGGTAGTTCCCGCGGTTGCTCCCACGAAAAAAGGGGTTGCACCGTCACGGCGGGCACGCCGAATCGAATCATGGAGGGCCTCCGGAATCAGTCGTCCATCCGAATCAACCGGGACGCGCCAGAGCTGGTGCCCCCCAATCCCGGTGGCAATGGCCGCTTTCTCGTAGGAAAAATGGGAATCCTCCGACACCAATGCAATCAACGGGGGCTGCCCCCCCAATCCCCGCGTTTTGATGGCCGGGTTGTGGGCATGAAGCGCCGCCACCATTCCCATCAAATTCCCATTACTCCCTCCCGTGACAAAGGTGCCGGATGGATGTTGAAATCCCGCCAAGCCACCCATTTTCTCGATCAAGTAGCGTTCCATCAGGGTCGCTACCGGCGCCATTTCATAGGTATACAGCGAGGTGCTCACCACGGATGCCGTCCATTCCCCCAATAAGGCCGGCCAATGCCGCCCCCCAAATAATTGATTAAAAAACTGAGGATGTCCCGTGTCGACCGAATAGCGAAGACAGGCCTCGATCATGTCGAACACGGTATCCACCGACGCGCCATCCCGTGGCAGCTGAACGGACAGTAATTCGGCCAGTTGACTGGGCGGGTAATAGTCGACCACCCGGGAGTGGGGCGCCTGTTGTGCCTCCAAATACCGCGCTACTCGTTCAAAAAACGATGCTAAAATTTCCGGAGTAACGCTCAGTGAGTGGCGCCAGTCAGCGGTCATGAGGACATGCTACTGCTGCGCCTTAATCTGGTTGAGCGCGCCCCCTAATTTGAACCACTCAATTTGGGACTCATTATAGGTGTGATTGACCGTAATCGACACCGACGAGCCATTCGCATGGGTGACTACTACGGTTAGGGGTTGCCCGGGGGAAAAGGTGGTCAGTCCCATGATATTAAATCGATCATCTTCCTGGATAATGTCGTAGTCATTGGGGTCACTAAATGTGAGCGCCAACAGGCCTTGTTTTTTCAAGTTCGATTCATGAATCCGGGCAAAAGATTTGACTAAGACGGCACGCACGCCGAGGTGGCGGGGTTCCATTGCGGCGTGCTCTCGAGACGATCCTTCGCCATAATTTGTTTCGCCAATAATGATCGATCCAATCCCTTGGCGTTTGTACACCCGTGCCGAATCGGGCACTGGCATTACTGTCCCGAGCCACTGATTTTTCACGCTATTGGTTTGGTCATTAAATCGATTGACCGCGCCGATTAATAAATTATTCGAAATATTATCCAAATGACCCCGATACTTCAGCCATGGCCCAGCCATTGAAATATGATCGGTGGTGCATTTTCCCTTGACCTGAATGAGGAGCGATAAATTCGTCAAATCCGTCCCTTCCCACGGTGCAAAATTTTCAATGACCTGAAGTCGATCAGAGGTCGGTGATACATTAACGTCGACGGTTGACCCATCGTCCGCCGGCGCCTGATACCCGGCATCTTCAACCGCAAATCCGTGACGTGGCAGTTGATCTCCAACCGGCGCGGAAAACCGAAATTCGGCCCCCGACGGAGTCGTGAGGGAATCGGTCATCGGATTAAAGGTCAACTTACCCGCGATCGCCATCGCCGTCACAATTTCGGGCGACGCCACAAAGGCATGGGTATTGGGGTTTCCATCATTGCGTTTCGAAAAATTTCGATTAAACGATGTAATAATGGAATTGGGTTCGTGAGCCTCGGCCCCATGTCGGTTCCATTGGCCAATACACGGGCCGCACGCATTCGCTAGAACCACGGCGCCCAGCGCCTCAAACGTTGCCAGCTGGTGATCACGTGCCATCGTATAACGCACCAATTCCGACCCCGGTGTGACGGTGAATTCGGCGGCACATGCCAGTCCGGCATCCAGGGCTTGTCGGGCCAATGACGCGGATCGATCAAGATCTTCATAGGACGAGTTGGTACAGGACCCGATGAGCCCCACCGCCACCGCCTCTGGATACCCATTGTCCTCAACCGCTCGGGCAAACTGTGAGAGCGGCCAGGCTTTGTCGGGTGTGAACGGCCCATTGATATGGGGCTCTAAGGTCGATAAGTCAATTTCGATCACTCGGTCGTAATACGATTCGGGGTCCAATGCCACCTCCGGATCGGCCTGCAGGTGAGCGGCAATCGCTGTAGCGGCCTCGGCCACATCCGCACGATCCGTCGCTTTCAAATAAGCGGCCATATGATGATCGAATGGAAAGATGGATGTCGTCGCGCCAATTTCAGCCCCCATATTACAAATGGTTCCTTTTCCGGTGCATGACAGTGCCCCCGTTCCCTCCCCAAAATACTCGATGATCGCATCCGTTCCACCGGAAACCGTCAAAATACCCGCCAACTTCAAAATTACGTCTTTCGGAGACGTCCATCCATTTAAGGATCCGGTTAACTTGACCCCAATAATTCGCGGAAATTTCAACTCCCAGGGGAGTCCCGCCATCACATCCACAGCATCCGCGCCTCCGACGCCGATAGCCACCATTCCCAACCCGCCAGCATTCGGGGTATGCGAATCAGTGCCAACCATCATGCCTCCCGGGAAGGCGTAATTTTCTAATACCACCTGATGAATGATTCCCGCACCGGGCTTCCAAAACCCAATCCCATATTTATTGGAGACCGATTCCAAAAAATCATACACCTCATGATTGACGGTCGCCGCCTGGGCCAAATCCGTTGCCGCACCCACTCGCGCCTGAATCAAATGATCACAATGGACCGTCGACGGGACATTGACACGCCGTCGCCCGGCTTGCATAAATTGCAACAAGGCCATCTGGGCCGTCGCATCCTGCATCGCCACCCGATCCGGCGCAAATTCGACATAATCAACCCCACGATTGGCAGGCCCAGAGATACCCAGGTCCCACAGATGGGTGTACAACACTTTTTCAGTCAGGGTTAATGGTCGGCCAATGTGTTTTCTCACCTCAGGGATCCGAGTGTCATAATGGGAATAAACCGATCGAATTTTATCGATATCGAACGTCATGGGCGCCATCCTCCAATTCAAAAAATAGGGTTCCAAGATATCAAATTCACGCGGAAATCCCAACCGTGATACAGTGGTAGCCTGTCTAATCCGGATGGATCGGGCATCGGTGGGATCCTACCCCAGGGGTCGGGTATGCCCCGGCGTACCATTAGCCCAACCACGATCAAAGGAGTCGTCATGAAAATCCTGGTCATCGAAGATGAAGATAAAATCGCTCAATTTATACAAAATGGCCTCAAGGCGGAAGGCTATTCCGTTGATCGTGCCGCCGACGGTGCCGATGGTTTTTTCATGATTACTGAATCAGACTACGATTTGGTAGTTCTGGATTGGCGTCTCCCAAAAATGGACGGATTAACGGTCTGTAAAATGGCACGAAACACCGGCAAAAAAATGCCCATTATTATGCTGACATCCCGAGATTCCGTCGACGATCGAGTGGCCGGACTGGATGCCGGCGCCGACGATTATTTAACCAAACCATTTTCGTTCGAAGAATTATTGGCGCGAGTCAGAGCCCTGGGTCGGCGGTACACCCCCTCCCCCCACACCGTCGTGGATATCGGAGACTTGGTGATTATGCCCGATACCCACCGTGTCACCCGTGCCGGCAAAGATATTAAACTGTCAGCTACCGAATTTAGATTGTTGCGTTTTTTGGCTGAAAATACACACCGGGTAGTCTCCAAATCAATCATCCTCGAGAAAGTCTGGGGATTCGATTTTAGTCCTGAAAGCAACATTGTGGAGGTGTACATCAATTACCTCCGAGATAAAATTGACAAAGGTCATTCATCCCCATTAATTCAGACGGTCCACGGGGTGGGTTATCGGCTATGCGTCGTCGACTAAGTATTTGGGTAAGCGTCTTCCTAAGCGGGGCCCTCTTGGTGTCTGGAGTCGCGATGTATTCCTACTATCGATCCCAACTTCTCAAAGGGGTCGATGACCGTATGATTCGGGCGGCCAGCAATATTGTGGCGGCTATTGCCAAAAACCCACGCCGCTTTTCCCGAGATCCTCAGCGATATATTTTTACAGGCACTCGAAACGAATACACCTCGGGATCGGTATTGGTCCAATTTATGTCCTTGGACGGGGAACTTACCGCGCGGTCTCCCGGACTGGTAAACTTTTTTTTACCATTTTCGCTCGGTGAAGACGATGTCATCAAAGATATCGAGATTGACGACGGTACCAAATTAAAAATTTATCAACGCCTCATTGTCATTGGCGAGCGAAAAATGGGCTACGTGGTGGTGGGGCAGCCAGTCACTCAGGCCTATCATAATCTCGAAATTTTACGAAATATCATCATCGTGATCACCGTACTCAGTGTGGTTATCCTTGGGTCACTGATTAGTGCCCTGGTATCCAAAAATGTCATGTCCAACCACCGCCGGTTTCTCAGTTTTGCATCCCACGAATTACGCACCCCGCTCGCGATTATTATCGGGAACGCGGATATTGCCCTCAAGTCCAAGAACCTCGAGGACTATGAAACGGCGGTGACTGTCATCCGAGATGAAGCGGAATGGATGAAACGCTTGGTCGCCAATTTACTATTAATTTTCCGGAGTCAAGCGGGATCGGAAATTATTATCCCCGGCCACTTTGACCTCTCTGAACTGATGCTCGAGGAGGTCGGATCCCTAAAACGACGGTTTCCCGATAAAACAATCGATATCCAACTCCCCAACACATCCGACTGCTATGCCGATCCCGACAAAATCCGCCAAGTCATTCGAAATCTGTTGGATAATGCGGCCAAATACTCGCCCAGCGGGGGCCTCATTTCCATATCGGCCACCACCCATAAATCGAAAACGTCGGTAACGGTAAAAGACAACGGACACGGCATGGATCCGAGCACGCAAAAACATATTTTTGATGCGTACTATCGGTTAAACTACACCGACATCGAGGGCGCTGGGCTTGGCCTTGCGATCGTCAAATCAATTATTGATGCGCATCACGGAAAAATTCATATTACGAGCACAGTGGGGAAAGGGACCGAATTTCGGGTGGAGTTTCCCCACTCATCCATTAGGCGATCGCGATCGCGTCAATCTCAACGCGGGCACCTTTTGGTAACGCCGCCACTTGAACGGTCGCCCGAGCCGGAAAAGGCGCCGACATAAAACCGGCGTAGACTCGATTAAATTCCGGAAAATCCGCCATATCCGTCAGATACGCTGTAATTTTTACAATGTTCTGCAATGACGATCCCGCCGCCTCCAAAATGGCCGACATACTGGTCATGATTCGCGTCACCTCCGCCTCAATCGAGGATTGCACCATGGTATCCTGCCCCGGAAGTAAGGCGATCACTCCCGACACATACACCATGCCATTCGCAACAATCGCCTGGCTATACGGCCCTACGGGTGCAGGGGCCTGATCAGTCACAATTACGGTCATCTTTTTTTCCTCCAAAAATAGTGTAATCCGTGGGATACAACCTCAAATTTCCCAACGTGAACGGCATAGTGATCGATGTGATACTGCCGCAATACCCGCTCAATTTCGGCGCCGGACAACGCATCGGCATACGCATCAAACGACACCGATCCAAACTCACGCTTAGCCTGCCCCGACGCCACAAGGATACGCTGTAATTGTGGCGATGCACCGACGGTTTTCGACGGCATCGTGGCTTTCAAACGTGATATCTCGCTGAGGGGATGATGGGTATCCGCCACCAGAGTCAACCGGTTGAGCGATACGAGAATATCGCGCTCGAGGGCTGAGGTAAATGTCCACCGACGACATTGGATAGACACATAGGCTGTCGATCCCATGGTGGGCAGAACAAATCGGACAGAGTGAACGGTGATGCCCCATCGGATGGCCAGCATTAGCAACACACTCACCGCCACCGTAACACCCCGCCATTCCCGGGAAATGGCCGAGGTCATTACGGATTTTAACCGTGTCCTGAGCACTTAGTGGGGAACCATGCACCCAAACACCGCATCGTAACATCGGTGGCACACGGCGTTGCGAAGTGGCAATATTTTCCAACAGCGTTCGCACTTGTCCCCATCAGCGACCGAGGCATGGATCTCAAGATCCCCCGGACGTGTGACCCAGTCAACCGCACTGACAATAAAAATGGCCTCAAGATCCGCGTCGGGACGCGGGTTAGGCGATAGAATTTTTACTTTTGCTTCCAAAAAACTTTTGACGACTTTGTCTTTCCGGAGCGGCTCGAGTTGCTGATACACCGCCTCTTTAAGGGTTAATAATTCCGACCATTTCTGCGTTAGCGCGTCGTCCTTCCAATGATCGTAGTCCGACGGAAACAGCTCAAGGTGAACTGATTGTCGTTTACCCACTTTAGTGAAATAGCGATAGGCGTCCTCCGCCATAAAAGGTGTAATCGGAGCCATCCACCGGATGAGTGCATCGGCTACCGCATGCAACACGGTTTGGGTGCTGCGACGGGTGGGCGACTGAGGGGCATCGCAGTACAAGCGATCTTTCGTCATATCCAAATAGAGGGCGCTCAATGTGACGGCACAAAAATCGTGGAGTCGGTGGGCCAAGGTATGAAGGTCCACCGTATCGTAGCATCGCCGACAGTCATCCGACACCATCGCCAATTCAGCCAGCGCCCAACGATCGATTTCATGGAGATTCCCAACCTCTACCGCATGATCCACTGGGTCAAAATCATATAAATTAGACAGACAAAATCGAATCGTGTTGCGCACTTTCGAATAGGTATCTCGATGTTGATTCAAAATTGATACCGCCACTCCAATATCATTTTTAAAATCGGAATTCGCCACCCACCACCGCAGAATATCGGCACCAAAATCCCGAATCACTTGCTCAGGGGCCACCACATTTCCCACGGACTTACTCATTTTTCGGCCTTTATCATCGACTAGAAATCCATGAGTTAAGACGGCGGTGTACGGGGCTCGACCGCGGGCAGCGATCCCGATCAATAACGATGAATGAAACCATCCCCGATGTTGATCCGACCCTTCCAAATACAGGTCTGCCGGCCATTCATGGTGGGGTTCTAACACTCCCGCAAAACTCGCACCCGATTCAAACCAGACATCCAAAATATCCGTTTCCTTAGCGAAGGTACCGCCCCCACATTGACTACAGTGGCAGGACTTCGGAAGGATCTCATCGGCCGATCGCTCAAACCATGCCAAGGTACCCTCCGCCGCCACGAGATCCACCACCGCCTGGTTAAATAGTCCGGTCATTTCACTATGCCCACAGGCCGTGCAATTAAACACAGGGATCGGAATCCCCCAGAATCGCTGCCGAGAAATACACCAGTCTGGCCGATTTCCAATCATCGATGTAATCCGATTTTTACCCCACGCGGGTATCCATTGCACCGCCTCAATGGCCGCCAAGGCCCCCTCACGTAATGTGGACTTCGTATGCGCCATCGGGCGATCCATCGCCACAAACCACTGGGCTGTTGCACGAAAGATCACCGGTTGTTTACAGCGCCAACAATGCGGATACGAGTGGTTAATCCATTGGAGTTTTAATAATTTACCGGCGGCGTCTAGGGCCTGACCGATCGACTTGTTGGCATCAAATACGCGCTCGCCGGCCCAGGGAACCTCCGACGTAAAGCGTCCGTGATTATCCACCGGCATTATTGTTGGCAAATTATATTTAAGGCCAACCACATAGTCATCTTGACCGTGGCCAGGTGCAATATGCACGATGCCGGTTCCATCGTCCTGAGTGACATAATCGGCCATGACCACCGGGGACGAACGATGCAACAACGGATGGTCCGTGATCGTTCCATCGAGATCTTGCCCCGAGATCCGACGGGAGTTTATGACGGACACGTCGAGCAGTGCCGTTAATCGATCGGCCAACGAAGCGGCAACCACCAGATGACGATCCGATGTTTCGAGGACGAGATAGTCATAGTCAGGATGTGCCGCCAGGGCAACGTTGGCGGGTAACGTCCATGGCGTGGTCGTCCAGACGAGAATATCCACCGGTTTCTCCCCCAATTGATCTGCGAGGCCGGCCGACGGTGCCGCGACCCGAAATGTCACAAAAATTGAGGGCGATTTATGGTTGGCATATTCAATTTCAGCCTCAGCTAACGCCGTTTCACAATGCATACACCAGTGGATTGGTTTTTTCCCTTTATAAATGACCCCATTGGCCGCCATATCCCCGAAGAGTCGTATCACTTGTGCTTCATAGCCTGGCGTCAGGGTAAGGTACGGGTGATCCCAATCCGCCCAAATCCCCAATCGCTTAAACTGTTCTTTTTGTGTCGCTACATGGGCCAAAGCAAACTCTTTACAACGATTTCGAAACCATGCGATGTCATTTTTTTTATGCTCGTCGCCGGCCGCCTTCAATTCTTTGATCACCTGTGTTTCAATCGGCAATCCATGACAATCCCAGCCAGGTATCAGTCGGGTTTTAAATCCAGCCATCCGCCGGGCTCGACCAATTATATCCTTGAGAACCTTATTTAAGGCGTGGCCCAGGTGGATATTACCGTTTGGGTAAGGCGGGCCATCATGAAGCACAAATGTGGGGCGATCCGACGAATCCAAGTGAATCGAATCCACCACTCCCGACTGAGTCCATTGAGTCAGCAACTCAGGCTCAACCTGGGCCAAACCAGCGCGGATCGGAAAGTCGGTTTTGGGTAAATTGACAGTTTCTTTTAAATTAATGGGTTCCATCACAAATTCATTCTCCTAAAATTTTTGGTTTAAATAGCGTTCAAACGCGCTCACGTCCAACGAGCGGCCGGTCACTTGGCGCATTAATTCATCCGAGGTGACCGATCGACCTTTCTGATGGATGGCGGTATTTAGCCACTGCGTTAGAGGAATCCAATCACCGGCGGCCATGTGATCTGACCAACGAGGTATTTGGTGGGCCGCCGCCTCAATGAACTGTGCCGCCATCAGATTACCAATGGTGTAGGTGGGGAAATACCCAAATCCGCCACAGGCCCAATGGACATCTTGTAGCACGCCCTCCCGGTCCGTGGCCGGCACCACGCCCAATTCTGATCGCATCAGTTCGTTCCATGCCGATGGCAAATCACGCACTGCCAGTTGACGGGAAAACAAGGCCTGTTCAATTTGAAATCGGACACTAATGTGAAGATTGTAGGTCACTTCATCGGCGGAGACTCGAATACAGGTGGGCATCACCGGATTGATCGCCGCAACAAACGAGTGAGTCGACATGTCCGCGAATTCCGGAAACTCAGTACTGAGGATCGGCAAATACGTTTGCCAAAAAGGAATCGATTTACCAATAATATTTTCCCACAAACGACTCTGACTTTCATGAACACCCAATGAGATACTGGTCCCGACCGGCTGACCAAACCATGCCTCCGGAATTCCTTGTTCATACAGGGCATGCCCGCCCTCATGGAGCGTGGATGAAATGTTTTCCATAATGTCCGTATCAGAAAACCGAGTCGTGATGCGACAATCTGTCGGATGAAAACTGGTTGAAAACGGATGAGTCGATCGGTCCAGGCGCCCCCGCGAAACGTCAAATCCGATACGCCTCAAGAGATCGTGGCTGATCCGTTCCTGACGATCGATCGAAAACGGTCCCGTCGGTAACAATGGCACCGATCGTCCAGCGGTCCGATCTATAATCGCCCGAAGTATCGGCCGAAGGTGAGCAAATAACTGAGAGACATACTGAGTCGTCATGCCAGGTTCATGATCATCCAGCAATGCGTCATAGGGTTCGTGGACGTAGCCGACCGCTTCGGCCCGCTGTGCGGTTAATTGGATGAGGGACTCTAAAATCGGCGCAAAGGACGCAAAATGATTGGTAGCTCGCGCATCCGCCCAAATTAACTGCGCTTTAGAGGTCGTTTCGGCCATCGCCACCACCCAATCCTTCGACACGCGATTGGCATGAACCCATTCGCGATAGGCTAGCTTTAAATTAGCCGTGTCCACCGGAGACGTGATGCCGGGATCAATGGCCCCAGTCGCTAAATCCACATGCTCACTGAGACATCCGCGAAACCGATCGGACGTCACTAATTCATGGGCCATTTCGGCCAGAAACGCACCTTGAGTGGCCCGAAAATCAGCCGCACCCCGAGGCATATAGGTCTCTTGGTCCCAATTTAATACAGCAGAAATACTACTGAGGATACTATTTTTTTTATATAGCTTAAGTAACGGTTGAATCATGACATGGTCGGGTGGGTCACCTATTTTTAAAAATACTACCTCAATCACCCAATATTCGCGACTACTAACGCGGCGAGGTGCGGGGCTCCGTCACCGATTCCCATGGTTAGCCAGTGGTTAAACATCCGAAGAGTGCGCCGATTTTTGCAACCACTAACGCGGCAAGATACGCAAGCACCACGTAGGCCACGGTCATGGCAATTGGAATGGTCCAACTATGTGTTTCTTTTCGAATCAGTGCAATCGTTGTCCCACATTGCATGGAGATCATAAAAAATACGACCAACGCCAAAATCGACGGTGTGGTTAACGCCGGCAAATGCGTAGCAATCAGCTGGGCGGGTACTCCATCCGCATGAAGTGCCATCATTGCCGCGAGTACCGAGACGAATACTTCGCGCGCCGCAAAGGACGCCAAAATGGCCACGCCGATGCGCCAGTCCCATCCCATCGGTGCAAACAGGGGGGCCAGCCACTGACCCAACCGCACCAACCACGAGGCCTCCAGACTCGGAAATTGCGACAACCCCCATACAACGAGACTGACTACTAAAATCGCCGGCCCGGCTTTTTTAATAAACTGAAATGTATGCCGAGAGGCATTACGCAGAATGGTTGGCCAATGAGGCATCTGGTACCGTGGCAACTCAATATAAAAACTATCCGCCGCCGATCGGCTGTAGAGTGAGACTATCTTGCCAATGAGCACCGCCACACCAATACTCACGGCATAAATTCCGACCATGCCAACAGCTGATTTAATAGGATCCCCATGAAACAGCATCACCAACAGCAAGCCGTACACGGGAATCCGGGCCGAACATGGCATTAACGGGATCATCCACAACGTAATTAACCGTTGGGTTTTGTGAGGCAAGGTTCGTGTCGCCAAAATAGCTGGGATTGCACACGCCGACCCCGACAATAACGGCACAAAACTTCGCCCCGACAGGCCCAACTTGGACAGCGGCCGATCCACAATGACCGCCGCCCGTGCTAAATAGCCACTGCTCTCCAAAATACCAGTGGCCAAAAACAACAAAAATATTTGCGGGGTAAACACGACTACAGCCCCAATATTTGCGATCACACCATCCACTACCAGGGTCGTCCATCGGCCACTCGGTAGCCAAGTATGTAACATTTGAGTGATCAGGCTCCAAGCAGCATCGATCGCATCCATCGCGGGACTCGCCCCCGAAAAAATCACGAAGAAAAACAACGCCATAATCAGTATGAACAGCACCCCTCCCCACCGGGGGTGCAATGCCCAGCGATCGAGGGAATGGCGTGAGATCGGAGGCACCCACGTTGTTCGAGTCACCGATATGGCCCAATCCGATGCCTCTTTCCACAATTGAGCTGAATCGGGGATCAGACAACGGTCCGCTGACGGGGGAACATGGGACACAACGGTGTCGATGGACGGTAATCCGGCGCCAGTGTGGCTGTTCACAAAGTACACGGGAATACCAATCTCATGCTCCAGCCGTCGAATATCAATGGAACCGCCATATTTTTTTATCAAATCCGATCGTGTAATGATGAGTACGACCGGATACCCTTGCGTTTGCAACACCCGCAAGCCCATTAAATGGCGCTCCAGTTGAAAGGCATCCGCCACGTACACCAGTAGATTGGGGGTCGTGGGCGCATCCGGCACAATCGAATCGAGGCGGGTCAACACGGTATGGGTCACTCGTTCATCATCGGAATGAGGCGAGAAGGTAACAATGCCAGGAGTATCGATCCAATGAATGCGTGAGCCATTCACCGTCGTGGTGCAGAGATTATATTGCACCGTGGATCCAGGGTAATTGACCGCACTATAATGCGACCCCGTAAGTTTATTAAAAATACTAGTTTTACCCGCATTGGGAAATCCAATACAGGCAATCACCACCGAGGGGCTATTTGAGCCGAACATGAATCAGATCAGCGTCAAATTCGCGCAATGCGATATCGCCTCCGTGAACCGAAAAAACACGAGGCCCACCGAACACCGACTCTTTGACCGCCGATACGACTGATCCCGGAGTAAAACCCAAGGCAATGA
>Ga0214923_10002361_pt1 | contig 25262 bp, 30 predicted proteins | sample LL1510_MetaG_FD_177993 | JGI IMG/M metagenome (GOLD analysis project Ga0214923, IMG submission 177993) | Freshwater microbial communities from Lake Lanier, Atlanta, Georgia, United States - LL-1510 | ecosystem: Environmental > Aquatic > Freshwater > Lake | place: USA: Georgia | collected...
GTTGTTCCACTAGAAGTTGTTCCACTAGAAGTTGTTCCATTAGAAGTTGTTCCATTAGAAGTTGTTCCACTAGAAGTTGTTCCACTAGAAGTTGTTCCACTAGAAGTTGTTCCATTAGAAGTTGTTCCATTAGAAGTTGTTCCATTAGAAGTTGTTCCACTAGAAGTTGTTCCACTAGAAGTCGGACTTACTCCCTGAGTTTCACTGGAACCCGGATCAGATAACAAAGCTGTTTTATTTGAAACAATAATGTCAATTTCTTCTAATATACTATCTCTTATTGGTTCCTTTGATAGAAAATACGTACCCATAACAACATTATCAAAAAATGTAAATTCTTTTCTAATATAAATTTTCGTTACATCATTTCTCAACGCATCCAGGTCTCTCATTGTTATTTCACTAATATTGACTAACAATGTTAAAAAATTACTTGATGGTGGAAATTCTTCATTAAATTCCGTTACTTTAAATAGTAATTTATCTTGGTTGTAAATATTGTAAGATAAATATGGTATATTATTTTTATCTACATTGATTACAGAAACATCTTTTACGATAAAATTTAGATTCGGCTGTAAAATTTTAAAATAATCAACCAATTGATCCTGACGCGTTTTTTGTTTAATTAGTTCTTGGAGCGTCAAATTTATAGATTCTCTGACTGAAATCAATACTTCACCATATGCTCTTCTAGGAAAAACGTTGTAAATTAGATTAACATCTTTTAATATTTTACCTAAATCATCCAATGTAAATGCATTACTTAAAACATCACCTATTATTCGTCCTGGAGAAGAGCTTGTCTCGTTTACTGAGAATAATCTTTGACCTATAGAAGAATCTCTCATCTTTCTCGCAAATGTGTATTCAAAATAAGGTATTTCATCACCAGAAAAATAAACTGTCTTTATATCAACTACATTAAAATTTAAATTCAATGTTCTATCAGAATAATCTTTGAATTGTCTTGGATCTAAAATTGGTTCCACTCGCGCTACTGATGTCATTTTTATTATATATATAATAAAAAACTTTTTAAATGATATGCACAATTATAAAGATCTCTTCTTGGATATTGACCTTGACCGAGTCTTCTTCACTGAACGCGATCTTGAACGAGGGCATGCTTTAATCATTTTCTCGCGTAAATAAAAAACAAATGACAATCGCTCAGCATCTTTATCACCTTTCATTTTGGAATTACAGTGCCACTTATGAACATTCATGGCAAGAAAGTCGCCATTTCTACAATCAACACCTACTTCATATTGAGGAAATAAAGTACATGCTCCCGTATATTCTCCTCTTGAGACAACAGTTAGATTCCCGAAACCTTCTTTCAAATCCCCTACATCACAATGCAAAGCCGTTCTAAAATTTTTATTAACGGTTACAGTCGTGAATATAGTATCCTTAATCACAAATTTTTTATTGACTTTGTTTATGGCTGATTTCTGAACTTTGTAATGCGCCGGGACTAGTTTCTTGTAGATGCGATCTATTTTTTTGAAAATAGGTAGACATGTCTTGTATTTATCCATGTTTCTAGATGTGAATGCAGTTAATCGGCATTTAACATTTGTCTTGTTGATTTCTTTATTATGGTGATATCCAAAATTTGAAATCGTGTCATAGAATCCCATGATTCCACTCTTTACTCTATTTTTACTTGATTGAATGCATAATATTTTACCGGTAGATTGTGATTTTACACGAATGTATTTCGGAGAACCTTTTTTGATCCCCGAAGCGCCTGGTCTTATCGTAGTCTGTGCCGCGCCTTTTGAATCAAATAATTTATTACAATCATCAGCATTAAGAACGTTCTTTCTGAATTTCAACAAGAGTTCACCTTCCTCAGTATAAATATCCACATTTTCATTATATATTTTCTTACAACAGCTTTCGTCGAAGTATTGACCTTCCTTCTTTTTCATCTCCTCGTCTGTGAATTTTTGTTTTACGACAACACGTTTAACCATATTTTATTATATATATTTATAATATTATTTTTTTTCGGATTTAATTTTTATATTTCTAATAATAAAAAAATGGAACTATTGTATAATCCCGTCAATGAATTTTATGCGAATTATAAATTCAACAAGAATTTGCCTATAATTCAATGCTCTAATTATGAAGATGTTTTGAACAAGGCAAAGTCAGTATCATCAAGTTGTATTTTATTGAATAAAGATAAAAATATTGTTGCGGATAAAAACTTGCAGATTAATTTAACTTTTGATCCTAAATTGGAAGTTGTTTTAGTATTAAATGTTGAATTGAAAGGAAGTTCAACATTGAAGGTGAGTGGTAAGAATTATAGTCTATCAAATATTCATTTCACTGATGGTGATAAAGCTTTTAAAGTCCCTAGTTTTTTCGTGGAAATCGCCGCTGAAAATTTGAAACTCATCAATTTCAGTATGATTAATGTAAGATGTGGAATATCTGATGCTGACTATATTTGCGTCAAGACATCCGCCAAGAATTTCCAGATGTTTAATTCATCCTTGAACGGTAAATTTAACAATGGTGTATTTCTTCGCCTTGATTTCCCATTGAATAATTACATCAAATGTTGCGCATTTCAGAACTTTGGCAAAGTTAGTGCGGCAAATGGAGGAGAAACAATCCGTATCGCCACAAGTCAATATGAAAAAAATGATGCTAATTGTGTGATTGACCAATGCTATTTCAATAAATGCTTAGGAGATCCTGAGGTTGTTTCGGTGAAGTGTTCGTCAAATACCATCAAGAATTGCATATTTGAAAATAATGAATCATCTAAATTGGTTCTAAGACACGCACACAAAACAAATGTAAACAATTGCTACTTTTCCGGTTCCGCGATGCGCGTTTATGGAACTAATCATGTTATTGAAAATATTCAATTGGTAAATGACGCAAACATACTACTTGATAATAAGAGTGGTTCTAGTTATGTCAAAGCAGCCAATGTTAAAGTTAACAATGTTTATCACGACAATGTGAAAACTCCTGTTACTAACAATGGAACTAACTGCACCGTCACAAATGTCGCCAAGTCTTTGAAAATTACAAAGAAGGATCTATTTAGTAAAAGTGACCCAGAACCTATCCCGGACCCTGACCCAACTCCTGACCCTGACCCAACTCCCGACCCTGACCCAACTCCCGACCCTGATCCGACAGTTCCAAAGATTATAATGATACCTGAAACTGTGGATCCAAGCAAAATATACAAACTTAACCCTGCTCTCACACCAGATCAAGTTGAAGAAATATTGACTCAATTTGAATTGAAAATGTAAGCTTCTTTTTTTTGTTTTTATTGTCGTAATAACAATAAAAACTTCTGAATAACTTAACTACAATACAATATCCCTTGTGAAATAATAAACTCCTCCCGCGCCAATCAAACTTAGAATAACTAAATATTCGTACTTAACTTTCTTTTCTTTAAAAAAGGTTCCTTCATTGACTATTTCTTCATGACAAAAATCTAGCTTCAGAGCATACAAAATAATGAATAGTAAAACAAATGTTATTGAAATTCTCACTTGGGTTAGATTTAGCAACTTTATATAATCTGTTTGTATTTTGGTTTCTTTTTTGAACAAATCATTGATTTGCATTACTTCCGATTGAAGTTTTTTCAAATTGTTGTTGATTTCATCCATTTATATTAATTTTATAATTACATAAAAATATTTTTTTTTTAAACTAAATATAGTTTAAAAAATCTTAAAATCGCACATAATTCTACATTTCTTCCTCTAGATATTCCTCTTCATCCTCCAAATCTCCTTCGTCTAAATCCAGATCATCGTCGTCTTCATTTTCATTGTCGAATCCAACTTCTTCTTTCTCTTCCTCTTCATCGTCTTTATCTTCCTCCTCTTCATCAATGAAATCGTCATCATCGTCTTCATCTGAATCATTATTCAATATATTAGACAAGACATCTTCTACGTTTTTGGCGCATGCGTTTGTTTTATAGATTTCAAGCTTCTTCCTCTTTTCATCATCATTAAGAGGAGTCGGACTCTTAACCAGCCTCTTTTTATTACTAACGACAACATTTGAGTCATCATCCTCTTTTGTTGGTTTCTCAGGTTGTCTTATTACCAAATCAAAATTACTATTGTATTTGAGGCTTTCTTTATCGCACTGTTTTATATCATCTTCGGATAATCTATTGATCTTACCGTCAGAGTATTTCGCAATGACAGTTTTATTTTCAGATGAAATAAAGACGAGTCCTGTATCTTTATTCCACCAATATGGAGTGTCCTGTAAATTCATCAGAACCATCTTCTTGTTGTCTGCTAGTTTAGGAATAATCTTCTTTTTGTCCTTCTTTTCGTCCGTTTCAAACTTTATATGCTTTGTGCAGTATTTATTGCCGTTTTTAGTGACACTAGAACAGCAAGAACCTGAATTTTTACCTTTTGTAAAAATATAAGAACAAGTATTGCTTTCATTCACTTCATTAATTATAACTACTGATTCGGGCATGGGTTCATCTTTAGATTCAGGTTTGTCCGGAAGAATTACAGCATTTGTTTCACTTTTGAATTTTTCCCAACGCAGCTTAATTTCTTTATTGTCTAGATTATATTCAGTTGAAATAGAGTCCAGAAAATCTTTAACACAAGATTCAATATCATTTTTGAAATTATTAAAAATAGAATTCATTTTGAACGTTTTTGTCGACTACAAAATTTGAAAATCAAAAAAATCAATTTTCTAAAAATTCAATTAAGTGATCACATAGTTCCTTTTTCTTACAAAGTTTGATATATGCTCCGTTAACTTTCTTTATTTTCAACTTCTTCATATATTCAATTATGCGCGGTCTTTTTAGTTTTTCAAAATTATTATTAATTTCTAGCCTAATTTTGTCCTTTAAAGATGATAATTCAACTTCGGGTTCAGATTCATCATCGTCTTCTTCTTCGGTTTCTTCATCCTTCACAGGTTCAGGTTCGTCCTTGACAGGTTCAGATATCTCCTCCGTTGCTTCTTCGGGTTCCTCTTCATCCTTTTCAGGTTCAGATATCTCCTCTGTCGTTTCGTCAGGTTCCTCTTCATCCTTTTCAGGTTCCTCTTCATCATTGTCTTCAGGTTCCTCTTCATCATTGTCGTCTGGCTCTTCTTCATCCTTATCAGATTCCTCTTGAACATCCTTTCCATAATAGTCATCGTCAACATCCTCGTCGTATTCGTCTTGATCGCTATCTTCATATTCTTCAGTGTCTTCAAACTCATCTATGAAATCAATATCATTATCACTTATAACAACACTTACAATAACCTCATTATTAATCAACGTCATTATATAAGGTTCAAAATTGAATTCTATGAAAACTGATATAAGGGAATTCAAAATTTTATTATTCTGCTTGGTGTTGCCCTTACTTGAAATTTTGTAATTAATGACGGCACTACCCTCTTCTTTTAAACATTCTATAATATCATATCGGTCCGATATACTCGTTATGCTCATTGACTTTTTATTTGATTCTCCAGTCTCCTTTTCCTTTGAGAAACAGAATGTATCGTCTAATAAAATCAAAACATCTTTGTTACAATTAATGAATTTGTGAAATACTTTGTGTAAATTGCTCATTTTTATTAATTTTTTTGATTTTATAAATGGATTTAAAAATATTTATTTTATATAAAATAAAAATATTTATAATATGACATCAAGAACGAATTATTATAAAACAGTCTCACAAGTATATAGACACATAGATGTTGATAATAATATGATGAAATTTACGCATCCATACGATGAAAAGAATGAACATATACAAAAAATGATTGAAGAGATCGCTCAGAGAAATAATGAAGTTGAAACTCAGTCCAACGAGGACCTTTTACACTTTGACAATTCTGAAATTAAAATGAATACAAATATTTCAGCTCAGATAAATGTTCCGATTGAAAATACTATAGCGGAACCGGAATCCGAGAATTTTGTGGACCTTGATAATAAAGCATCAAATGACCCTCATAAATGGGGACCGCCTTTTTGGTACATACTTCACAATGGCGCCTTTCATTATCCTGAAAATGCTAGTAAATTTTACATTGAACGAATGAAGAATTTCATCTTGGGTATTCCGGTTATGCTTCCTTGTGAGAAATGCAAGAATCACGCAACTGTATTCATTGAACAACATAAATCAAAATTAAATGATATATGTAGTGGACGCAAATCACTATTTAATTTCTTCGTTGACTTTCATAACAAAGTCAATGCAAGGTATGACAAACCAATTTTGTCTTACGAGGAAGCTTATAATATTTACAAGTAAAGCATACATGGGATTTTATCACTCAGTTTAGTGATGAAATTATAAATAATAAATTAATTTTAATTTTAATTCTAAATTAAAATAAATATAAATATGAATGACTATAAAAAAATCAAGGTTGCCTATTTAAAAGATACTGGATACATTAAAGAAAACTTCGAATCTAAAGAAAATTTCAGTCAATCAAATGATAAACTGGAAGTAAAATTAGCGGAACTAAAAATAGATGATAATAATATTAAAAACTGGACGATAATTGATATCAATAATGCTTCTGTTTACGGTAATATGAACCAGAAAAAGTTAAATTATGAATTTTATTTAAGACTAGTTCCAAATACATCTTTCCCGTGCGCAACCATTGAAAGAAATTGGGGGGAGTATTTGTCATGGGATTGGTTATTTAACAATCCAGCTTGGCACCCAACAAGAAAATTTAGTTTGAATGGACAAACTATGCAAGTTAATCGTTGTCACTCTCAAAATTATCATCTATGTTATTTAGCAAACAATTCTAGATGGGACTCCAAAGGAGTTAAGTGTAAAGAGTCGGGAGGTTATTTTAAAATTACAGCATCAAAAGTATGTAAATTTGATAAAAATAATAAAACTTATAACAGAATAAAGTTTGAATTGTTATTTGATTTAGAAGATCGGGCTAAATGCGGAGGATTTGATGGGATTAGATGGACTGGGTCTAATTGCGCAGAGACCACAAGTTCACGTACAATAGTTCCAATTACTAATGAGGACACAAGTGAACACGTTTTGTTTCATAAATATGCATATCCAGATATTCCGAAATTTCAATATTGGGAATCTAGCAACAAAATATTTATTACAAGTTCACCAAAACATCTTTATCCTGACGTAAAGAGTCCAACTGGTTCCGAACAGATACCGCCTGCTCCTTATAATCCGAAACCATCTTCATACACTCTAGATTTACTATCAACTCATCCTTTGTGTATAAAATTAAGTGATCCTAATCCTTATACACTATGCCCCTCTTAAGATTTTTTTTTAATTTCTTCGTTGACTTTCATAACAAAGTCAATGCAAGATACGACAAACCAATTTTGTCTTAAGAGGAAGCTTATAATATTTACAAGTAAATAAGATTTTATAAGAAGGAATTCAGTTTCTTATAAAATCAATGCAATTGAGAGTCCTTTTTCAGCTCGCTGTTAGACATGCTAGCTCGCTCCTAAACAACGAATTGTCGCTATCCATGCTACTAATTTCATATATAGGTTCTTGATACATCCGAAATTTTTCATGGTCGTGACTACCATCCGTTTTTGTCCATAACGCTTTTCCAATGTCATGGGTTTTATTTTTCAAACCGCTTTCAAATAATAAATTCGTTAACTTTGTCGCCTTGACATCTTTTTCAACCTCCCCATTTTCATTTACAACATTGAAAATAAATCTACTTGGATCTGTACAAATGTAATTCAATAAACCTTCTTCGTTCTTGAGAAGATTTTTAGCAGCAAATTGAGCTATACCTTTTTGTCCGGCGGCGATATCAAACCGGTCTAATTTAGTGTCTATTATATCCTTTACTTTTTCCTTGTCGCTCAAAAAATTGTTGCCTATGGTAATGTTGTTTTTGATATTGTTTTTAGTCGTTTTGGGCTGATTCGCTAGTTTGATGATTTCTTTATGATCTTTGCTAAATATATTGTTTTCTGCCTTCAAAGAAACTATTTGGAATTTGAGTTCATTATTTTCGTTCATAAGTCTTTCAATTTCTAAATCCTTTTCTCTAGTCAGTCTTTCAATTTCTAAATCCTTTTCACTCATAAGTCTTTCAATAATGGGTTTAATTTTGCATTTTAATGAATGTCTTGAAAAGTTGTTATCTGAAAAAGATTCGTTGCAAAAATTGCAAATAATTAATGATATTTTTATTTCGTTGTCGTTTTTCTGTTGTTGAATAGCCAAACAAGATTTGTTATTTTTTTGATGGTAATTCAAATTACTTTTAGTACTTAATGTTTTTTTGCAATGCTCACAGTCCATTTTATTTATAAACATACTTTTTTAAATCCGATTGTTTTGATTTAATAATATTGCTCACTGTTGAGCAATATTGCTCAATAATGAGCAATATTTGCAAATAAATCGCGTTTTTGAAACATGATAATGAGGTTAAAAACATATGATAATTTTATAAGGTCTAAACGTGCCTATATAAATACATTTGTTGAAATTTGAAAAAAATGTGTGTGTGTGTTGAAGATTTTTAATGGATTAATTTTTTATTTTTGAGCGCCGATGAAATAATTATCAAGATGATCCATTAAATTATTTTTAATTGATTAAGATTGCTCATCAATGAGCAATATTTGCAAATAAATCACAAAAAAACGCATTTTTGAAACATGACAATGAGGTTAAAAACATATGATAATTTTACAAGGTCTAAACGTGTTTACACAAATTCATTTCTTTAAAATGCAAAAAAAATGTGTGTGTGTGTTGATGATTTTTATAGATTTTATTTTCAAAAAAAAAACAATTAAATAAATAAATTATAATATGGAATATTCAAAAGGAATCGCTTTAATTTTGGCAACATTGTTTGGACCTTTAGGAATAGATAAGTTTTATGTCGGGGCAACTGGATTAGGAGTTGCGCAATTGATTGCCAGTATATTAATTATTGGTTTAATATGGAGTGGACCTTATGCTTTTATAAGCATGTTAACATTAGTTATTTCAATTTTATTCGGAATGAATACATTCTTATATCCGGATGTGAAATGGTCAACAGCAAATTCAACTTTTGATAAAGGCGTTGCCATTGTTGTCATTTCATTAATTATAGCAATCCCTGTTTTATCATTTTTTTTAATTGGAAAACAAGGATCTGATGCTCCTGTTCCTCCGGTTGCTCAAGTTTCTCCAGTTTCTCCAGTTTCTCCAGTTGCTCCAGTTGCTCCTGATGCTCCAGTTGCTCAAGTTGCTCCTGTTCCTCCGGTTGCCCCAGTTTCTCCAGTTGCTCCAGTTGCTCCAGTTGCTCCAGTTGCTCCAGTTGAATCACAAGAGTTAAATGCATCTGTATCAACGAGAACAACTGCTCAAAATAAAACAGTTGACGAACTGACATCTGAAATATTTAATAAAACTAATGAAAATTTCACTGACATTGTGGGGACGCATAACTCTAATGACAATGTCATTATTTGCAAGAATATCAGAAACCAAAACTACAAAAATTTGTTTCTATTGATTACTGACATATATAGTGATGTAAATTCGTATGATTTTTTTGAATTCAATAATATTGGTTTGGAAGCAAAAGATAAAACTACATCTATATATTATGAAGACAAAAACCTCATTCGGAATTTTATTATATCCGAAATGAAAAAAATACAAAATCTTATTGAAACTTTAGAAATTAAATTCAATGGCAATGTTAATTATATTCATTTATTCATTGTTTTGAAAGAGTATCTTTATTTTATTATGTTTTACATTATTGAAATCAATCCAGTAAATTTTAATAATGACAAAATTAATAAGATTCTTTTACCCACAACATTATTTACTATACAAGACCAACTAAATTATTTGTATATCACCGATTCGTTGGATTGGAAAAACAATTCTATAATTTACAACAAAGAAAATGGATTTAAAGTTGATTCTTCGTTCGCGGTTATAATACCTTATATTAAGGAGTATTTAGAAAATAAAACAATAAGCCAAGTGATGGAAAATGATATAAGAGAATTGAATATATCGCCTAATTATCCTAAATATACATCATTACAGAAATTTAGGATTGACATTCTGAACTTCGACGATGATTTTATGAATACTTTCAATGGCTCAAATAATAATTGCAAAAATTATATAGAAAAACAAGGAGATAAAAATATATTTTACATTGCAAGTTTTAAAGATAGAGATAGAATCAAGATGAGTATCCTCTAACTAAAATTTATGGATTAAGATTGTTCTGACAATTTTTATAGATTTTATTTTTTTTTTCAAATAAATAAAACAGTAATTAAATATAAAATGAAATATTCAAAAGGAATTGTTTTAGGTGTTGTAGTTATTGTCATCGCATTAATTACAGCAATCTCTGTTCTATTATTTTTTTTATTAAAAAAAACATCCTCTTCTGGAGGAACGACTGAATCTGTTCCATCTTTGACATCTTCAGGGACATCTTCAGGATCAACTTCAGGATCAACTTCAGGATCAACTTCAGGATCAACTTCAGGATCAACTTCAGGATCAACTTCAGGATCAACTTCGGGATCAACTTCAGGATCAACTTCGGGATCAACTTCAGGATCAACTTCAGGATCAACTTCGGGATCAACTTCAGGATCAACTTCAGGATCAACTTCGGGATCAACTTCAGGATCAACTTCAGGATCAACTTCAGGATCAACTTCAGGATCAACTTCGGGATCAACTGCAAATGTTCCGCAAACAATAAGAAAAGCTCAAAATAAAACCATCGACGAAATAACATCTGAAATATTCAATAGACAAACTGTTGAAATATTTAAGGACATTTCTACGGGTTATGACAATACTAAACCTATTATTATTTGCAAAAATAATATAAGAAATCAAAACTACAAAAATTTGTTTTTATTGATTACAGATATATATAGTGATGAAAAATCGTTTGAATCAATTGAATTTAATTTTGAATTGAAAACTAATGATAATGTTATTCATAGTACGAGCAATTCCATCAAGAATTTTATTATATCAGAAATGAAGAAAATTCAAAAATTAATTGATGATTTGGAAATAAAATTCGGAGGCGATGTTAATTATACTCATTTATTTATTGTTTTAAAAGATTATTTTGAATTTATCTCTAACTTGATTGAAATCAATCCAACAAAAATAACATCAACAAATAAAGACATAATGCACAAGATTATTTTAGTTAAAATGATGTCTCAAATAATCCCCGTTCTATTCTTTGATGCTTTATTATTGAATTGGAATAAAGATTTTCTGAAATATGAAAATAATGTCTTTGTTTTCGACCCCCAAAAATATACTGTATCTATCTACACTTCAAATATACTTAAAGAGTTAAATAATAAATCAATAAATACAGTGATAGAAGAAAAAGTGTCTAAAATTACTTATCCTATTCTTAACAGAAAAGGGAATACATTCTTTGTTGACACTCTAAATTTCACCGAGGAGTTCAAGGAAACTTTCAAGGGTTCAAATAGTCAATGCAAAACTCGATTCGTCGAAGGCGATAATTTTAATAATTTTGAATATCAGAACCTCATTAAAACTGAATATATCATCGTCAGTTAAAATCTGCTTAAAGATATATAATATAAACCAAACCAAATGAAACATGACAGATCTAAGTAAGCTAGGTAATTTAAATCATTATCTCCCCCGAGATTTCAATCCGAAAATAAGAGACGAGTGGATTAGCGATATCGCAAAAACAATTCCCTCCGGATCATCAATCATTGATATTTCAGCAGGCGCGAAACCTTATAAGGATCTATTTTCGCACTGTGAATATTTCTCTCACGAATTTGAGGGCAATCAGAATATAATAGATGAATTCAGGGGTGAGCAGAATAAAGACTCCAAGAATGACCATGATTTCTACGGTAATATTTGTGATTTTTTGCCGATCAATGATGAAAGTTTTGATTATGTTCTTTGCACCGAGGTTCTTGAGCATGTCCCGGAACCAATTAAAGCCATCCGAGAATTGAAACGAATATGCAAAAAGGGAGGTAAGATTATAATAACAGCGCCATTCACATCTGGACTACACCAGGAACCTTATCATTACTACGCAGGATTCTCGCCTTATTTCTACGAATACGTCGCCGATAAGTTCAATTTGAAGTTGAAAGAACTCAAAAGTCAAGGTGATTTCTTCAAACTCATGTCATGGTTCACGATGCTCGCCATGCAATTTAGATTACCTTATTCAGATAATTTTATTGTTGATACAGTTTCTCACTATATGCAATCATTTTATCTAACTCTGAGTGAAACATTCGGGGATAACTCACCAAACGTTCTGGATGTATCTAAGCATTTTACGATAGGATATATGGTTATTCTTGAAAAACAGTAATATTTCCTTTGATTTTTTTCTTAACAAAAAATTCTTGTTAAGAAAAAATAAAGTTCTTTAATTAGAGATCAATATTTTTAGTACTGACTTTACAATCAATGATGTTTCCGTAATATGAATAGAATATCTTTGGTTTTGACAATGAAGGACTATAAGTATAAATCAAACTGTTCCCGAACGAATCTCGTTTCTTGTCGCCATCTCTTAATTTTTCAGAATTGTCTTTATAAACTTTCCTGACTATATTGACATCCACGAATGGTATCTTAACTATACCCATGTATTCCTTCAACTTACCAGACAAATCAATTTCTACATCTGTCGGGTTAAATTTCTTCAATGACGTATCTAACAAAGAATCAAGTGGTTTAGGTAATAAGGATGCGCTTTTTGGGGGTAAAATACATAGTAATTGCTGGAAAGGAGTCAAAGAGGTTCCCTTGTGATATCGTGGTGATTCGTAAGAGTCAATATGTTTGATTAATGTACTAGCTAAAGGCGAATAATGATTTTCAAAGTACCAAGACCAGCTCGGGACTTCTTTGGTGTAATATTTGATAATCCATTGCAACCCAGTTAAATATGAATGCGATAGTTTCTCTAGATCCTCTCCGCCGAGAATGTTTTCATTGTATTGTTCTCTGTATTTCTCAATGTCAATATCGTATTTTTCATCTTTGATATTGTATGATGCGGACTTTTCTAGAATTCTATCCTCAAAGTACATTTTTCTATTCTTGAATTTTTGCTCTAATAATTCCTTTTCAGAATCCGAAACAATCTCAAAAAATCTCTTCAGTGATGTTTTACAGAATACAATATTCCCGCTTTTATTCCTTGTTATATGACCGTGAGTCCGCCCGACATTTTTAGAAATACCGATAATAACTTCAACACCACCTTCTATTATTTCAATGGAAGGCACATTGGGAAGAAAGTCGTTTCCGCAGATAAAGCACAAAAACACGAAATCGTTAATAACCCATTCTTCGTTAAATTTCAAATCATTTTCATTTTCCCATCTCATCATTTCAATCAGTTGTTGACGAACAGAACCAATATCAATCAAAAGAAAGTTATTCTTATAATCAAACGTGTCATCTCTGAGAATGTAGAATTTTGGAAACTGAGTTAGAAGTGATAACATTATTAAATCGGCATCTAGACCATGTATTACGAAACTTTCATTGTTTCGTCCATATTTGCGAATGTACATTAATAACTTTTGTTCGCCTTCGCCTGGAACTGATGATGATGAATATATGATTTCTAGATTTTGCCAGAGAGGATTCTCAGATAATCTTGATCGGATGAACCAGTCAATGTATTTTGAAAGATTGTCCATGAATAGAGTCCCTGGACTTATACAGTTAGAATCAAAACTCTTATCGTTGTCCTCTCTTTCCAAAGAACTTTTATAACGTCTTTTTCGTTGTTGGACTTGTTTTGCGATGGGAGCAGGTCCATCAACGCATAAAATAACTCTTTTGTTAGGATTGACCGTCATTAGAATGTTTTCTAAATTTTGACAGATATCACGGAAAACCTGTTGCTGTGTTTTATTGTTGTCAAATATCTCAACTTTATAGGGTGGTTTATAATTACCGTATTTGAATACTTTTTGCGCAGATGTATGGAATAATCCATTCATATCAATCATCAGATTATCAATTTCTAGATTTAATTCTTGATTGATTGACTTGTTTAATTTGTAAATATCTTTAGGAAATTGTTTTCTGAACCATGAATAAAATTGAAAAACACCCATCGTTTAATTGATTTGAATTGCGATTTTTTTTTTGCAAAATCATTTTTTTTTGAAAAAAAATAATAATAATAATAATAAAAAATGAGAACTTTCACTATTACTAAAGTTGTGTCTGGAAATAACAAAATCAAGACAAAAAATATCGGGGGTAGATTCAATTCATCTAATCCAAGTTCTGCTGCCAAAAAGGCAGGCTCTTCTATCTGTAAGAGAAATGGAATCTCTTCACAGTGCCATTTTAACATCTATATTCAGGAAACTACTCAGAATAGCTCAAAGAAGTTGTATGGATATTCGTATAAGAGAATTTATAATCCCAAAACAGTTGAGAAAGGGGGTCAAATGATTACTTTCAATTTTGAAACAATTACAAAGCCACTAAGAAAGAGTAAATCTAGATCTAAGAAATCTAAGAGATCCAAGAGAAGTGATGGAGGCGAAGAAGATGAATGTGGTTGTGATGAGCCGGCTGATGACGATGACGATCTTTTTGATGGACAATGTTCATGCATGAGAAAATCGTCGGAAACCGATGGCAAGAGAAAGAAGTCTAAGAAGTCCAAGAGATCCGATGGAAAGAAGTCTAAGAAGTCTAAGAGATCCGATGGAAAGAAGTCTAAGAAGTCTAAGAGATCCGATGGAAAGAAGTCTAAGAAGTCTAAGAAGTCCAAGAGATCCTGGAAGTCTGATGGAAAGAGATCAAAGAGAGCTTAATTAACATCATTCATATTTTCTTAACTAAATTAATAAGTTAAGAAAATAAACACGTTCTAATATTACTTTTTCAAATTCAAATGAAAATTTTTTATGATCCAGAATAAAATCATTATGATAAACATTTTCGTCAAAAGCAAGAAGTAAATCGAATTTTGAGTTACAGGGATGTACAAATTGATCATCTCGTCAACCTTTGGGATTGATAATATCACAAATAATATCCCTACGAAAAACGGTTCATATGCCTCGTTTACAATGCGTTTAATGGGTGTCTTTTTCTCCTCAAAAAGCGAATTAATTAAAAGAAGTTCCTGTTCAGAAGGAATACTTTGATCGGTTGGTAAATTTGAAATTACATCGTAGTTAATCGCCTCTCCATATTTTATGTCATAAACATTCATTTTTTTACAAAATAATATCATCATTTTAAGTCGTTTTTGCGAAACGCATGTGAAAAAATTGAATAATATGAAAAATATATATACACTTAATCAAATCAAATTAAATGACGATTCATCTAGTTGCATATGTAGATAAAATGAGTTCTGAATGTGATTCTGAGCGCGATTTTTACATCGGTAAAAATCAAAAACAGGTTGGAAACTCAAGTACTTTAGAAAAAGCATTAAAAGGAGATATGGCTTTAGTTACGTATGTCAAATCGGGAATTAGATACATAGAATATTATAAATTAGGTGACCCCATTGAAAATTCAGATGAACGTTGCAACGCTTGGAAAAATGAAGGTGGGAATCTCTGGAAATATAATTTCAATATAGAAAGTTCTTTGACAAACGGAAAAGTAATTGAGGTAAGTAATAAGGTCAAACAAATATTTCGCGATGAATGCAAAAAGAATAACAAGGTTTATCAACCATTCAATATACGTTTTGCAAATGTGAATTATTCTTGTATTTATAAAACGGTTCTAGAAATAATCACATCATCACAGTTTTCAATTCACGATAATTAACTTATATAAAGAGTAGAGTGTATTAAAAATAAATAAAATGGATGAGCCGATAAGATTGTATCAAAGTGATAATAATTCTGAGCAACCACCTCAGATAGAAATGTGTTCTATTTGTTTGGAGAATCTGAACTCCGATAATCCTGTACATGAGCTAACTGAGTGCAAACATAAATTTCATAGTTCCTGTTTGATATCTTGGTTGCGTTTTAACAAAGAATGTCCTATGTGCCGTGGACTTTCTGATAAAAAACCGGTCGGTTATAGATCAGAAGGAACAATATTAAAACACATACTGGCATTTTGCAGAAGCAAAAAGAACAAGTCGCCGAAATTAAAACGATTATATTTGAAATACGTGAAACTGCGAGATAATTACAATTTGAAAAACAAAGAACGAAAGGAATTTGAAAAACAACATAGGGATATATTTAGAAAAAAGGGAAAGTTGAATAATCAATTCTGGTACGCCAGAAACAAGTTTTCTAGAATAAAGAGAGAGATAAAAACTCTACCACTGGAGTTTATAAACAGACCATGAATATAGTTCTATTTATTCCGTTCCATTGGCAATATTATAACCATATAGTCCCCATAAACCATAACTAAGCATCAATCCTAAAACCGTGCCTATGAAATATCCTGTTGATCCAGATGGTCCATGCTTGTTTTTTTTATCATCTGTGTAATAAAATATTGCATAAAATATTGCTTGTAGCAACAATATTATTACTAAATTGTAGAATACGAATAAAATTAAAAATTCTTTCCAAAATTTGTCCATTCTTTTTTTTTATTATAATACGTTAATTTTTTATATTTTTTTCTAAATATAAAAAAACTCAAAAGTCTTGATATATATTTATAAAAACGGATTTTCATAGAATCGTTTTTTTTGTCTTTGAACGTCCATAATTATATCTCTTTCTAGATTTCGTTGCTAGACGATAAGCCGTTTTATTGTGTTTACATCCTTTATTTATAATATCGTAATCAACCGAAGACGCTTTTCCACCTGTAATTGAACTAGCCAAACGAGCAACACCCCATGATTGTGCTGTTTGATTTGGCCTGGAACCGGACGAATAATAAGCTCCCTGTCCTTTTTCAATGATCCTTTTTAACGCCAGGACGGAGCAACCAGTCTTTCTTGATAATTCTCTATCGGGTCTAATCTTATCAACTTTGTATAACTTCATTGCATTTGTAACATGAGGAGACTTTTTTGTTTTGAAAGATTCGAGAGGCTTTCTGTTGTAATAAATATGCTTTTTGTAGAGTGATCTTGATTTTTTTAACATTAAAGCTTGTTTCTCTTTATCTTTTCGCGATAAAGATGTCGGTAAATAACGCAATGGAACTTTCTGTGAACGTTTCTTCATCCTTTATATTATATAATATATATAAATATAAACTTAAATAGAAAGATTTTTTTTATAAAAAATGCCGCTATCGTTAAGAAAATTAGAAGATTTATTAGCATCAAAAGGGTTTGTTTCAAAAACATACTTCAAGCTTGATGAATATTGCATATATATTGAAGTCTTTAGCGTTCAAGATGCTAATAGTTTTATGCTGTATATATCAAATAGATATGAATTGAAATTAGATGAGAACATTGATAAAAAAGATAATGTATATGAATTGAAATACATGGAGATGACTAAAGAAGAAGGAGGTGATGTGTCATCAAATTACGCAAATGAACCAGATGATGTAGATATTGAGGATTTCTACAATAACACTGATATCAATTTGCATAATTTCAATAGACAGAATGAGAATTTGGAAAAGATGTTGCTTGAAGATTACAATCATCAATTGACGTTAAAGGATATAAATAAAGAAGATACACAACATTTGAGAGATATTTTCAGACAATTGAACCGATTTATGTTTTGTGTTCAGAATATAAAATACAAACTCTCTATATTTTATAAAAACTATCTTTGTTCAATCACGAAGGATGATGAGATGGATTGTTTCTTGATTTTGAATTATCCCCGGAACGACATGAGAAAACTTTATATTTATATTGATCTGAAAACTCTATACATCAAGATGGATAATTTCATAACTGACATAAAAACAATTAAGGATGGTATTTACAAACTATTGAATCAGAATCAAATCAAACACACCAAGATATTGAACGAAATGCTTGAACAAAAAGTTTCAATATTACAGTATTCCGAATTGGTCCAGAGAAAAAAAGACAATATTAACGAATATATATCACAATTTGAATTCCTACTGGAAAACTTGAACAATAACGAACAGATCATTTTTGAGAAGCTTCAAAAGGTGAAAAGTAAATACTCAGAATACGGAATGAAGGGATTGCATGAAGATATTGAAAAGTCTCATTTGATTGCTCATTATGAAGGTGAAATTGAAAAGATTAATAACGTCAAACAAGACATCATTGAGAACATTTTGATTTTGAAAACACAAAAGGAGAATATAACATTGAAAATGGACAAGATTCTGTTCGACAATTCAATAATGATTAATGAAATATCAAAGAACTTTCTGAAGTTGTCAGAAATCATATAAATAGAATTTTTTTTATATTATGTGTATATATAATATAAAATATGAATGTAAAAAATGTATTCATTTGCTTTATTCTTGTAATAATAACTTATTATATTTTAGTTTTGCACAGAGACCATCATCTTTTTCCAAAAGTCCTTCGGATATGTAAAGAAAAACAAGAACGATTGAAAGTCATTCTACCTATAATTATAAACAAATTGGATAAATACCAAATCAAACATTTTATATTTAGCGGGACTTTGCTTGGATATGAAAGACATAAAAAGAAGTTCATTCCATGGGATGATGATATAGATTTAGTTTTAATTAAAACAAGCGACATTCATAAGAAAATCAAACAAATCAATTACGAAATTGCGTCTGAATTTAAAATAATCAAATCTTTCTTCGGGTATAAATTTGTTGACGAAAAGAATGATGTTTTCATAGATTTATTCATTTATGAAGAGAAAAACAATATTATCAAAACAATTTACAAGAAAACATTGGATTCTTGGCCAAATGAATACTTTCTTACACATGAAACATATCCGCTAAGAAAAGGTCTTTTTGAAAATATAGTAGTCAATATTCCAAATCAAATTCAACCGTATTTGAAAAGGCAATATGGAAATTGGGAAAAAGAAGAATTGACTCATAGTCATTATTTAAATTTATTTGAAAATGCATTAATCGCAAATATTAAATACAATCATCATAATAGTCTCAAAAAATGTTATAGATCGTTTCATGGTGATGACGATCAATAATCTTCATAATGAATCTTGCAGGTTCCACCATTTCTTGATCCGTAGGCATCTTTCATTTTTTGATATCCATAATCAGATGGTTTCAAATGGACATAATGATTTTTATAAGTTTTATATATAGGAAACACATATTCTCCTCCTCCGGCACTTACACCTTTTCCTTCAGTCTCAAGATCAAATAGCATTCTCATACGTTCCTGGAAATTTTCTCTCATTGAACTTGTATTTATTGGATTTATACCTCCATATTCCATATTATTAACATTAAATGCAGATCGCTCTTCTTGGAGTTGAATCGGAATACATTTAGGGGGATTACATCTTGCTGGACAAGACATATTTTTTTTCAAATTTGATATAGAATCATACGAATTCATTTTTATTTGTGTAAAGATTATTTTTACTTTTTTGTAACTTTTTCTTGTAATTCTTTCAACACAGGATGTCTTTGTCCATATATTTTTTTCTTTTCATTTCGTTTCGTAGGTTTCAATTTCACATTCATGATTTGTTTCAATTGACTTCTTGATAGGTTTTGAATATTAACCTTCTTATCATTCTTGGTTTCTTCTTTTCGTTTTTTGGGTGGTGACAGAATAACGGATTGAAGGTCTTTTTCGCTTATGTGATGATTGCATAATTTTGGTTCATGTTCCTTTTTTGGAGGTTGTAGAATAACAGATTTCAAATCTGCTTCATTAACTTGATATTGTCCGCCTTGAATAATGATGTAATTATCATCATCGTCTTCTTTTTCTTCCTTTGATTCTTTTGGTCCAGGGAATAAAAAGTTATAAATATATGATAGCATTCCCTTTATTATAATACAAAGATTATATTTTAATACTGAAATTATGTATAAAAACGACATTGAATTAATTATGCGCATAAATTTTATACATTTTTTGAAATAAATATAAATTTATAAAAAAAAATAAAAAAAAAAATAAAAATCTTTTCTCTTGTTATGAATAAAAATGAATTCATACTATGGAAGCGTTAACGGGCCATCTTGCCATTATAAAAGACTTGCTAGATACAATAAATGTTCTGAGGATGAGTCCTTGAATCTATCTCTAAGAGGTCAGGTATCTGACACAGATTACACTGGTTTTTACAAAGGAAGCCAAGAAGTTATAAGTGCTGCCAAAATGCAGAGTGATGCTTTGAAAGCTGAATATGCCAATCCCGACGGATCACCCAAAACCGGACTTAACTTTGAAGGATATCAAATATATGAGGGACTTGAGGATCCTATTCTAGGAGGAAGCACAGGCGCTGCTTCTGAATATCTACCTACTTACAAAGTTCCTAATTATTCTCCTATCAACCCTAATTCCTTGACTCATGGTGTCCCGTATCAGTGCGGTGGGTACTTCAATATCCTAGACGCTTATGGTCAATCTTCAGGGAATTGTACTACCAATTTCATTAATAATTAACCTTGTTGACAAGCTAAATTATTATTATATAAAATTAAACTAAAAAATTGATTTTAAATTTTGAATTCTTAAAGAATTTCAAAATGAGCAAAAAGAAGATAGATTTTGAGAAAGCAAAAGAAATAATTGAAAGTAATTCAATGAAACTTATATGGACAGAAGAAGAATTTATTTCTAATTACAAAACCACGACAGATACAAAAATACCTGTGGTATGTTCTTGCAAAAGAAAAAAAGAGCTAAAATTAGCAAATATACGAAATGGAAGCACATGCAGAGAATGCGCTGATGAAAGAAATAGAAACTTACAAAAGAAAAATAGAACATCTTTTTGCATGGCAGTAGATATATGCAAAGAAAATGGATTTAAATTGACTTGGTCTGAAGAAGAATATAACGAAAATTTTGAAACTATGACAAAACCTATACCTGTTAAATGCTGTAATTGTGAAAAAGAATCAAATAGAACTCTAACTAATGTGAAAACAGGAACAAAATGCAAACATTGTGTAGTTCCTAAAACAAGACTTTTACAATATGACGAAGTTAAAGATGTTTATATCCAAAATGGAATGAAACTTTTATGGAATGAAAAAGATTTTTCAGAGAAATTTACTGGATGCGATCAAAAGTTACCAGTGATTTGCATTTGCGATGAAAAAAAAGAATTATGTTATACAAATGTCCGTCAAGGTCACAAATGTCAAGATTGTGGAAATAATAGAAAAAAAAATTACGATGAAGTTGTTAGAATTGTTGAAGATAATGGATTAAAATTAAATATGAGCGAAGAAAAATTCAATGATGTTTACAAAGGTATGAATTCACCTATTACAATATTGTGTAAATGTGAGAAAGAATATACTGTCAGAATAAATGATGTTAAATTTGGGTATAAGTGTAAAGATTGTGGATTTGAAAAGTCTAAAAATACTAATATCGAACGATTCGGTTTTCCTTATGCAATTCAAAATGAAGAAATTAAGGAGAAAATTAGAATAACAAATATCGAAAGATATGGAGTTGCGAATCCATTACAATCTGAAGAAATTAAGGAGAAAATTAGAATAACAAATATCGACAGATATGGAGTTGCTAATGTAATACAAAATGCCGAAATATTTATTAGATCCCAAATTAATTCTTCTAAATTATTCGCATTTCCATCTGGAAAAGTTATAGATATACATGGATATGAAAATTTTGCTTTAAAAGAATTGTTGGAGAGTGGAATATTTGAAGAAGATATAATAACCGAAGCGGATCGTGTTCCGGAAATCTGGTATATAGATGACGAAAATAAAAAACACCGACACTATGTTGATATATATATTAAATCTCTAAATAGATGCATTGAGGTAAAGTCAGAGTGGACATTATTACAAGAAAAATTTATGAGCTACAAACAAAATGCAGCTAAAGCTATTGGATATGAATACGAAATATGGATATATGATAATAGAGGTGTAAAGATTAGAGAAGAAAAGTAATTTTTTATAAAAAGTTCAGGAAAAATTCTAAACAATATTGTTGTTTAGAATTAATAATTTATTTGGTTCTACTTCAAGTTTCCATGTTCATCACATGAATTGTAAATGTACTTATTTTCAAATGTATCACTATATTGAGTTAAATACATTCGGCAGTCACCATGACTATTCTGATTATATTCTTCAATGGTATTCAGATTCCGGACGAATGTTTCAAAGCCATTAGTAGGTTCTACCTTCTTAAAGAGTGATAGGTAATTGTTGTATTGACGACGAAGTTCATGATTGTCTGAAAGGTATGCAGACGACAGAATAAATAATGCGGAAAGGATAAGTTGTTTGAACATATTATATCTATTCGTATGTTTTTATGTGTTTAAATCTAGTTATAATCAAATCAAGTTATAATCAAATTCAAGTTATAATCAAGATGCAACCATTAAAAATTGAATAAACAAATGAAAAACAGATATATAAACACAAAACAATATAAACATATGTCAATCAAAATAAACTCTATAGATCTTTCAAACGAGCAGATCGCTGAAATTAATTCCGATCTTCTTTTGAAAATTGAGAATAGTAAGTATAATAAATTCGGTCCTCAAAAAACAGTACAGGCTTACGCACTTGAAAATGAGATAGCTTACTTACCTTTTTCTTATGCCATTCAGAAAATAGGTTTGAAACGACCAGAACGCTCATCGTTCCCTCCAATGATAACTAAGTTTGTCGGTGCATTAAGAGATGAACAGGAAGCCGTCAAGAAAGAAGCCATACAATTACTATCAAAAAAAGGTTCAGTCATTATCAGTCTTGGAACCGGCATGGGAAAAACAATAACATCAATAAATATAGCAGTTGATATTAAATTAAAGACTCTGATCTTAGTTAATAAAATCGTTTTGATCAATCAATGGGAAGAAGCCATTAAAAAAGTATGTCCTTTTGCGAATATACAAAAACTTACAGGTAAAACTGATGAGCTTGATTCCGAATGTGACTTTTTCATTATGAACGCCTCTAATGTCTCTAAAAAGAATCGTGAATTTTATAAAGATATATCTTTAGTTATATGCGATGAGGTTCATTTAATTATGGCAGAAACGCTTTCTAAATCGTTACAATATATAACGCCGAGATATTTAATCGGATTATCGGCAACTCCGTACAGAGAAGATGGTTTAGATATCTTACTCAATCTGTATTTCGGCGAGGATAAAATCATCAGACTTCTCAAGAGAAAACACCTAGTTTATAAAGTTCATACAGGGCTAAGCATAGACATGATAAAAACAGATGAAGGAAAAATCAATTGGGGAGCCATTATTGATGAACAGGCAAATAATCAAGCGAGAAATGAACTTATCGTCTCCATAGCTAAGAAATTCAAGGATCGGAACATAATCATTCTTACGAAACGAATAGAACAGGGTAAATATTTATATGAACGTTTAAAAGAAGAAGGGGAATATGTAGATAGTCTATTAGGAAAACAACAGGACTTTGACAGAGAATGTAGAATTCTTATCGGGACTGTGTCTAAAATATCTGTCGGATTTGATTTTCCGAAGCTAGATTGTTTGATTTTCGGTTGTGATCTAGAATCTTATGCTATTCAAAGTATAGGAAGAGTTCTAAGACGTGTTGATGTTGAACCCATTATCTTTGATTTGATAGATGATAACTTCATTTTGAACAAACATTATAAAACGAGGGAGCAAATCTATAACGATGTCGGAGGACGAATTGTAAACTATTACAAATAAAAAAGATCTTCTTTGGAACAAGTCTGTTCGTCCATATACATATATCAATGAAAAAAATGATATTATTTATAATGTCTAAATAATATTAGCAATGACCGATAAACTTTGCTATTATAGTAAATCAAAGAACGTGAATGCCGGTAGAGGAGCAAATGAATTTGTGAATGACCCGGCTATTTACTCTGAATTAAATAAAATAGACAATTGGAGGAAGAAGCTGTCTAATTTTTACACTGAACCATTTACATATGAAGGAAAACGATACAATTCTGTGGAGCATGTATTTCAGAGCTACAAAATAGCCCTGGTTAGCAAAGAAAAAGCTGAATATTTTACATTGGATAGTAATCATCCTATAGGACAAGGAGATGGTTCTGTAGCACAAAAGAACCGAAAATTAGCTGTTCTTGATAATGAACAATTGAAGACTTGGGATGGTATTAAACATGACCTTATGAAGAATATTTCATTGCAGAGAATTTTGCAATCAGATATATATAAGAATATATTGCTTATGACAGGTAAAGCGGAACTATGGCATGTTGTGGTGAGAAAAGGAATCGTTAGGAATAAATACCTAGAAGAATTGAGAGACAGTTTCATCTGAAAAAAGATATAAATCGTTCACACCATGAAATTCGTCTACTTTGATTATTCCATTCTGTTATTGTAAATTTATTTGACATTGACAAATTGCATCTAGAGCATATTGGACGTAAATTATTTATATCAATGGTTCCTCCTTTGGATTCAGGAATATTATGCCCGACATGAAAATCAAACACTGATACTTGGTTTGTGCACCAAATTACAATGCATTTTGATTCGTATTTCTTCCCAATGTATTTTAACCAAACTTGTTCACGGATGGCTTTGGGTATCTTTTCTTTTTTAGACATATGAGTCGCTTTTTATATATAAATGCGACTGAATTCTTAAACCTCAAATAAAATTACTTAAAAAAATAATCAATATAAAACAATATTATTTTATATTAAAAATGGTTAAAATAACAAAAGGTTACGTGATTAATTTAGAAAAACGTCCTGACAGACTTGAACGATTCAAAAATGAAATTGCTGCAAGTCTTCCAGATATAGATATTAGTGTAGTTGAAGCTATTGATGGCACCTTACTTGATCTGGAAGATCCTTTTTTCAAAAAGCATGTAAACAGATGGAATTACGATAATTTAAGCGAAAAAACATTAAGAGGTGTAATTGGATGCTGTTTAAGTCATTTGCAATGTTACGATTTGATAAGCAAAAGTGATGATGAATATAGTATAATATTCGAAGATGACTGCGCTTTTAGAACTGAAGGGAAAAAAAAAATGGCGCAAACTGTCATTAACAATTTGCAAATCCCTGAAAAA
>Ga0214923_10002362_pt1 | contig 25259 bp, 19 predicted proteins | sample LL1510_MetaG_FD_177993 | JGI IMG/M metagenome (GOLD analysis project Ga0214923, IMG submission 177993) | Freshwater microbial communities from Lake Lanier, Atlanta, Georgia, United States - LL-1510 | ecosystem: Environmental > Aquatic > Freshwater > Lake | place: USA: Georgia | collected...
GCTCCAGCAGCAGAATCTGCCTCACCTTCTGCTACAGCATCAGCTACTGCAAAGGCTGCAGCAACAGCTGCTGCGAAGAAGGCACAGCAAGCAGCGATCTACGCAAAGATCGCAGCTCTTTCATTTGTGGGTCTTGATAAAGAAGGAATCCCAACAGGCTTCAGCGTCACTGATGAAAACTCAGTTGCTGGAACAGGCCGCGTAACAAAGGGCATCACAACTGTTGGTACTTCAGGACTTCTAATCAACAACCAGTTCATTACAGGATCAGTTGGTCCAAACGTTCTTATCGATCAGCTAATTACTGTTGATGGAACAGGTACTAACTACAGCGTTAACAACATCAACATCGGCTTCGGTGGCAACTGGCGCTCAGTTGAAGTTAAGTCAACTGATACCTCAATCGATCGCCTAGCAAATGGCAATTACTTGATCACCGCTACATCAAATATCGGTTACCTCAAGACATCAGATTTTGTGATCCCAACTGGCTCACGTGGTTTCGACCTCGTTGATGCACCAGCGACGATCACAACTCGAGTTCTTTTGAACTCTGGCAAGACACAGGTACTAGCGCAAGCTGTGCAGGTGAAAAACAAATAAATAGGTTTCCTCGCCGCGTCCGGATACACGGTGGGGAATTTGGTGAATCAGCACGTGCGATTCATCGAATCGGGTGAAAAAGACCCTCTCATGACATATGAGAAGGCACTTATTACCCAAAGCCGAGCGGGGGAAATTCCCTCGATCGACTAATCGAAAGGAAACAAATGTCTACAAAGACAACTTTCAAGCGCATCGCGCTTGTGACTGTTGCAGCTTTGGGTCTTGGTGTTTTGACTTCGGTTGCGCCAGCAACTGCGGTCGTGGGTGGAACCGGTAGTTCTACTAATTACACGTCTGGAATAACCCTAGGTGCAACGTCTCTAACCGTAGTACAAGCTTCCACAGATGGAACCGTGGGTGGTGTTCGCTTTTATGTAGATACGACCAATCTAAATGGAACAACTTCCACAGCTGATGGGCTACAAACAGGTGAAACACTGACTGTCACTGTTACTGCAAAGACGGCGACGTCTGCAGCAACTAGTGATTTAGTTGTACATAAGATGTCAGCATCTTACTCAGGCAACACACCTACCTACACATCTGCAGCTAGTGCAGCTACAACAATTTCGGTCACCAGTGCCGATACTGCATCACCAAATACATCGTGGAGTGCAACAGCAAAAGCAAACAATGAGCTAAACCGTTACTGGTTTGGACTTGTTCCGGCAAACGGAAAAGCAGTTGATGCAGGCGCTTATACAATTCGTGTTCGTCTAACAAATGCGAATAATGCAGTTATTGACAAAACTCTCACAGCTACTTGGGTTTCTACTGTTGCTGATGCAGGGGCTACTGTCACTGTAACGGATGTAGGAACAATAACCACAGGCGCTGCATTCAACTACACCACAAGCACATACGCTAATGCAGTTCTCAAAGATGCAAACGGTGGTCGTGTGCTACTTGGCCTTGCTACTATTGCAGGAGGTACAGATGCCTCTACAACACCTAGCCTAGATGCAAACATCTTGAGTTCAGCTGGCGTAGTCGGTGAGTCACTTTCGATAGCAGACACAGGTGTTGCCGCAACTGATTTTGTTGCCGGAACAGGCACAAATCCAACCGGTAATACCTGCGGAGTCGATGAGACAACAGCTTGCATCACACTTGCAAACAGTGAAATCATTGCCAATCGTGCTAACGGAGTATACGGAATCACTGATGCTTTAATCTCAACAGCAGCGACTACAACGGCTTCAATTCGTGCACGTTTACTTAATTCAGCCGCCTCAGGTACCACGCCTGTTGTAATTGCACCAGCAACTTCTTCAGCTTCAGCGAATACAACAGTAACCGCCACAGCAGTTGGATTAAAGTCATCTGATACGGTTGCGCGTACAGTTTCAAGCAATGCGCTAACCTACAATATCCCTGTAACGACATCATCAGTTTCGCTACTAATTGATACTGATGCAGCAGCCGGTGCAGCGATGACATCATCTGTTGCATGGAGTGGAAACTATGCGACCGCAAACGTTTCTCCTGCTGCAGATACTCCTGTCGTTAATTATGTAGATGCAAATGGTCGTTTCACAGTTGCACTTACAAATACAGATGCAGTTGCGGGTGGAACAGCAGTCGTAACAGTTACCGGGTTCGCTAATGCAGGCAGCAATACAATCACTTTAAATTGGACTAAGCCAATCGCAACAACTGTTTCAGTAACAGATCCAGTGTCAGGTGTTTTCGTAGCGCTAAAGGCGGCAACAACATTTACAGTCAGAGTGCAGGATCAATTTGGAAATACCTTGGCTGGTGAACAACTTCAGCCATCACTATCTTCAACAAGTTCAAATTACTCTGCAACAACCACCTATGCTGCAATCACAACAGGGGCGTCGGGCACAGCTACGTTTACCCTGACTGATGCAAAGGCAGTGGCTGACGGTACAGATGCAATCACATTTACCGCTGTATCGAATCCAACAGTTGCTACAACTACATACAATGTGACATATAAGACTACAATTCCAACCGTTTCAACAATGTATTCTTATTCTTCACAAACATTTGCAGATTCAGCTGCTTCAATCAACACAGCTGTTTCTTCAAGTGGCATCACAGGTGCGTCAGCTCGTCTTACCATCGTGACTGCACGCGATCAATCAAAGTCATTGGCTGCTAATAATGATTCTGCAGAAAACGACATGGTCGCACTACGCATCCGTGCCCTAACTTCAGCAGGAGTGGCCGCAACTGGTGCTCCTGTCACCCTCACAGCAGGAACGGGTGGACACGTCCTTAGCTCTTCAGGACTTCCATCAAGTTCACGCACTATTGCAGTGAATGCAGAGGGAGACGTTGTCTTCCAGATTATGGCTACAGCCCCTGGTGATATCACATTCACGGTTACTTCAGGTACTGCTACTTCAACTGTTAAGTTGCTAGTTGCAAATCCAGAAGCAGCAACAGGTCGTACTGTTGCGATTGCTGGTGCCAAAGAAGGTACAGCGAATGCAGCAGCAGTTCCAGTTACGGTTTCGATCAAGGATCGATTTGGTAACGGAGTCCAGAATGCTGTTCTAACAATCTCTGCAACTGGAGTGGGTGTATTGGCTGGCGGAGTTACCACACAGTCATACACAACTGACTCAACAGGTACATTCACATTCCTTGCAACCTCATTGAACAATGATGGTGGTGCTGCAACATTCACCGCGCGTTCATCAAACGCAACGGATGTGTTGTCAGCTGCAGGTAGGGTCGGTTCAACAACTGTTGATAGCACATTGGCAGCCGGTGTTGGTTCTGCTTCTTTGGCAATCACATTCGCACCTGGTGAAAACGCAGCCGCAGCTAACGCTCAAGCAGCACTGGATGCAGCAGCAGAAGCAACTGATGCAGCAAATGCAGCAACTGATGCAGCTAACGCTGCAGCAGAAGCAGCAGATGCAGCAACAGCTGCAGCACAAGATGCTGCAGATGCAGTAGCTGCTCTATCTACTCAGGTTTCAGAGATGATCGATGCTCTAAAGAAGCAGATCACAGCTCTAACAAACCTAGTAATCAAGATCCAGAAGAAGGTAAAGGCGTAAGCCTTAGCTTTAACTGATCTACAGTGTTAAGCCGGAGTTCGGTTCTTAATTGAATCGGACTCCGGTATACACAAAGATTTAAGAGCCGGTTAGTTCTTTCGGGGGCTAACCGGCTTTTTCGTCAAAAAAGTTCCTGAGAATTATATTAATAAAAGTTTAATAAGAACTGAAGGGTGCAGAAATGAATTGTCACGCAAAAGCTAGTTGTGTAAAATTAATGTAGAGCTAACTCCTTTTAATTTCGATAAGAAATGGAAAGGAGTATCCGTGCATTTCGCTCATTTTGCCCTGCAGACGATTGCCAATTTACCAATTCGTCCTAAAACAAATGCTACCTACATGTCGATGCTCACTTTGCATATTTTTCCTTATTTGGCACACCGCAATCTTAAATCGATCAGTCGATTGGATATTCAGAACACGATTAGTGGATTACCCCCACAAACCTCAGCGATGTCATTAGCTGTGATCAAGACTGTTTTTAGAGAGGCATTAGCCCAGCAATTAATCGATGATTCCCCTGCGCACGGTGTTTCTGGGCCCAAGATCATGGTTAAACCACGCGAATTTTTGACCTGGGAAGAAGTTTCTAAAAGTTCCTTTGGTAAGTACACCCCGCACATTAGATTTCTAGCGCTCCACGGATTGCGCTGGTCTGAAGCAGTTGCTCTAACAGTCGACGACATCCACGATGAACGAGTCTGGATAAACAAATCTGTTCACGGACAAACTAAGAGTAAAGCAGGTATTAGATCAGTACCTCTTGTTAGTCCCTTTATTGTCTTTCCTAAGAGCCCAAAGACCCTACGTAAGGTCTTAAAACCTTATGGTGTAGACATTCACTCACTGCGTCACACATATGCCTACTTACTGAAGCAACAAGGTGTGCACGTCACCACTGCGCAACGCTTGCTTGGCCACTCTGATCCGCGAGTAACCATGAGCATTTATACCCAGGTGCTTGATAATGAAATTGATGATGTTGGTTTGTTATTAAGCAAAGCTGCAAGCTTTTAATTCTTAGAAAACATATCTAGCAAAGCCGAAACCCGGCCCCCTCTTGCGAGAGAACCGGGCTTCGGACTAGAGCTAACTCCTAAGAGTTAAATCCTTGGAAAGCTAAGGCTTACGCCTTTACCTTCTTCTGGATCTTGATTACTAGGTTTGTTAGAGCTGTGATCTGCTTCTTTAGAGCATCGATCATCTCTGAAACCTGAGTAGATAGAGCAGCTACTGCATCTGCAGCATCTTGTGCTGCAGCTGTTGCTGCATCTGCTGCTTCTGCTGCAGCGTTAGCTGCATCAGTTGCTGCATTTGCTGCATCAGTTGCTTCTGCTGCTGCATCTAGTGCTGACTGAGCGTTATCTGCAAGAACTGTGTTTCCTGCAGTTGTAACTGAAGCTGTACGTACACCAGCTGGTGCACCAGTAGTTACAACAGTTGATGTTGAATCTCCTGCATCAGCCTTGAATGAGGCCTTTGTGTATGTTGATGATAGAGAAACAGTAACTGTACCTGCTCCGTTAACATCAAATGAGATTGTTCCATCTGTTGCTGTTACGAATGTGCCTGAGTTTGCGCCATTTCCCAAACGTCCAGCACCTGAGATTGTTGCACCAACTGTTACGCCTGCAACAGCGTTACCGTTGAAGTCAGTTACTGTTGCTGTAACAGTTCCTGCAGCTTCAGTCACCTTGATTACGCGAGCATCAGTATCTGCATTTACGAAGTTAATCGTTGCTGTAGATGTGATTGCACCCATTGTTGCAGTGATTGTTGCAACACCAGTCTTAGTTCCAACAACAGTGAATGTTGTTGCACCGTAAACTGTACGTGTCGAAGCCAACTTGTTTGAGCTGTCAAGAAGCTGACCTGAGCCAGTTACTGTAACAACCATTGGAATACCTGAAACTGCAGCATCTGCTGAAGTCACTGGTGCGAACTTGATTGCAACTGCACCTGGATCTGCTGCAGCAGTAATTGCCTTAGTTAGATCTAGCTGATCGTTAGCTGAAATCGCCTTACCTGAAGATCCACCGATGTTTGAAGTTGGGACAACAATTGTTGCTCCAGCTGCAGGTGTACCGTAGGTCGCCTTGATTGACGCTACTGCTGAAAGAGCAGTCTTGTATGTAACAGTTACTGGACCACCTGTGGTTGAACCAAAGGTTACTCCGTTTGCATCTGCAACGTAAACAGTGTCTGAAGTTGTAGTAGCAGTTGCTAGAGCATCAGTCCATGAGTATGAAACCTGACCCTTTGCATCTGTTACCTGTGAAGCTAGACCTGCTGTTGGTGCATTTGCACCGGTCATACCAAATGTAACTGTCTTACCTGTAACAGGGTTTGAGAACTGATCAAGAACAGTCCATGTCACCTTGTTTGTTGAAAGGTAAAGCGCCTGGTATGAAGCAGATGGGTCTGACTTAACAGTTGTAGCTGCTGCAGACTTCCATGTGATTGTGCGTGCAAGTGTTGGAGCAGCTGTAACGCCAGTTGCACCAGTGAAAGTAACTGTAGCTGCACAGTTGCTTACAGGGTTAGCGTTTGTAATTGTTACAGAAACAACACCTGAAGCATCGGTTACTAGCTTAGTTGGTGAAGATGCCTTAACTGGAAGTACATCTGCAGTAACACATGAAGCATATGAAAGTGTGTAGTACATAGACTTTCCTGTTACAGCAGTTCCTGTTGTTGAGTCAGTTGCAACAGCCTTGGCTGAAACAGTTACTGTCTTAGTTGTCAATGGAACGATGAAATCATTTGTTGCAGCAACTTTGTCAGTAGCTGTAACTGTTGTGAATGCGTAGTCAGAAGCTGCTCCAATAATTGTCACTGCTGCTGAAGCTGTCGCAATTCCATAAAGAACGTTAAACGATCCAGTTCCAGCAATGACGCCTGATGAGGCAAGAGTTCCTGATGCTACATAAACACCATCGAGAGCAGTCAAGTTCACGGCTTCCGCACCAGTATCAGAGACTGTTGGTGTGTAACTGTGAACTGTTGTGTCAGCATCCTTGATTGATGTTGTAATAGACGCTGGTCCATTTGGACCTTCGCGAAGAAGGCCACCGTCAGCATTAGTGATTGTTGCCTTTAGATTCTGGGCAGTTGTAGCTACAAGTGCTGAGTTAAAGTTCTGAGCACCAGTTGCAGTTGCTGTAACTACAGCTCCTGAAGTGATTTTACTTGAAGCAGCAGAAAACTTAACTGTTTGCGACTTGATAGCGTTTCCGTTTGAGTCAAGTAGGTCAATACGAATTCCGTACGCACCTGAATCGTATGCAGCGGTAGCATAAGCATTAACACCTAGTGTGTAAGTTGCCGTTGATGTCGATGCATCATCTGTGTAACCGGTGTTTGTAGCTGGATCTGTAGAGACACCCAGACGCTTAGCTGCAAATGCACCTAAGTCAGACTTGAATAGGGTCCCTGGGTTTCCAGTGATGCTGACAGGGCCTGCAGCAGGTGTGTAAGTTGTTGCGCCAGATACAGCGTTAAATGCTGTCGCCCAGCCAAGTCTTACATCTGTAAGTGCAGTTGTTACAGCAGCAGATGGCTTTGAAACCACTGTAGCAGTTAGCGTCTCGCCAGAACGAAGTTCTGCTGCGATACCGCTCGCATTTAGAAGGCTAACTTCGAATGTTGCATAACTTGAGCCATCAACGGCCTTTGTAGTGTCAACAACCGTCATAGACGATGCATTTAGTGAGAAACCAGTTGAAGCGCCGATAGTAACTGTTGTAGCAGATACTGGAGCAACTGAAGTCACTACGCCTAGACCCAAAGCTGCAACTGCTACAAGCGCGATGCGCTTGAAAGTTGTCTTTGTAGACATTTGTTTCCTTTCGATTAGTCGAACTCTGGAATTTCCAGGGCTCGGCTTTGGGTAATAAGTGCCTTCTCATATGTCATGAGAGGGCACTTTTCGAACGTTCAGGGGTATTTGTGGTCATCGTTAGTACTCTTGGAAGGTGCAGAAAAAAATAGAAAGCTCGCTCGGTCGAATAATTGGCTGGGGCTTGATTGCAGCCACTCTGCTTGTGACCCCACTATGGGCAATCGATCCGATCAATCCGATCAAGATGCTTGCCGTGGTTGTCACTGGATTTATGAGCTTTGGTTTACTTGTTGCAAATGGGAAAAGCATCGACTGGAGCCGTTACAAAGTTGTAGGCGGGTTGATTGCTGGCTTTGCCCTCTGGCAAGTGTTAGTTGTGCTTATCAGTGGTGGTGAGATTTACCAGCAACTCTTTGGCTCTCAAGGCCGCAATACTGGGTTTATTACCTACCTAGCATTTTCATTTATTTTTCTTAGTTCAGTAATTGCCTCTGGTTCAGACTTACTAAAGAAACTAATCCAGATTATCTTTGTTGTGGGCACGGCATCTCTGGCATACGGCGTTGTGCAAGCTGTTGGTGCAGATCCTTTTAATTGGGTAAATCCATATTCCCCAGTATTTGGCTTCTTGGGGAACCCAAACTTTCAATCCTCATTACTCGGTGTTTTAGGTTCAATTGTCTTTGGACAACTATTTGTTAAGGAATTGAAGGTTCAATTTAAAGCGTTAATTTGTCTTTATTTATTAGTGACTTTGTATGTAATAAAAGAAACCGCATCCCAACAGGGATTTCTAGTTTTGGCCCTAGGAATAGGAGTTGTAGTTGGCTTTTATGTAATCAAATTGAATCGCGGCTTGGGTATTGGTTACGGGGTGCTATCCGTAGTTGGATTCTTTTTAGTTCTATTTGGAACGCTAAATAAAGGACCTCTCGCATCATTGCTGTATAAAGACTCTGTTACCTATCGCGGCGACTATTGGCGCGCCGGTTGGAATATGACTGTTAATCATCCGATTTTTGGTGTGGGTATGGATACCTATGGGGATTGGTATCGAAGAAGCCGCACTCTGGCTGCAACTTTGCGTCGTGGTCCAGATACAACAAGTAATGCGGCACATAATGTATTTCTCGATATTTCATCATATGGTGGGTTTCCACTTGTAATTATTTATCTTGGACTAATGGCTTTAGTAGCCGTTTCTGCGGTAAAAGTTCTAAAGCGTCAAACTAGTTTTAACCCAACATTTGCGGGGTTAGTTGGTGGCTGGGTGGCTTTTCAAGCCCAATCCATAATCAGCATTAACCAAATAGGTTTAGCTATTTGGGGTTGGGTTTTATCAGGCGGAATTATTGGATACGAAATTAATACTCGGAATGGCGAATTGAATCCAGTCATTACCAAGAAGGGCAAGACTGGCAGCAAAGCTGTTCAAAGTTCTGCCGGATCAGTTATTGCCATGTTCATCGCATTTGTAGTCGGTCTATTAGTTGGCATGCCACCATATGTTGCATCGGCAAAGTACAAGAGTGCGTTAGAAAGTGGCAATCCAACAGTAATTCAAAGCGCTGCATATCTATGGCCAGTGGATTATTCGCGCATGATTCAAGTGGCCGGTACTTTAAATGAAAACAAGCTAGAGGCAAAGGGTTTAGAAGTTGCCCTCGATGCTGTGAAGAGATTTCCGGATAATTATTCAGTCTGGGCGACATTGGATTCGATGAAGAACGCCACCTCTGAACAAAAGGCTCAGGCACAGAAGGAAATGAAGCGCTTAGATCCCCTGAATCCAAACCTGAAATAACTCGGTAATCTAGCCCCATGCGCATTGCAATCATTGGTCAGGGGTATGTGGGTCTGACTATTGCCGTTGGCGCAGCAGGTGCTGGTCACAAAGTTGTTGGCTTTGATGTAAATGATGGATTAGTTGCCGCTCTTAATTCAGGCACATCTCATATCGAAGGTATTTCCGATTCCGAATTAGCAGCTTTTATTGCCAATGGACGCTACCAAGCCAGCACAGATGCAACTGTTCTAGATGGCTGTGATGTCATCGTAATTGCTGTTCCTACACCCCTAGATGATTCTCGAAATCCTGATTTGTCCTTTGTTCACGTAGCAGCAGATTTGATTGCAAAAAATGTGAAAAACTCGGCTCTGATTGTCAATGAATCAACCTCATATCCCGGCACTTTGCGCAAGGAAATCGCAGCTCGGATTAGCGGGGTTGATCATTTGTACGCCTCTTCACCTGAACGTGTAGATCCAGGTAATGCTGAATGGGGAACAAAGAACACACCACGTTTGATTGGTGGGTTAACTCCAGAAGCGGTTTCAAAGGCGCGTGAATTCTATGGAAGTTTTTGTGACACCATCATCGAAGTTTCATCACCCGAGGTAGCAGAGGCTGCAAAGATCTTTGAAAACACTTTCCGACAAGTAAACATCGCATTGGTAAATGAGTTTGCACAGATTGCAGATGCTCTTGGAATTTCTGGCCGAGAGGTTTTGGATGCTGCTGCAACCAAGCCATATGGATTTATGGAGTTCAATCCAGGTCCTGGTGTTGGTGGACATTGCATTCCTGTTGATCCAAGTTACTTGGCCCATGTTGCTAACGAAGTTGGTGTGCCAGCAACATTTATTAAGCGAGCAAACGAGGTAAATCTTGCAATGCCTGCCTATGTTGTGAAGCGAGTTGTTGCGGGTAGTGGTGGATCTATCAAGGGTAAAAGAGTTATCGTTGTTGGTGTTTCTTATAAATCAAATGTTGCAGATACCCGCGAGACTCCAGCTGCAGCAGTAATTGATTTGCTCCGTGAACAAGGTGCGTTAGTTACTTGGCATGATGATTTAGTTGGCGATTGGAGAGACGAGACTTCTTCATCAATAAATGGTGCAGATATTGCTGTGCTTGTGACCAAGCATGATGAGCTTGATCTGGCCGCTGTTAAAGCTTGTAGTTATGTATTTGATTGCACCGGCACTGTTACTGGTGCAGATGGCATCTAAAGCCCGGCTATATCGCTGATTATTTGATTCAAATCTTTTGTAGGTGTCCAGTTAATTGCTGATTTAATCTTTGAAATATCAGGTACTCGGCGCTGGATATCTTCAAAGCCTGCAGGGTAAGCATCTGAATATGCGGTGTAAGTAATCTCAGACTTAGATCCAGTTACTGCTAAAACCTGCTCTGCTAGTTGCTTAATTGTGACTTCACCGGTGCCACCAACGTTATAAACATCGCCAATTGTTGAATCGGCTTCTGCAGTCTTTGCAATAGCTTGAACAGCATCGACCACATGGCAAAAGACTCGCGATTGTGTGCCATCGCCGTAAATAGTGATTGGTTCATTCTTTAAAGCTGCTTGCACAAAACGTGGAACAACCATTCCATAACGACCTGTTTGACGTGGACCTACAGTATTGAACAAACGGACAGTTGTTACAGGCAGTTTCCTCTCTTGGTGCAGTGCGAAGGCCATAGCTTCTTCAATTGCCTTTGCATCGCTGTATGTCCAGCGAATCTTTTGAGGAGCACCTAATACACGATCATCTGTCTCATGTAGTGGCTGCTTTGGGTTCTTGCCATAAATTTCCGATGTGCTTGCGATGATGATTCGTTTGTTGTGTTTAGCGGCTGCGTTTAAAACAACTTCGCTACCGGTGATGTTGGTGCTCATAGATTCAAGTGGTGATTCAAGGATTGTGTTCACGCCAAGGGCAGCAGCCATGTGAAGGACTAGATCTGAATCCTTAGTTAATTGATCAATTAGATCGATATTGCGGATGTCCCCATCAAGTGTGGTTACCTTGCCTTGAAGGTGTGCGATGTTTGGTTGAGATCCAGTTGAAAAATTATCCAGCAAAGTAACTGTGTGGCCAGCGTTCACATAGTGATCTGCCAAGTGGGATCCAATGAATCCGGCACCACCAGTGATAAATACCCGCATAGGTAAACCTTATTTCACTATCGATTTATACAGGTCAACGTGAGCGTTGATCATGCGGTCAACAGAGAAAAGAGCATGTGCTCGGGCGGTGGCCAAGGTGCCCATTTCTGTGCGCTTTTGCTTGTCCAACAGTAAAGATTCAAGGGCTAATGCGATAGATCCAGCGTTCTTATTAGTCACGATGCCGGTTTCATGGTTCAGCAGCACTTCAGAGACCGATCCAACATCAGTTGCAACAACCGGCTTGCCAGCTAACTGGGCTTCGATTAAAGCAACGGGCATACCTTCATTTTCACTGGTGGACAGAAGGATGTCTGATGCTCCAAATAGATCTTCTGCCTTGGCCCAGCCAATAACGCTGACATTGGAGGGCGCCTTAACTTTAACTTGATCTAGTAGATCGCCACCACCTGCCATAACAAAGTGGGTATCTGGCAGGGCATCGGCAACTTCAAGGGCCAGTATCGGGTTTTTTACTCCAGTAACACGAGCGATCCAACCAACAATTGGTTGGCCATTGTCTGCAAGGCCCAGATTTTTTAGTGCTTCTGTTCGTGGAGTGATGTTGAGTGCAACAACCCCAGGTGGAATATTCACATACTGCTCTTTGGTACCGATGTGTTGTTCAAGTAATTCCTCTGAAACTCGACGACCAACCGTTACAAGTTTGCGTGACTTCTTTGCGAGCATGCGCTCGACTTCGATAATGACCTTTGACTTAAATCCAGAAAATTCTGGATCATCTAAGAGGTGACCGTGGAATGTGTGAACAACCGGTACAGATTGTTTCTTCATCCGAGTTATGTAGCCTGCTTTAAATGTGTGGGTATGAATAATGTCTGGCTTTACTTCAGCAATAATCTTTTCTAGCTGTTTGCGAGCAAGGTGATCTTTGATTGGATTAATTGAACGACCCATGGATGGGATTCGAATAATGTCGATTGATTGTGCAGATTCATCTTCAACCTCTGCGCCTTGCACAAAACCTGTTGCTACAAAGGTTTCGATACCGTGCTTGGGTAGTTCGTTTGCAAGTTGGGTTATGTAACGTGCAGTGCCACCCACATTTAGGCGAGCAATTACATGCAGAACACGCATGGTTAGTTTGCTTCGTAAGCGGCAACAACCTCTTCTGGGTTGCCAATCATCTTTACATGGCCGTTTTCAAGCCAAACAGCCTTTGTCGCTAGCTCTAAAACTGCGCGCATATCGTGGGAAACAAGTACTACAGCGGCACCGCTGTTGATTAACTCATGCATGCGGGCCTTTGATTTTGCTTGGAAATCAGCATCGCCAACTGATAAAACTTCATCAACTAGTAGTACTTCTGCTTGCTCATCAGTTGCCGTTGCAAAAGCCAAGCGGGCAACCATTCCTGAAGAGAATGTGCGAAGTGGAAAGTCCATGTGGTCACTCACACCGGCCCATTCGCCAATTGCTGGTGTGCGCTCTTTAACCCGCTTAACATCACGTCCCATTAGAGCTGAATAAAAAAGTACGTTTTCAGCACCGGTCATCTCAGGGTGAAAACCTGCACCCAATTCGATCATCGGAGCGATCTTTCCATCAACTTTTGATGTTCCTTTTGTTGGGGGTAGAACACCAGCTAAAACTTTAAGAAGTGTTGATTTACCAGCACCGTTACGACCAAGGATTGCTACAACTTCACCTTTGTCAACTGTGAATGAAACATCTTGAAGTGCAACATAATCAACTACGCGAGCTTTGCCTTTAATAGCGTCGCGGAATAATTCCTTTAGGGATCCAGATTTGTTCATCAGAACGCGGTAGGTAACGTTTACATTCTTTACTTCAATAACAGCCATTAGAGCATCGCCACCGTTCTAGGCCAGTACTTCTTGAAGATAAATGTTCCTAGAACAATCGCAACTGTTGAGCAAATACCCATGTAGATCCAACTGAAAAGGGTTGGAGTTGCATTGTTTGAAAATGCCCAGCGGAAGATGTCTAGATAGCTTGTAAGTGGGTTCCAGTGGATGATGCGTTGCATGGTGCTGTTCATGACAGTTACTGGATAAAAGATTGGTGTTAGGTACATCAAGATCATTAGCAGAACGTTGACGATGTTGCGAGTGTCATCAAAGCGAATAAACATAATTGAAAGGGCAAGTCCAAGACCTGCGGTTAGAAGAGCAAGCGCGATTCCAACGATAAGAACAAGTGGAAGAGTCCAAGCAAGAGGTTGGCCTGAGATAAAACAGACCAAGGCAAGCGGGATCATTCCAATGAAGAAGTTTGTAAGTCCAGCCAGTGCTGAAGAGATTGCAAAAATCTGAGGCGGAACGTAGATCTTTGTAAGAACACCGCCGTTGCTTGCAATTGAATCGGCAGATTGCATTAGACCTTGATTAAAGAATGTATTCAGCAAGATACCTGCCATTAGATAAGGGGCGAACTGTTGGCCACTTGGCAGGCGAGATGCGAAAACAAATGAGAAGACGTACCAAAGAACCGCACTTGTGAGCACTGGGTTCAAAAGGGTCCAACCGATGCCGATAACGCTGCGCTTGTAGCGAAGGGTTAGCTCGCGATTAACCAGCAAGCGGATCAGTTGGGCGTACTTCATGATGGGTTAAGGGTATCGGGCTTCATAGGTGGCTCAGCGTTGCTGCTCACCCAGTTCTCAGGTTTCTGAGGTGTAATTGAGGCATGACTCAGCCAACGCGCATCTATAAGCATTCATCGGCCGGAACTGACTGGGCGGCGTTGCTGCTGGGTGCGGGGTTGGGGCTGACCTTGGCGTTGCAGCTGACCACGGTGCGGCTCAGCGATTTCAATTCGTTCTATTCAGTGGTTGTTTCTGTAAGTCGTTTAGCTGCGTTGGTTGGAACCTACTTTGCAGTCGTTGGAATGTTTTTAATTGCTCGTATTCCATGGGTTGAACGCGGTGTGGGCCACGACCGATTGGTGACCTGGCATCGCAACTTAGGGCCATGGTCTTTGTATGCAATCGGTGCGCATGTTTTTTTAATTGTTATGGGTTTTGCCGGGCAAGATTCAATTCCTTTGTACAAAGAAATGTGGCGATTCTTAACAACCTATGACTGGATGTGGTTTGCACTGGCAGGTTTTGTTTTGATGGTGGCAGCTGGTGTTACTTCATATAAGAAGGCGCGAGCAAAGATGAGTTATGAAACCTGGTGGATGGTTCATATTTTGACCTATGCCGCAGTTGCTGCTTCATTTATGCATCAGGTGATTAATGGACAGATGTTTATTGGCCATCCATTAAATCGTGCCTATTGGACAGCGTTGTATGTTGCGATGGCTGGTGCGATTATTTACTGGCGATTCTGGGTTCCTTTCTATCGTTCAATGAAGGTTAATTTGAAGGTGGAAAAAGTTATTGTTGAAGGCCCAGGCGTTGTTTCAGTAATCATGAAGGGGTATCACTTAGATACCTTGAATGCACAAGGTGGACAGTTCTTTGGTTGGCGCTTTTTAGCTAAGGGACATTTCTTAATGTCACATCCTTATTCATTGTCTGCAGCTCCTACTGAAAAGCATTTGCGAATTACGGTTAAAGATTTAGGTGATCACTCGCGATCACTTGCGATGTTAAAGCCGGGAACGCGAGTATTTGTTGAGGGACCTTATGGTGCATTTACTGCAGGGCGTTCGACTCAGCCACATGTGGTGTTGGTGGGCGGAGGTGTAGGAATTACGCCTATTAGAGCGCTTATGGATGAGCTTTCAGGTGGCGTGCAGATGGATGTGTTATTCCGTGCATCTCGCGAAGAGGATTTAGTTCTCAAAAAAGAAATGGATTACTTGGCGTTTAATAGTGGTGGATCGATTCGGGTTCATTACTTGGTGGGGCCACGTAAGAACCATCCGATGGATGCGCGTTCTTTGAAGGCGTTAGTTCCGCAGATTGCAGATAGCGATATCTATATCTGTGGGCCAGAGCCGTTGGTAACGCAGGTGCGCAAGGCGGCAGAGAATCTTGGTGTACCGAAGAACCGATTCCATGATGAGGCCTTTGCCTTTCATAAGGAGTAAATGGGCCCAGAACTCTGCGCTGGAATTGCGGGCGTTCTCAGAAATCATTCAGGTTAGTAGGCTTTTATACAGGTGTTGATTCTTTCGAGGGGATCTACGAAATATACGAAGTGAGGGTATGAGATGAAGCGGGCGCTGTTAATAGCAGGAGGCACTGTGGGGGGCCTCGGTGCTGTGTTGGCGATTACGCCACCTCAGCTTACATCTAGCGGTTCAATCAATATCGCTGGTGGTGCTGCGATGGGTTCTACGGGGACTACATCAACAGCGGCTGCTTCATCAACATCAACTTCTACAAAGGCTGTTGCGACTACTGCGACTACTGCTGCAACAAAGAGTGCGATGCCGGTTGCAACGAAGAAGGCAACTGCGAAGGCAACGGCTGCTGCCAGTGCCAGCGCGACCGCAACTGCAACCCACAGTGCAACTCCAACAGCTGCAGCAACAACAGCGGCGGCAACAACAGCGGCGGCAGCACCTGCTGCAAAAAATGGAACATTTACAGGTCCTGCGGTTTTTGTTAACTACGGAACTGTTCAAGTAAAAATTACTGTGCAAAATGGAAAGATCGTTGATGCTGTTGCAGTACAGGCACCAAGTGGTCGTAATGATCGCTACACACAAATGGCTGTTCCGATTTTGAAGCAACAGACATTGGCTGCGCAGAGTGCAAATATCAAGGGCGCATCAGGTGCCTCATATACAAGCTATGGCTGGTTTAAGTCATTGCAGGGAGCGCTCGCCGACGCTGGTTTGTAAGAGTTTTGCGGGCTTTCGGTAGGGTTGCTGGATGAATCAACTGCGCAAACAGTTTCCTGTGTGGGGAACGATTGTCGATGTGGATTGTTCATCGGCGGTTGTCAGTGCGACGGAATTAGATCGCGCCATGGAATCAGTCATTAAATTTTGCGACAATGTTGATCGGGATTTTTCGACTTATAAATCGGATTCGTGGGTATCGCGGTTGCGTCGTGGAGAGGTTGCGATTGAAGAGTGTCCCGATGATGTTCGGCAGGTGTGGGATTTATGCGCACAAGCTAAGTGGATTAGTGATGGAGCTTTTGATCCGTGGGCGGTTGAAGGTGGTTTTGATCCATCGGGTTTGGTAAAGGGATGGGCCGCCGATAAGTGCGCAGATATGTTGGTTGCAGCGGGTGCGCACCATGTTCAGGTAAATGCCGCCGGTGATTTGTCCTTGCGTGGCGGGTTCGTTGATACCGATGGCGTTGTGAAGCCGTGGCCGATTGGTGTTGTAAATCCAAACAATAAGTTGGAAGTTGTGAAGGTGTATGAAATTACAGATGGTGCGATTGCGACATCGGGAACCTATGAACGAGGGGCTCACATTGTTGAACCGCATTCCGGAATGATTGCAATTGGTGCGAAGTCGGCAACTGTTGTTGGAGCCGATGGTTGGTTGTGTGATGCCATGGCAACAGCGGTAATGGTGGGTGGAACGGATTCTGCCCAGTGGTTTGGTCAGCCTGAGTTGCAGGGATATCAGCTATTCGGGGTTAATCGACATGAAGATACTGCGTGGGAGATTTAGGATGCTCACTATGCGCAAACGCCTCTCGGTAATCACGGCAATTCTTTTTGCAATCGTTTCATTGGGCTTTGCTCCTGCTTACGCGGTTGATGAGCGAGTAATCGATGTTGTTGCTGTGACATGGCCTGGTGCGGTTGCACCAGCTGGTGATGTCAACGAGGTTGCAAAGGTTATTAATACCGAAGTTAACGCTGATTGGTTGAAGTTCACCGCCATGTATGGCGCACCTACAGATCGCGGAATCTCATTTAAATCTGGGCAGATTTTGAAGGATCCGATCGCGCTGATTTCAAAGATGGCATGTCAAGGTGCAGCTGCATCTGATTTTATGAACTCAATTCGCCCTGAGGCGTATAAGCGTTTGGGAATTAGCGATTACTCAAAGCGATACTTGTTGGTGATTGCACCAAAGGCGGGCTGTGTGTGGTCAGGCCGCGCCGGAATGGGTGGACCAAAGAGCGTTAGTGGCACATTAATTTTGCATGACAGTGCAAGTGGTTTTGTTATCTCGCACGAACTTGGTCACACCTTTGGTTTAGGGCACAGTAACTTTTTACGATGCGATAACGCTGCATACGATGGCGCCTGGTCAGATACCTGTAAAGCTGTTGAATACGGCGGCACAATCGATGTCATGGGAAATGTTGATACAACATCACCCTTGAACACATATCACCAGTGGCGAATGGGGTATTTAGATGATTCCCAAATCAAACAGGTGTGGCAATCTGAAACTGTTAATTTAGCGCCGAGTGATTTTGCAAATGGAACCAAGGCAATTTTTATTCGCGATGGAAAAGCTGCGTATTGGATTGAGTACCGTCGCAAAACCGACGGTGTTGGTTACAAACCAGGTTTAGCAATTTATCGTTTAGATCCGCCCCCAATTTCATCTGTTGTATCTCCTAACCCAGAAGATGCAGCTGCATCCGAATTTGGTTCTGTGTTGGGTACCGATGTGTGGATGTTGAATTTAGATACATATCAATACAAGGACTCACGTGCGGTTGGTGGTTCTATGACAGCGCTGACTGCAACAACATATTCAGGAAATGTTTCCTTTAGTGCGGTTGCATCTGAGACCGGCGCAGTCGTCACCATTAAGAAAAAGTCAGATTCAACGCCTCCACCAACTCCATCTTTGGTGCCAGTTGAACAGTGGAACTCTCCCAATATGGTGATCCTGAAGGATGGAACTGGGGATTCAGATATCCCGATTACAGGATTTGAGGGACAGATAGACGGAGTTGTGCAGACCCTGAAGGCTTCAGATATCGATGGCTGGATGCCGACATATCTGAGCCCATTTGTAGCGCCGAAGACTCTGTACCTGCGTGATCTGCCTGAAGGTAGCTACACCTTTGCTCTTCGCACCATTAACGCAGTTGGCACCAAGAGCGATTGGTCCAAGCCGGTGAAGGCGATCATCGATCGCGGACATCCAGTTGTTGCTAATGATTTTGTTTTAACAGGTGTTAACGCTGGTGAACTTTCACTGCAATGGAAGGGCGCAACAGATGCTGGCGCTGGTGTGTGTCAGGCAAATGTTGTTGATGAAGATGGATTAATTCTTCAATCATCATCTGTAAAAAATGCGCCGGTATTCAAGGTTGCAAGTGGAACAACTGTGTCCGGAACCGCGCAGGTATTTGACTGCGTTGGCAATGGAATGGTTGGCGATATCAGTATCTCTAACACCTTGGTCACAGCAGATAAGAGTTCTAAGACTGGTAAGTGGAGCGCAGCTGGTGCTGCCTACGGTGCAGGTGCCCTGAAGTGTGTTGGTAAGTGCACAGCATCGCTGACTGTTGCTGGAAAGAATGATGTTTTAGTTGGCGTGGGTGCAGCAACAATTGCAATAGGAAATAAAACTGTTGCAACAATCCAAGATAGCAAAGTCGCAAAGCTTCGTATCGGTGCATCAATTGATGCTGGGTCGACAAAGAAAGTTGTTCGAGTAAGTGGATCAAACTTTGTATTGATTGGGCTATCTTCTGTAACAACTACTCTCGGTGCTTTGAAGGAAGTTGATCGAGCACCTGCAATTACAGATCCATCGCTAACCGATGACAAGCAGATAAAGCTTGCAAAGCTAGGTTTCCGTGCAGAAGATTTCAGCCAAGAATGGACTGTTTTGCCAATGGGCGGTGGAACAAAGCTTGATGATCCATCCCTTGATTTATGTAATGGAACATTTGCATCTGAAAAGGATCGCGTTGAACGTCGCCAAGTTGTTGCCACAAAGGTTGGTTCGACCTTCTCATTCCTATCAACCGAGGTTGTTAAGTACTCATCTACTGCTGCGGCAACTGCTGCGCAGAAGGAGTTAGTAAAGGTTTTGGCTCAGTGCCAGGCCGATAAGGGTTACAAGGATGCAACTGGGGCCTTGGTTCCTTACGATTTCAAGACGCTAAAGAACATCCCGGCTGGGGTTGTGAGCGAAGGAAATCGAGTATTTGTTCATGCCGTTATTGATGAGGGCGTACGTGCTCGCACATTGCTTGGCTTCTACCAATTCAATGGCGATACCTTCACAGGACTTTATGTGATGAACGCTGAAGGCTTTAGCGAAGCGCAGGTTGCAAAGTGGCTTAAAGTCGCCGTGACCATGGCCCAACGCCTACAAGCCAAAAACTAAGCAGAAAGAGCTGAAAGCTTTTCCACTTCATCACTAGTCAGTTCAACAACCTGAATGATTTCTTCCAATTGTGAAACTGTGCGAGCTGATGCAATCGGTGCGCTAACTGTTGGTTGAGCACGAAGCCAGCCAAGTGCAATCGCGCCTAGAGGTGCATTGTGAGCCTTCGCGATCTCATCCATAGCTTCAAGAACTTTGTAATTCTTATCTGTTGCATATTCACGCGCACCAGCTGCGCGCTTTGAATCAACTTCTGTGATACCTGGGCGATACTTTCCAGTTAAGAAGCCGCGAGCGATTCCGTAAAAAGGAATATTTGAAATACCAAGATCGGCAACAGTTGCAGCCATCTCAGTTTCATACGCTTTGCGATCTACCAAGTTATATAAATCCTGAACTGCAATATATGCAGGGATGTTGTTCTCATGGCTGTAGGCAATTGATTCACGAAGGCGCGCTGGTGTGAAGTTAGAGGCTGCGATGTAACGCACCTTTCCTTCAGCGATTAATTGGGCGTAAGCGCCAAGTGTTTCTTCTAATGAAACCGTTGGATCATCTTCATGGCTGTAATACAGATCAATGTAATCGGTTTGCAAACGGTTAAGGGATTCTTCGCAGGCCGCGAAAATATTCTTCGCGGACAATCCTGGACGACGATCCATCTTTGCCACCTTGGTAGCGATCACCATATCTGCGCGATTACCGCGGGATTTCATCCAATTGCCGATCACTGTTTCAGATTCGCCGCCGACATGGCCTTCAACCCACTGGTTATACATATCTGCGGTGTCGATGAAGTTTCCACCATGGCTGCGATATGCATCCATAACGAGGTGGCTTTCAGCCTCTGTGGCATTGCCGCCGAAGATATTGCTGCCAAGGCATAGTTCGTGAACTACAAGGTCGGATTCAGGGATAGTGATCATGGAGTCAGATTAAGGCACAATTACGCACATGGCGACTACAACTGGTGGATTTTCAAGTGAAGGGTTGGCGCTAGAGGCGCGGACTTTAGAGCTGGAGTCGTTATCGCAAAAAGAGGCGATTGAAATTGGCGAGATCGCATTGGATTTTGGATTTGAACGAGCGTTGCCGATTGCAGTTGAGGTGCGCTTAAAGGAGTGGACTGTTTTTCACGCATCATTGCCTGGATCAACGCCCGACAATGATTCATGGATTGCACGCAAAGCTCGTGTTGTTTTAGCAACTGGAAATTCAACGATGTATGAACGCGTATTGGCCGAAGAACAAGGCATCGATTGGTATGCGGTTAAAGGTTTGCCAGAAGAGACCCATGCAATTCATGGTGGTGGTTTGCCACTAAATGTTAAGGGCATGGGCTGTGTTGGCATTTTGTTAATTAGTGGTTTGCCACAGGTGCAAGATCACTTGTTAGGTGTTGAAGTGTTGACGGAATTCTTGGCGCGAAAGGGTGAGTTAATTTGAGTATCTGGGTGTGCGGTGAAGTCTTAATCGATATTTTGCCAACCGGTCCTGTTGTTGGTGGCGGGCCTGCAAATACCGCAAAAGCTTTAGCGCGTTTGGGATGCGAGGTTGATTTCATCGATGGAATTTCATCTGATGCCTATGGTGTTAGCGCACGTAAAGAGTTAGATCGCGATGGCGTTGGGCTGTCATTGTCTTTGGCTAGCGATAAGCCAACATGTACTGCTACGGTTACTTTGGATTCAGCGGGTTCTGCCTCGTATGAATTCTTAATTGATGGCACTGCGACCTTTGATTTTTCACATTCTTGGTTGCCCGATGCTGAGCGTTTAAAACCATCTGTTTTGCATATCGGCACGCTGGTAACAATCGTGGAGCCAGCATCAACCGTTTTATATGAATGGGCGGTTAAAACAGCTGAGTTTGCCCCAGTTGTCTTTGATCCTAATGTGCGTTCATCGGTTGTGGGCGATCGCGATAAGTACCGAGCAGCAGTCGAAAAATGGGTTGGAATTTCAAGCGTTGTGAAGCTATCTGATGATGATATTTCTTGGTTGTATCCCGATGAGTCAATGGATGAGGTTGCAAAGCGTTGGATTGCAGGCGGTTCATCGCTAGTTGTTGTTACACGTGGTGCAAACGGAATCATCGGTTACACCGAACATGGTTTTGAAGAGGTTGATGGCGCAAAGGTGACTGTTGTAGACACCGTTGGTGCGGGTGACACAGTTGGTGCAATTCTTGTTGAAGGAATTATCAAGCACTCTGTTTCTGGATTAAATGGACAGGTTTTGAATGCAGTTCTACATCGCGCAGCGATCGCTGCAGGAATTACCGTTTCACGTGCTGGCGCACAGCCTCCACGGTTGCACGAATTAGTAGAAGCGTTGGATGCCTAATGCAATTTATTGATGATGCCGAATTTCAAATCGCAATCGATGATGACAATGGTGCGCGCATAACCTCTTTGAAATGGCGCGAGATGGAGTTCGCAGTTCCATTTCGTGGACAGGTTCATACATCGGGTTGGTACTCAATGGCTCCGTGGGCAGGTCGCATCAAAGAGGGTTTGATTACAAATAGTGCGGGGCAAACAATTCAGCTGCCAGCAACTATTGATCCACCACATGCGTTACATGGTTTTGGTTTGATCTCTTCGTGGCAGGAAATTGGTCCAGGTCGTTCCCTATTACATTTACCGTCACCATATGGAAATGCAACAGTTGAGCAAAAGATTGAAGTTTTAGATGATGCAATTCGTTGGTCATTGGAATATGACGACAATGGTTGCGATCTACCTGCTTGGCTTGGTTTTCACCCATGGTTTGTTCGCGATTTAGAGCGCGGTGGAAGTGCCGAAATTGAGTTTGAGGCAACAGAGATGCTTATCCGTGGCAGCGATGGAATTCCAACTGGAAAGCGCAGTGCGCCGACTCCACCGCCTTGGGATGATGCATTTACAGGTATTAAAGGCACCCCTGCTGTTGTTTGGGAGGATGTAGCCCGCATTTCAATTGAATGCGATGCACCGTGGTGGGTTGTTTATAGTGAAGATTCCGATGGAGTTTGTATCGAGCCACAGACTGCGCCACCTGATGCGCAGAACTTAGGAATAAGTGGCGAGAACTACATCGAAGCCTTGTTTGTTTTTGAATCACTCGAATAGTTTTTACTGTTTGAAAGATAAGATGGTCGCATGATTAATCGCGACCGCTTAGCCCATTTAAGAAAAATCGAAGATAAACGTTTCTTACAGTTGCATCCAAAGAGTGGTGAGCTATTTAAGAAGGGCCAAGCACATATGCCTGGCGGAGTTCCAATGTCGTGGATGGCTAAGTGGCCTGGCGAATATCCAATCTTCGTGCAAGAGGCAAAGGGTGCGCGCTTTACCGATGTTGATGGAAATACATACATCGATTTTTGTTTAGGTGATACGGGGTCGATGACAGGCCACTCACCGGATGCAACAGTTGCTGCGATTCGCGAGCAAGCGGGCAAGGGAATTACCGCGATGCTTCCAACAGCCGATGCAGCGATAGTTTCGGCAGAGCTTTCACGCCGTTTTGGTTTGCCGTTGTGGCAGTTTACAGTGTCGGCAACAGATGCCAACCGCCACGTTATTCGCTACAGCCGCATGATTACTGGGCGTTCAAAGATTGTTGTGATTGATCGTTGCTATCACGGTTCAGTAGATGAAACCTTTGCAACGCTTGATTCTGCAGGAAACACTGTAGCCCGCGAAGGAAATATCGGTGCTCCTGTGGCACTTGAAGAAACCACGCGAGTAGTTGAATTCAACGATATTGCGGGCATGGAAAAGGCGTTGGCACATGGTGATGTTGCAGCGATCTTGATGGAACCTGCCATGACGAATGTGGGAATTGTGTTGCCAGAGGCTGGTTACTTGGAAGCAGTTCAAGAATTAGCAAAGAAGTACGGCACGATTTTGATTATCGATGAGACTCACACGATCTCTGTCGGACCTGGTGGAATGACAGCAGATCGTGGATTAAAGCCAGACTTTTTAACAATTGGTAAAGCAATTGGTGGCGGCATTCCAACTGGAACATTTGGAATGACGCAAGAAATGGCAGACTCAATTAAGAAGATGGTTGAGTTAGAAATTATTGACACAGGTGGCATTGGTGGCACCTTGGCAGGTAATGCTTTGTCATTGGCTGCAATGCGAGCCACTCTTACGCAAGTATTAACTCAAGAAAACTTTGATCGCATGATTGAGTTAGGTACTCGTTGGTCAGATGGTGTGGATGCTGCAATTGAAGAGTTTGATCTGCCATGGAGCTGTAATCGTTTAGGCGCACGCGCAGAATACATATTTGGCCAAACCGCACCAGTAACTGGAGCAGATGCCAACAACGCAGGAGATTTTGAGTTAGAGCAATACATTCACCTTCGTATGCTCAATGATGGCTTTTTGATTACCCCGTTCCACAACATGGCGTTGATGTGTCCGGATACGACGGTGGCTGACGTGGATGCCCATACCAAGGCGTTTAGTGCGATGTGTGCGGAGTTAGTTAAACCCTAACGACCCATACAGTTTTAGGCCTTTGTCATTATCTGCATCCACATACAAGATCGCATGCCTTAACCCTTTATTAACAAGGTAATTGATTGCCTCCACTGAAAGCGCTCTAGCAATACCTTTGCCTGCATGCTCTGGGTGCGTGCCAACTACATAGAGCTCACCAACTGGATCTTGATTAATTAAGTCCTGGTGGATCTTGGTCCAGACAAAGCCTTCAATAACTCCGTTTTCTGTGGCCAAGAAGAAGCCATCTGCATCAAACCAAGGTTCTGCGATGCGGTTATCTAGATCCTGCATTGCCCAATTACCTTGATCTGGGTGATGAGCAAAGACGGTGTTGTTCAAATCAAGCCATTGTTGTTTATGGATTGCAGGTTTAAAGGTTTCGATTGTGTAGTCGTGATCTGCTTGTGGCAGGGAGTTGGCGTTTAGATCCCGATGGAGTTTAAGGATGTGACGCATTGTTATGCATCAACGGTAAAGCGATATCCAACATTTCGGACGGTGCCGATGATTGCTTCAAACTCTGGGCCAAGCTTTGAGCGCAGGCGACGGATGTGAACATCTACTGTGCGAGTACCACCGAAGTAGTCATAGCCCCAGATCTCTTGCAACAACTGTGCGCGAGTAAAGACACGACCTGGGTGTTGAGCTAAGTACTTCAAGAGTTCAAACTCTTTGAAAGTTAAATCTAAAACATTTCCTTTTAGGCGGGCGGTGTAGGTGGTTTCATCAATTGTTACTTCACCACTTCTGATTTCTCCGCTGTGTGGGTCTGCTGCAACCATTTCAATTGCATGCTTACCAAGTGCGATGCGGATACGTGCATCTACTTCAGCAGGACCTGCGGTATCAAGGATGACATCATCAATGCCCCAGTCAGCATTCATTGCTGTTAGGCCACCTTCAGTTGTGATGGCAATGATGGGGCAACCAACACCTGTTGAGTGAAGTAGCTTGGTGAGAGATTTAGTTGAAGGCAGATCGCGACGTGCATCGATTAACAAAACATCAGCATCAGGGGCATCTACTAAGACGCTTGCTTCGGCAGGCAAGATGCGAACTTGGTGCTGCAGCAAACCAAGTGCGGGAAGCACCTCTGCGCTGGCACCAAGA
>Ga0214923_10002363_pt1 | contig 25246 bp, 23 predicted proteins | sample LL1510_MetaG_FD_177993 | JGI IMG/M metagenome (GOLD analysis project Ga0214923, IMG submission 177993) | Freshwater microbial communities from Lake Lanier, Atlanta, Georgia, United States - LL-1510 | ecosystem: Environmental > Aquatic > Freshwater > Lake | place: USA: Georgia | collected...
TTCGGTTGGCGGGACCATGGCCTTGCGGTAGATCAAAACGATCTGATCCGTGAAGCCTCTCGTGGGCATGAGAATCGGATCCGGCTTTTTGGGTCGGCAAACCCGGCTGCGGGCCTCGCGGCGATTCGGGAAGTTGAGCGACTGGCGTCCAGTGGGTTTTCCGGGATCGGAGAACTCTTCCCAGACGGGCAGGGGTTTGATCTCACTGACCGCGAGACGATGGCCCCGTTTCTTGAGGTGTGCGAGGCAACCCGGATGGCGATTGTCGTCCACGCGAGCGAACCGGTAGGACGCGACTACGCCGGTCGCGACCGCACGACGCCTGATCGAGTGCTGCAGCTGATCGATCTCGCGGCCGAGGTTGCTCCCAAGGTGACGCTCATCTTTGGTCATCTTGGTGGTGGTCTACCCCTGTACGCGCACATGCCGGATGTCCGGCGCCGGATTGAACGTGCCCTGGTCTGGTTTGACACGGCGGCGTGCAGGTTCTTATGGGATCCATCAGTGCTTGCGGAATCTTCCAGGCTATGCCCCGGTCGGATCCTGTTCGGTTCGGACCACCCGGTAGGAGGGATAGGTGCGATGCGGCGGTGGGTGGATGATGCGAACCTGGTTCCGGAGGTCCGGGGGGGCGTGATGGGCCTGGATGCACCCGGTCTTCGGGTGAATGAGTGAGCGGCAGGTAGCGTTCAGGGCCGGACTCGTTTGGGGGGCGACCCAATCCCCACTCCATCGCCCCCTGATGTCAATACGCTTCGCTGGCCCACTCCATCGCCCCCTGATGTCAATACGCTTCGCTGGCCCACCCCATCGCCCCCTGATCTGTATACGCTTTGCTTGGCCCACCCCATCGCCCCATCATCGCTATACCCTGCGCTTGCTGAGTTCCGTCTAAGCAATGCGCGTTACTATCTCTTCCGAGGAAGAGTGCCCGGTGCCACGCGTCCTGATCGCGACGACGAATGCCCACAAGATCGAGGAACTCGGGGCGCTGCTCATACAGGTTGGCTGCGAGTTTGTTGTGCCTCGTGATCTCGGCCTGGATGACTTCGATGTCGATGAGACTGGATCGACGCTTCTTGAGAATGCCATTCTGAAGGCGGTCAGCTTCGCGCGCAAGGCCGGCTTGCCTGCGCTGGCGGATGACTCTGGCCTTGAGGTTGACGCACTGGGTGGCGAGCCCGGGGTGCGAAGCAAGCGCTATGCCGGACCGGATGCAACGGACGCCGACCGGGTGAGCCTGATCGTGTCAAAGCTGGCGGGCGTTGCCGAGCGCGCCCGAACCGCACGGTTTCGGACCGTGCTGGCTTTCGCGACGCCCGATGCTGTGATCGGGACCGGTTCCGGATCGGTTGAGGGGCGCATTGGTCTCGAACCATTTGGTGCCCACGGCTTTGGCTACGACCCGATCTTCCTCGTTGGCGGACGGCGCCCGACGATGGCGGAACTGACCCCCGCCGAGAAGAATGCAATCAGCCACCGGAGCCGGGCGGTCCAGGCGATCCGTCCGGTTCTGGACACGTGGGTGGCGAGCCAACCCCCCACCGCATCGCTGCCCGACCTACCTACTCTTCACTCCCCAATAGGGTCACCCCTTGATCCCAGAGCTTCGCAAGGTGGGTAACCGGGCAGGCGGCGCACGTGGAGGTGGGGCGGGGCGCAGGATCGGTGGCGGTCCGCCGGTGGTCGAGGACCGCTTGACCGCCGCGATGCAACTCGCGTCCATTCTGGTGTTGGACGTCGGTGCAAATGACCGCCTGGGCCTGGGCAGACGTCTTGGGGTGCCGGTGCCCTTGACCGAGCCTCGTCAGGCAAGTGGACGGGTCCGTGAGGCGGAATTGTTCGAGAAGGCGTGTCGGGAACGCTTGGGGCGGCTCGATCTGACCTTGCTGCAACAATTGCATCGGCTCTTGTCGAATGGCGCAACCCCACTCGGTCCGGTGGTTGACGAGGCGATGCAGGATCGCGTTCGCCTTGGTCTCAGTGGTGAGGGATCCGACGCCTCTGTGGGTACGGTGTCGGCCGCGGATGACACTTCCGAGAGATCCCACTCGACACTCCAACCGTTTGCGTCGCCCGGTGCCTTGCAGAAATCTCCGGAACGCATACGGATCAGCGAGGATCAGGTGATCGCCGCTCTCGGTCCGGGAGGTTCGATCAACGAGGCGATGGCGGGGTACGAACCCCGGCCTGGACAGGTTCGAATGGCGCGCGCGGTGACGCGGTCGCTCAACGACGGCCTGCGGCTGGTCATTGAGGCGGGTACCGGAACAGGGAAGAGTCTGGCGTACCTCGTGCCGGCCTCAATGTTCGCGGTTGCGAATGGCCGGCGTGTCGTGATTTCCACGAACACGATCACGCTTCAGGAGCAGTTGTTCAACAAGGACATCCCGGTCCTCCGCAAGGCCCTTCCACACGATGTGCAGGTTGCGGTGCTCAAGGGACGAACGCATTACTTGTGCCTCAGACGGTTGAGGCTCTTCCTATCGAACGGTCTCGACGGTGCTCCCGAACGGATCCTGGCGGCGCGGATCGCAATATGGGTTCGGACCACGGAGACTGGTGATCGCGGCGAACTCGCGATTTCCGAGGCTGAGAGCGCAATCTGGACGAACCACCTCTCGGCTGACGTGATGCATTGCACGACGCGTCTCTGCCGTGACAATCGGTCCGGTCGATGCTTCCTTGCGCGTGCCCGGCGCCGGGCCGAGGGTGCCCACCTGCTCGTCGTGAACCATGCCCTGCTGCTTACCGACCGCGCGATGGAAAACCCAGTCCTTCCCGAATATGACGACGTGATTCTGGATGAGGCCCACCATCTGGAAGCGGTTGCAACCGATCAACTTGGCACCACGGTGAGTGCGCGCGAGATCGGGTTCGAACTGGCTTCGCTAAGCCAACCGCAGGGTGGGACGCGGTTTGGAGGCACGGTTGCCCGTATCGCCGCCGTATTTGTTGAAGCGGCTGGAGAACCCGGGCGCGAACAGATCGCATCGATCACGGCGCCGATCCATGAAGCGTGCGAGACGGCGCGCGTGGCGGTGTCTTCCCTTTTCGAGGTCTCGACAGACCTGATGGACCGTGCATCGCGAGGGGGTCGTGGAGATGCGGTTGACCGCGAGCTAAGGTTGACGGAAAGCCATCGCGAAGGTGAATCGTGGGGACCGGTGGCAATGGCGTGGGATGAGGCGTCGGCTGCCCTCGCTCTGGTTGACCGTGGCTTGCAGGGCATGGTTGCCGCGTTTGACCCGTTCGTAGGGAGTTCTGAGACGGTCGATGATGCGGTAGCCGATCTCGCAGCGTCGCGTCAGGCGATCAGTGAGGCCCGTGAAAGCCTGACCCGCATCCTCGCGGCGCCCGATGACACCGAGGTCTACTGGATCGCCGGTGCCGGTCGCGAGATGACGATGCATGCCGCGCCACTTGCGGTTGACGCGCTGTTGCAGTCGAACCTGTATGAACAGAAGTCGGCGATCATCATGACCTCGGCGACGATCCAGGTTGGAGGATCGTTCAGGCATTTCAGAAATCGCCTGGGATTGCCACAGGACACCATGGTGCTTGAAGTGGCATCGCCGTTCGACTACCCGAAGCAGGCGCTCTTGCTGGTGCCCCGTGACTTGCCGGATCCGACGTCGCCGGCCCACGGCACGGTGATCCAGGACATCCTCGCGGGGGTGGCAAGTGCCATGAATGGCCGGACACTGGTCTTGTTCACATCGTATGCGTCACTCCGGGCGGCGCACGCGCACCTGCGCGAGATGACGCCGCACCTGACGATCCTTGGTCAGGGAATTGACGGGCCCCGGAGCGTGATCCTCGACCGGTTCCGAGCCACCCCCAACGCAATCCTGCTTGGTACGAACAGTTTCTGGGAGGGCATCGACGTCGTTGGTGACGCATTGTCGTGCCTGGTGATCGTGAAGCTGCCCTTCACAGTTCCGAGTGACCCGGTGTTCGCGGCGCGGAGCGAGTTACTTGAGGATTCATTCATGCAACTTGCGGTGCCCCAAGCGGTGCTTCGACTGAAGCAGGGGTTCGGCAGGTTGATCCGTAGCGGCACTGATCGGGGTGTCGTGGCCATTCTCGACTCGCGTCTGGTGACGAGGCGCTACGGACAGACGTTCATCGATTCGTTACCTCCCGCGACCATCGTCCATTGCGGCGCGCGGGAGCTTGCCGGCTTGGTTGGAGACTGGATCACGCGGGTTCCTGACGACCTGGTTCCCGAGCACGTGGCAGGAATCGGAGATGGAACCGGTCTGGAGTGACGCGCTCGGCGGGGATGCCCGCGGACCAGACTCCGGGGGGCGCTTGACAGTCGCAACGGTGCCAACGTAAAGTCGCCGAGAGATGATGGGGATTTCGCTACGGTTTGCATCCCTTGAGGCAAGTTCCTCGGGCAGTGCTTTGCCTGGCGGGTTTTCCTTCTATTTTTTTAGCACCCCGGTGTGAGTTCACGGCCACAATCAGGCCGGACGCGCACCGGGAAAGGCAGGGGAAAAATCCTCTGCCTTTTTTGTTGCCCGCCGGTATTCCTGAACTGGCCTGTCGAAATCGAGTGGTGATGGGGTGACAGCGGAGCGCGTGTAAATCAAGGGCGATGGCGGGGTTGTGTAGGCCATCGCAACGACCACTAAAAGGAGACTGGAACCGAAATGATCATCAAGATGAAGCGTGGCGCGACTGATGCACAGGTTGAGGAAGTCGAAAGGCGGATCATCGCTGAGGGGTATACGCCGAGCACGATTCGTGGCGTCGAGATGGCGGTGATCGCAGTGATCGGGAAGCGTCCCGAATGGATGATTGACACGGTGGAGTCGATGGCAGGCGTGGAGCAGGCTATTCCGATCGAGAAGCCATACAAGCTCGCCGCCCGGGACTTCCAGGATGCGACCACGGAGATCCGTCTCGGAGAGGCGACGCTCGGCAGCAATGATGTGGTCATCATGGCCGGACCTTGCACGGTTGAGACGCGTGACCAGTTGCTTGCTACCGCGCGTGGCGTCAAGGAACACGGCGGGCATGTCCTGCGCGGTGGTGCGTACAAGCCTCGTTCATCGCCGTACAGTTTCCAGGGCTTGGGCGAGGATGGCTTGAAGCTGCTTCAGGAGGCGCGTGAGCTCTCCGGTCTGCCCATCATCACCGAGGTGATGGAACCTGGCACGCTTGACACGGTTGTGCGGTACGCCGACGTCCTGCAGATCGGCGCACGGAACTGCCAGAACTATCCGCTCTTGCGCGAGGTAGGACGCACGCGCACGCCGGTCATGCTGAAGCGAGGCCCGAGTGTGACAGTGGAGGAGTGGATCATGGCTGCCGAGTACATCCTCCACGGCGGCAACATGCAGGTGATGATGTGCGAGCGTGGGATCAAGACGTTCGAGAACTACACCCGGAACACGCTTGACATTTCCGCGATCCCGGTCATCAAGCGCCTCACCCATCTCCCGGTGATCGTTGACCCGAGCCACGGAACCGGCAAGTGGCACTTGGTCAAGTCGATGTGCCTGGCATCGGTGGCGGCAGGTGCGGACGGGGTTCTGATAGAAGTGCATCCAACCCCGGATACCGCGTTGTGTGACGGAGCCCAGTCCCTGACTATCGAGAATTTTGCCGACGCGGCAAAGGCAATCGCGCTGGTCGCGGGGGCGGTCGGACGTTCTGTCCCCGGCTTCGAGGCTGACGGGAGCCGTACCGAGGCAGCAATTGCGAGGGTTGCCGTGGCATGAGTGGTGAACATGGCACCCAGCACCCTGTAACCGTTGAACCGGCGTCAGATCGCAAGTCAGGTGGTACGGGCTTGCACGGTGGTACCCGGGTCGTGCACGCCGTCGGGCATTTGTCGGGGGCGCTGACCGTTCCCGGTGACAAGAGCATCACGCACCGTGCGGTGATGCTCAATGCAATCGCAACTGGCACAGCTACCGTCACTGGTGCCGGGCTCGGTGGCGATTGCCTGTCGACGGCCAGCGCAATGCGAATGCTGGGTGCGCGGGTGCGTCGTCGTTGGTCGTCGGGTGAACTGACTGACGACCTCCGGCGCGACCCCGTGACGGGTGTGGACACCCGGGATGACGCGGTGCTGCTTGTGGACGGCGCGGGTCTGGATGGCTTGCGGGAACCCGCGGACGTGATCGATGCCGGGAACTCTGGAACCACCGCCAGGCTGCTGACCGGCATTCTGGCGGGACAGCCATTTTTCAGCGTGCTTACGGGCGACGGTTCGCTTCGGGGACGACCGATGGGCCGGGTGATCGCCCCGCTTGGCGTCATGGGTGCCCACATTCGCGGACGCGCCGGGTCAACGCTGTTGCCCCTTTCCATATCGCCTGCGCCGTTGTCGGGCGTGACGATCAACATCCCGGTGGCAAGTGCGCAACTGAAGTCTGCGCTGATCCTTGCCGGCCTATACGCGTCGGGCGAGACCGTGATCATTTCTCCGGAGGAGAGTCGTGATCACACCGAACGGATGCTCGCCGCCCAAGGCGCGGACGTGCGGACGGAAGGTCTGGCGGTGCGGGTGGGCCGACCGTCTGGTCTCCGGGCACTCGATGTCGACGTGCCGGGTGACATCTCCAGTGCGGCGTTCTGGCTTGTGGCGGCGTGCATTCATCCGGATGCGACCGTGACGGTGCGGAATGTCGGGGTGAATCCGACGAGGACGGGCATCATTGATGCGTTGACGTTGATGGGTGCGACTATCACGGTGACGAATGAGAGGACGGTCGGTGGGGAACCGGTCGCCGACCTGACGGCATCGTCGTGCCAGTTGCGTAGTGTCGACATCGGAGGCGCGATCATCCCGCGCCTGATCGACGAGGTCCCAATCCTGGCGGTGGCGGCGTCGGTTGCAACTGGCACCACAACGATCCGGGACGCGGCCGAATTGCGGGTGAAGGAGAGTGACCGGTTGCAGGCGGTTGCGACTCATCTCGCAACATTGGGTGTCACGGTTGTGGAACATCCGGATGGGCTGACCATCACTGGTGGGCGCATCGCCGGTGGCGAGGTTGCAAGCGAAGGCGATCACCGAATCGCAATGGCGCTTGCCATAGGTGCGCTTGTCGCTACCGGACCGGTGCACATAAGCGGAGCGGCGGCGGTTGACATTTCCTATCCAGCATTCTGGCCGACACTTTCAAGGATCGCGCCGGGTTGTCTTGGCGATGAGGCTGCGGACCGGAGTGATCGTGGCCCGAAAGGCGGGTCAGGGAAATGATCATGGGTGCTCGTTCTGGGAGGCCTGAGAGACGCGCGGGGGTGATCGGTTGGCCTCTCGGGCATTCCATCAGCCCGGCATTCCAGCAGCCGGCCTTCGACGCGTGCGGACTTGCTGTTTCATACAAAGCGGTTCCCGTACCGCCTGAGGGCCTTGAGGAATTCATTTCGGGCCTGCGGACTTCGGATGCACCGGTCTGGCTTGGCGTGAATGTGACGATTCCTCACAAGGAGGCCGTTGCGAAACTCGTAGATGACGTGACTGAGGAGGCGAGGCTTATCGGGGCAGTCAACACCGTGATATGCGAAGGCGGTCGGCTGACTGGTCACAATACCGACGCCGAGGGGTTCCTGCGTGGCCTGACTGTCGATGGCAAGTTCGACCCGGTTGGTGCCAGGACGCTCGTGATTGGGTCCGGTGGTGCGTCTCGGGCAATCTGCGTCGCGCTTCTGCAAGCAGGTGTTCACAAACTTTCCGTTGCAAACCGGTCCCCGGAACGTGCCGAGTCACTTGTCTGGCACCTTCAGGGTGCGTTTCCGGGCAGGGAGATCGAACCGTTACCGTTCGATGCAGGGGTCTTCCGGGAGCTTCTTAGGTCGACGGAACTGCTTGTGAATACGACGAGCATCGGGATGGCCCACGGTCCGTCGCCGGATACTTCACCAGTACCAGTGGACGCGATTCGTTCGGGGTTGGTTGTCTACGACCTTGTCTACAATCCGGCCGAGACACCATTACTCCGGGCAGCCCGGATGGCAGGTGCGAGGCCAGTTGAAGGATTGCCGATGCTGATCTATCAGGGAGCGGCGAGTTTCACCCGGTGGACAGGGGTCGACGCGCCGGTGGATGTGATGTTCGCTCACGGGCGTCGTGCACTGGAGGCAAGGAATTCCTAGTCCCCGGATTGTCATCCGGTCAAGGGCAGCTGCACTCCCACGACGCTCCACCTACTCTTTTTAGACGCTTCGCTTACCGCGCGGTCAGGGCGTGGGAACCTGCGAGAAAGGTCCAGATGGGCAATAGCTTTGGCACGATCTTCCGTGTCACGACGTGGGGTGAGTCGCATGGACGGGCGATTGGTGCGGTCATCGATGGCTGTCCGTCGCTAGTTCCGCTTGACGAGACGGATATCCAGCCCGACCTTGACCGTCGTGCACCGGGGCAATCGCATTTGGTGACCCAGCGGAAGGAATCGGACACGGTGCAGATCCTGTCGGGTGTGTTCGAGGGAAAGACCTTGGGTACTCCGATCAGCCTGCTGATCCCGAACGAAGATCAGCGCAGCGGTGACTACCGTGAGGTGGAGCTGAAGTACCGGCCGAGTCACGCCGACTACACCTATGACGCCAAGTATGGGATTCGGGATTGGCGCGGAGGCGGTCGAACCAGTGCGCGTGAAACCGCTGCGCGGGTTGCGGCGGGTGCGGTAGCTCGCAAGGTTCTGGTGCGCGCCTACGGTGTCGAAGTCGTAGCCTGGGTCTCTGCGGTTCACACCCACCAGGTTGAATGTGATCCGGGGACGGTGACACGCGAACTCGTTGACCAGACACCGGTGCGCTGTCCTGACCTCGGGGTCGCTGCTGAGATGATTTCTGCCATCGAACAGGCGCGGAAGAACGGTGATTCGCTTGGCGGCGTTGTGAACTGCGTGATCCGCGGATGCCCGCCGGGTTGGGGCCAGCCGGTGTTCGATCGTCTCGAAGCCGATCTTGCCAGGGCCATGCTGAGCTTGCCGGCGACGAAGGGTTTCGAGATCGGATCCGGTTTTGGCGGCACGGTTTTGACCGGATTGGCGCACAACGATCCTTTCTACATGGACGGCGCCCGTGTGCGTACCCGCACGAATCGGAGTGGCGGTGTGCAGGGTGGCATCACCAATGGTGAGGATGTGCTGTTCCGGGTTGCGTTCAAGCCAACTGCGACGGTGATGCGTGAGCAGGAAACCGTCACGCGAACGCTAGAGGACTCGACGATAGCCGGGCGTGGACGCCACGACCCCTGTGTCCTGCCGCGCGCGGTCGCATTGGTTGAGGCCATGGCGTCACTCGTTCTGGTGGATCACGCCCTGCGACACGAGGCGACACGTCCGAGTCATCCCGAGGAATCCGGGTACTCGGTTCCACCCCATCACTGGGGTGCAGTGAGTGACGATGATGGTGCGAGGCACGGGTTGTGAACTTCCACCATGTTGTGCTCGTGGGATTGTCCGGGAGTGGTAAGTCGACGATCGGACCGCGATTGGCTCGACGGCTGGACTTGTTGTTCATCGACACCGACAAGACGGTTGTCGCGCGCGCCGGATGTCCGATTGACGAAATCTTCGCCACCCGCGGTGAAGCGACATTTCGTGCGTTCGAGCGTGAAGCGGTTCGCGAGGCCATCGCTGGGCCTCGGTCGGTGATTGCCACGGGAGGAGGTGCCCCCGTTGATCCGGAGAACTTCCGCCAACTGTGGGAAGGCAATGCGGTGATCTGGCTTGACGCGCCGATGGAGGTCCTTATCTCCCGGATGGAGGGATCGCAACGGGCGGGTCGCGAAAAGCGTCCGCTTCTGGCAAACGGTGGTGCAAGGCTTCGATTGCCCGCGCTTCTGGAGGCACGCGCACCGATCTACTCGCAGGCACATGTCAGGGTCGAGACCGGGGTAGTTCGTCCGGAGGTCGTGGTGACCGAGATCATCCGGCAGGTTCGTCCGGGTCAGACGCGCACGCGCAGCACATCACGCGGGAACGCAGCCGCATCAGCTTCGCCACCCGCCAACACCCCGTCGAAATACGCTTCGCTGCGTCGAGGGAAGGGCGGATCGGTTGGGAGGTCTCACGATTGATCACCGAATACCGCGCTCCGTCACCTGTCCCGGAGGCTTTCGTTGGCATTCCAACCCACCTTTCGTTCGGTAACGGAAACGTCACTGGGCTTGGCAAACGGATCACCGAACTCGGGCTCCGAGGACGTGCGTTCGTGATTACCGATGACACGGTTGGCCCGGTACACGGACCCGAGGTCATGGCGTCGTTGGCTTGTGCCGGGTTCCTCGCTGAGATCTACGCAGTTCCTGCGGGCGAAGCATCCAAATCCCTTGATCGCGCCACCGACCTGTACGCGTGGCTTGCGTCACATCGGGCGGAGCGCCGTGACGTGGTTGTTGCCCTTGGTGGCGGTGTGGTTGGAGATTTGGCGGGCTTCGTGGCGGCCACCTTCCTGCGAGGCATCACGCTGGTCCAGGTACCGACGACGGTTCTCTCCATGGTTGACAGTTCTGTCGGCGGGAAGACGGCGGTCAACCTCCCCGCGGGAAAGAACCTTGTGGGCGCGTTCCATCCGCCTATCCTCACGCTTGTCGATGTAGGCCTCATCTCTGGGCTTCCCATAAGGGAGGTGCGGGCCGGGTGGGCGGAGGTGATCAAGACAGCCGCGATTTTTGACCCGGCCCTTTTTGATGAACTCGATACGGTTCCCCTAGTTGAACTGCAGCCAGACCGGATGGCGGACATCCTGGAACGGACAGTGCGCTGGAAGGAACGGGTTGTTCACGAAGACCCACGTGAGCGGGGCATCAGGGTTGTGCTCAATTTCGGGCATACCGTGGGCCATGCCATCGAGGCTACGACGGGCTATGGGACGTACTTGCACGGGGAAGCGGTCGCCATCGGACTAGTCGCGGCGTCTCGGCTTAGTGTGCGTGCCGGCTTTCTAGACGCCGGAGTGGCCGCACGGATCGAGGACATGCTGGCACGGACGGGTCTGCCGACGAGATATGACCCGACTTTTACCAACGCGAACGCGATCCTGGACCGCACGTTGACCGATAAGAAGGTTGAATCGAATAGAGTTCGATGGGTCCTGTTGCGAGATATCGGGCAGGTTGTTGTCACGGACGAACTAAGCGCCGACGTCATTCGGGACGTGGTCGAGGCGTTGGTTCGTCATTAGGCAAATGGAACCATCTTGACTGATCGGCAAATGGCGGCTACCTTCAAGTCAGACGGGAAGCAATGAACCATGGTTGGAAATCTTCCGGGCATTCGCATTGGCGCAACGCTCAACATGGAGGCCGATGACCCGACGTTGGGTGCGGATACGTACCGTTGTCGGATTGAGGACTTCTCAGGTGACCGTCTGACGCTGACTTGGCCATCAAAGCGCGGGCAGAGCGTCAAGCTTGCAGTTGAGGATTCCGTGTCGCTCGCCATGTCGCAATCCGGTTCGGACGGGCAGCCGACGGCAACAATTTATCTTGATTGTGTTGTTGTGGACCGGTTACCCCCTTCCCCTGGCAACCCGGTGGCATTGGTTGTCGTACGTGTTCTGGCGGCGGGTCGCCAGGCGCCCCGAGGCTCGTACCGCCTCCCGGTGACGATTCCGTTGACGGAGTGCGCAGTGCGAGAGAGTAGTTACGGCGCTGCGACCTGGAAGCCCGTGTGCGGCTTCGTGCATGACATCAGCGGCGGTGGCCTTGGCCTGACCTTGGACGAGGAAGTCGCACAGGGCCTGAAGCTCCGGGTGCGTTTCCCAGTCCCGATGGGTTCAGGTGAGATGGCCGTGACCGTCGAAGTGATGAACGTGATTGACGTGAACCCAGGCGAGCGGTTGTCAAAGTTCAAGGTTGGGGTCAAGTTTGACGACGCGACAGGTCTCCAACGTGAACGAATGGCGCGAGCGGTTCATCGTTCACAGGTTGAGAACCGTCGAAGAGACCAAGCGGCGGGTCGCCTTCACGTTGCGGCGATTGAAACCGCGGAGGATGAAGTTGCAGCGCGGTAGGACCGCTCCTTGCACTAGAATAGGTTTAGTGAGACGGCTTGGCGCCGTCAGGAGGGCGTAGCATGGCGGGTAAGCCCCAGATGGTGTCTCTCGAGGATTTTGGCAAGCCTCCTCCACCACCTCCGAAGAACCCGCCAAACTGGCCCCAGATCATCGGGGGAGTCGCTTTCCTCTTGTTCATTGTTGTGGGGTTCATCGTTCTGATGCCTTGGATGGAAAAGGTGGGTATGGGTTACTGGTCGAGTTCCAGCGAAATCGCTGACGCCGGTCGGTTCGCCTCGAAGTAGTTGCTCGACGTTGGGTAGCGGTAGGTTTGGGCCGGACCATGGGTGACCGTGGGACCGGCCCAATTTGCGATCTCGCGGTTACCGTAAATCGGCCGGAGATCAACGGACTCCGACCTCCCGAGGGTCGGCCGGTACAATGTACGCATGACGGCATCCGTACCAACCGCACCGACCCGGCTTGGCCAGGTTTTGGATGATTACCGGGCCCGGATCTCCCCTGACGATCATGCGCGTCTACGCAAGTTTGTGACCTGGCTTGGCGTTAGCGTCACCGTGGAAGCAGTTCAGGCGTACAAGATTGAGGAGTTCCTTGCCCAACAGGTCAAGACTTCGGTGTCCCCCCGTGCGTATCTTGCCCCACTGAAGACGTTTTTCGCTTATGTCTTGGAGCAGCGTCTCATTCCGAGCGACCCAATGAAGAATGTTCGGTTGCCCAGGACTGGGGTCGCTGCGGTCAAGAAGAGTGCGGCGGCTGCTGCAGCGGCTGCGGCGGCGACTGGTTCACCAACTCACGTGGCAACGACTTCCGGAACGTCACGCATCGAAGATGTGGAGTACGTGAGTCGTGCCCGTCACGAAGAGATGAAGAAGGAGCTTGACCGGCTTCAAGTCGATGAGAGACAGCGCATCAGTGCGCTCCTTGAAGAGGCTATCAAGGATGGGGATCTTTCCGAGAATGCCGGTTACGAAGACGCCAAGATGCGTCAGGGATTGCTTGAGGCGAGGATCCGTGAGCTCGAGAGCAAGCTCAGGCACGTCGCGTTGATTGAGGACCAGGATAACGACGGGGCCACGATTGGTGTCGGAAGCCGGGTCAAGTTGCGCGAGATTGCCACGGATGACGAGGTGGAGTATCAGGTGGTTGGACCGGAAGAGACCGACCCGCGCCTAGGAAAGATCTCCCATCGCTCACCTGTCGGAAAGGCACTCATCGGCAAGACCGCCGGTGAAGAGACCGATGTGGTGACCCCTGGTGGCACAACCCGTTACCTGATCGTTTCGGTCGAACGGGGGGCGTGACCTCGGTGGCGGATCGTCGGGTTGAGAGGGTTCCGGCGCGTCCGGCAAGGCATTCGATAGGCGGACGCGCGACGGAACTGGGCTTGGGAGTAATCTGATGCCGCCTCTCGGCACCGTGGTTCAGTTTATCGTTGCATTCGGGGGCGCGTACCTCGTCGCTCTCTGGTTCAGCCTGATTGTCTGGACCTATTACGACATTCGCGCCCGGTCCGCGGACCTTTATGTGCATATCTTTGCTACGGCGTTGGTGCTGGTTTTCAACGTCTTCGGGCTGCTGCTCTACTTCATCCTTCGGCCACGCGAGACGCTCGCCGAGGCGTATGAACGGTCACTCGAAGAGGAAAGCCTGCTTCAGGAGCTCGAGGACCGGTTGCACTGTCCGAGTTGTCGGCAACGCATCCATTCCGACTACGTGGTGTGTCCAAGCTGCCACGTGATCCTCAAGAATCGGTGTGCGGCATGCGACCGTCTGGTCAATCCACGTTGGGAGCTCTGTGCATACTGTGGTGCCTTGCAGGGCGTCGGGCATGAGCACGCCGGTGAGGACCACCAACATGATGACCATGCCACTGGGTCTCAAACGGTTGTTGCCATGAATGTGGAAACGTATGGTGTGGACGCGCCCGGGCCGGGTGGCGTTGCCGGCAGCGTCGATTGATCGGATGGGACGCCCACCCACGGTGCCTCAGTGACCGCGGTTGACAACCCTCGCGCCTCGATCTGTCTAGCGTCGCGGTCGCCACGGCGTCAGGATGCATTGCGGGCACTGGGAGTTGCGTTCCAAGTCCGGGTTTCTGACGTCGAAGATCGTCTCGACCAAGGACCAGACCCGGTTGACCCGGTACCGATTGCCAGAGCCAAAGCACAAGATATCGTCGCCATTGGTGACAACGGTTTGCCAGACGTGGTTCTTGCGGCCGACACCATTGTCGCGCTTGGTGCCGAACCTTTGGGTAAGCCGACTACATCGGACGTTGCGGTCCGGATGTTGCAGAAGTTGCGCGGCCAGGCGCACGCCGTTCGGACGGGTGTGGCGATGGTCACCGGGAGTGGGATCGTTAGCGGCGAGGTCTCCACACCGCTTGTGATGCGGAAGTATTCCGATGAAGACATTGCTGCATATGTGGCGACCGGCGAGGCACTTGACTGCGCCGGCGGTTATGACGCGCGCGGTGGTGGCGGCGCACTGATCTCGTCGATCTCTGGATGCATCAGTTCGGTCGTCGGATTCCCAATCCTTGCGATCGTCGGACTGATGATTGATGCCGGTGTGGACGTGCCGGTGAACCCGGTCGAGGCATGCACATCCCTGTACGGGCGCCCGTGCGTGGGGGCGATGCACCCGGAGGTTTGTGCCCTCTCCCGGGTGCGTCATGCCAACGGCATCAATACCTGAGCGGATACCGGGTCACAACGAATCCGCATCGCGCTCACTAGTCCCTCAAGTGGTTGCCGACCCATCCCTTTCCAACAAGGTGGGGATCCGCGGATGTCGGCAGATTCAAGACACGCCGTCCGCAGCATTGCGCAGGGATTTTGCGAAAGACCGAAGTTCGTGGACATGGGTGTCGGGTGGAGTGTGTTCCATCCGGTCGATGATGGCACTGGCCACGATCGCTGCGTCAGCGATCCCCCGGAGGCTTGCCACATGTTCCGGGCGAGAAACCCCGAACCCGACCGCTAACGGCAGGTCTGTGAAGCTGCGCACGCGGGCAAGATACTCGGGCAGATCCGTTGGTAGTGCCTGCCGTGCGCCAGTGACCCCGGTAAGGCTGACGCAATAGATGAAACCGCGCGCGCGGGCGGCGATTGCGCGGAGACGCTGTTCAGGCGTGGTAGGTGCTACCAGGAAGATCGTGTCGATGCCTACGCGATCCAGCGCCTCAATGAGGTCGTCAGACTCCTCGGCGGGCAGGTCGGGAACGATCAGGCCATCTACCCCGGCTTCGCTGGCGTCGATCGCAAATCGTTCGAGCCCTCTGGACAGGATCGGGTTGTAGTAACTCATGAAGATCAGCGGTGCGGTGATACCGTCGCTGCGAAGTGTTCGAACGGTATCGAGGGCGATTGAAAGCGTTGCGCCTTGTTTGAGCGCCTCGAATGAGGCCCTCTGAATCGTTGTGCCGTCTGCTTGGGGATCAGAGAACGGCACGCCGAGCTCGATCAAGTCGAAACCTCCGTCGATGAGGGCCGGCACGAGGGTCCGGGATGCCTCGACGGTTGGAAATCCGATGGTTTGCCATCCAACCAAGGCCATGGTGCCGGCTTCGTGGTGACGGGCCAGAGTTGCGCCAATTCGTGACTGATGGTGCGCGGGTTGGTTGTTCACAGGGTCACTCCCAACCGGCTCGCGACAGTGCTCAGGTCCTTGTCTCCACGGCCCGAACAGTTGACCACAATGATTTCCGAAGAAGGTCGCGATGCGGCGTACTCGGCGGCGTAGGCAATGGCATGCGCGGTTTCCAGGGCCGGAATGATCCCCTCGGTCTGGCAGAGGAGTTCGAATCCTGCCAGTGCGCGTTCATCGTCGACTGCGACGTAGGTGGCTCTGCCAGAATCCTTGTACCAGGAATGTTCCGGACCGACGCCGGGATAGTCGAGACCCGCCGAGATGCTGTGGGTCTCAACCACTTGGCCGTCCCCATCCTGCATCAGGTAGGAGAGTGCTCCGTGCAGGACACCGGGGCGCCCTGCGGAAAGCGGAGCCGCGTGGCGTCCGGTATTGACGCCATCGCCTCCGGCCTCGACACCGATGAGGCGCACGGATGGATCGTCGTGGAAGGGATGGAAGATGCCCATGGCGTTGCTGCCTCCACCGACGCACGCGATCACGGCGTCTGGCAGCCGACCTATCTGCGCGAGGGACTGTTCGCGGGTTTCTCGGCCGATGACACTCTGGAAGTCACGCACCATGGTGGGGTACGGGTGGGGGCCCACAACAGACCCGATGATGTAGAAGGTGTCCTTGACGTTGGTGACCCAGTCGCGGATTGCCTCATTGATCGCATCCTTCAAGGTTCGCGACCCGGACTTGACTGGCCGGACTTCGGCGCCGAGAAGCTTCATGCGGAACACGTTTGGCGCTTGGCGGTGGACATCCTCCTCGCCCATGTAGACGATGCACTCCAGGCCTAGCATCGCGCAGACCGTTGCAGTGGCAACGCCATGCTGCCCCGCACCAGTCTCCGCAATGATGCGCTCCTTCCCCATTCTCTGGGCAAGGAGGCCCTGGCCGAGGGCATTGTTGATCTTGTGTGCGCCAGTGTGTGCGAGGTCCTCTCGCTTGAAGTAGACTTGGGCGCCACCAGAGCGGGCAGTCAGTTTCGTTGCGTGGTAGAGGGGTGTGGGACGCCCGATGAAGTCACGGGCGAGGGCATCGTAGGTCGCGGTGAATGCTGGATCGTGACGGGCAATGTCATATGCGTCGATGAGTTCCGCAAGGGCGGGCATCAGCGTCTCGGGCACGAACTGTCCGCCGTACGGTCCAAACCGACCGGGACGCGCGGCTTCGGAGGGTCTGGCTTCTCTGGTGGATGGAATTGCAGTTGCCATCTGCGTAAGTTCCTTTCATGTTGGCCCTCATCCCAGCCGCCTTCCCCACCGCAATCTGCAGGAATGAAGTTGGTTTGAAGACCGTGATCGTTCGTGCGGCTATCGCAGGCCCATTGCAGTACACACCCGGTTGAAGGTGCGGTCGGCAATCACTCGCGCGCGGTCGGCGCCATCTCGGAGAAGGTCATCGAGGTCAGAAGAGTTCAGGAGGGAGTTGCAACGCGCCTGTATCGGGGAGAGTGTGTCCAGAACCGCGTCTGCAAGGGTTCGCTTGAGGTCACCGTATCCCTTTCCTTCGAACCGTGTCTCGATCTGTTCACGCGTCTCGCCGCTGAGAACCTGATAGATCGTGAGCAAGTTGTAGAGGCCCGGCCGGTTGGTGTCGAAGACGATGCTGCGTTCACTATCGGTCGTGGCACGCATGATTGCCTTGCGGATGTCTTCGGGCTTGTCGAAGATGCCGATCGCCTGACCGGGCAGGTTGTCCGACTTGCTCATCTTCTTTGACGGGTCGGCGAGACCCATGATCCGGGCGCCGGTCTCGGCGATCAGCGGTTTTGGAACAACGAGGATGTCACCGTAGAGGCGGTTGACCCGCTCGGCGATGTCGCGTGTCAGTTCCACGTGCTGCTTCTGGTCGTCCCCAACGGGAACGAGATTTGCGTCATACAGGAGGATGTCGGACGCCATCAGGACCGGGTAGTCGAACAACCCGGTTGAGATGCGCTCACGATTGTCACCTTCCCGGGCAGCCTTGTCCTTGAACTGGGTCATGCGTTCAAGCCATCCCATGGGGGTAATGCAGTTGAGTACCCATCCGAGTTCGGCGTGAGCGCTCACGTGGCTCTGAACGAAGACGATTGTCCTGGCCGGGTCGAGACCTGCAGCAATGTAGAAGGCCGCGACTTCGCGGGTTTGTTGGCGGAGGGCAACAGGGTCCTGCGGCACGGTGATGGCGTGCAGGTCCACGATGCAGAAGACGTTGTCATACACGTCCTGATCATCAACCCATCGCTTGATCGCTCCAAGGTAGTTGCCGAGGTGCAGGCCACCACTCGGCTTGACCCCGGAAAAGGTCTTGAGCCGCTTGGTCGTCGGTTCGGTCATGGTGGGTTCTCCTGATCGGGATATTCGGGGTGAAAAACGCCTGTTCGAGATGGTGGAACCATTGGTCACGCTTCCCCTGAGGCCTCGGGAGCGAGAAGCCGGGTTCGGACACTCTTGATGAAAGACTGCACGCGGGCCGGGTCGGTCACGCCGTTGGTTTCAACACCACTGGCCACATCGACCCCCCAGGGACGCGCGTGATGAATGGCTTCTGCCACGGTTTCTGGAGTCAGGCCCCCGGCAAGGAACAAGTGTCGCGTGGAGGTAGTGGCAAGGGTTCGGACCGTTGCGTAGTCCCAGGGTTCGCCCGTGCCTCCCCATGTGCCGGGTGTGTCGGCGAGGAGTGCGAAGAGACCTGGCAGAGACCCATACGCGTTGATGGTTTCGTGGTCCGATGCAGATGTGAGCCGTACCGCCTTGATGAGGGGAAGTCCGGTGGTCCCCGCGATAGCCTCGCATTCTTCTGGGGTTTCGGTTCCACTGAGTTGCACGATGTCTAGTTCGCACTCGCGTGCGATGTCGTCGATTTCGCGGGCTGATTGGTTGACGAAGATGCCCACAGCGAAGGGGGTCGACGCGTGGGGGGTGCGGCCGGTGGCTTGCAAGTGATCTAAAGAAGCTTCACGTGCCACTCGCGCTCCACTGGCCTTGAGCGCCTCGATGGCGCGGGATGCGGTTGCGGGATCGGTGCGTCGACGGCTGACTGGGGCAAAGTTGAACCCGAGGAAGTCGGCACCGGCTCCGGCGCAGGCAACTGCCACGTCGACGGACCGGATCCCACAGATCTTGACTCGAATGTGATCGGGATTGGCGACGATCACGCCGGGTTATCCACGGGAGCGCCGGTTGATTGGTGAAGGCCACGCGCGTCCGTCACTCCAGGCACGAGGACTGTCCCGCTCATCTCCCGCACTTTGGCACCAATGTCAGGGGCACGAACCAGGGCTTCGCCGACGAGGATGGCGTGGGCACCGGCGGCGCGAACCCGCTCGACGGCTGCGAGATCGTGAAGGCCACTCTCGCTGACGATCACGGGGCCGTTGGTTCCTCTTGGGAGGCGCAGGGCAACCCGTTCGGTTGCGTCGAGCGTGGTGATGAAGGTGCGGAGATCACGGTTGTTGATGCCGATCACCGCGGCGTTGACGGAAAGCGCGACGGCGGCTTCGGCCTCGTCGTGTACCTCGACCAGGATCTCAAGTCCCACGCCACGGGCCACCCCAAGTAGGTGGGCAAGTCGTTCACGGGCAATAGCGAGGTCCGGATCGCCGTCTTCAAGAGGGTGGTCTAGTTCATCTGCGTTGCCGGGAGTAGCCAGAGGCGAGGCGAGGGCGGCGACGATCAAGAGGGCGGCGTCGGCCCCGGCGGCGCGTGCTTCCCACAGCTGATATTCGGTGAACAGGAAGTCCTTGCGCAGGACCGGGATCGTTACTGCCTGGCTGACTGCACGCAGGTCGTCCAGACTGCCACCGAAGAAGTGACCATCGGTCAGGGTCGAGATCGCGCTCGCACCATTCGCCTGATACGTCCGGGCAAGGACGACCGGGTCTGGGACATCGGCCATCGCTCCGGCGGACGGTGACCGGCGTTTGATCTCCGCGATCAGTCGTGCCGGTGATCCGGTAGTGGCGCGGAGATTTGCCCCGAACGGCCGTGGGGTTGGCTGGCGGAATGCCTCGGAGCGGACCGAATCGAGCGAGCGTCGGCGCATCGACGTGGCGACTTCGTGGCGCTTATGGGCGAGTATGTCGTCAAGGATCATGGTGTCTAGCTACTTTCCCGTGAGTTCCCGGCCCCACCCGGCCGCCCCTGATTTGCAGGCGCGTCGCTACTCAGGCGAGGGCCTGGCTGACGCGGATGAGCGTCTCCAATCGGTGGCGCGCGGCTCCCGACGCGATGAGTTCGCGGGCACGTGCGACGCCGTTTGCCAGCGACGTGACCCGTCCTGAGGCGACCAGTGCGGCGCCGGCATTGAGGCACACGATGTCGTGGCGTGCTCGGGACGCGTGATCTACGGCGGGCGTGCTGAAGAGCTCGGTGATCAGTTGTGCGTTCTCAGGCGCCGTCCCACCGGCGATTGCCGAACGTGGCGCCGCCGCGATGTCGTGGTCTGAGGGATGGATCGAGTAGGTTGACGAAGATGGGCCGTCAACGTCGTGAACGACTGTTGCGCCGCTGATGCTGATCTCATCGAGGTTGCCGTCACCGTGGACGACGAGGGTTCGCGCGGCGCCGAGGATGATGAGTGCTCCGGCGATCACTGGCATGACTGCCGGAGACGCTACCCCGATGACTTGCCTCGTCGCACCCGCAGGGTTCGTGAGTGGGCCCAAGATATTGAATATGGTGCGAATGCCAAGTTCACGACGAAGCGGGGCGGCGAACTTCATTGCGGGGTGGTAAGCGGGCGCAAACATGAAGGCCATGCCGGCTTGATCAATGCACCGGGCGACAGCATCGGGTCCGAGGGAAATTGATACACCCAAGGCTTCCAGGACATCCGCTGATCCGCATTTGCTCGTCATGCCACGGTTGCCGTGCTTGGCGACGGGCACTCCGGCCGCAGCGACCACAAAGGCTGATGCCGTTGAGACATTGAAACTGCCGCTCGCATCGCCTCCGGTGCCACAGGTGTCAACGAGCTCATCCTGACGATCCGAGGTGACACGCACGGCCTTCTCGCGCATCACCTGGGCCATGCCGGCCAGTTCGGCGGAGGTTTCGCCCTTCAGGCGCAATGCGGTCACAAAGGCACCGAACTGGGCGGGAGACGCGCGATCCTCCATGATGTCGGCCATCACGGCAGTGGCCTCGGCGATCGTCAGGTCATGTCCATCGACGACCTTGGCGAGAGCTTCCACGATCATCTTGCTCGTTCCCCCTCGCCATGGGCGAGACGGATCCTCCACGCCCTAGCTGTGGCTAGCGTTGCGACGGTTGGTGGGACTGCTTCCAAAGCATCACCCTCTATTCCTCGACCATCGATCAAGTGATCCTGAAAGGGAGGTCTGGCGCTCGAACAAGCCGGTTTTCGGTGGGCGATGTGCCACATTGGTCCCCGGGCATCCTTTCCCACATACTCTTCTTTGGTCCCACGGTGCCCTTCCGATGCGGAAGCATCCCGAGCGATGGGTGGCCCCTTGTGTGCGCGGATCGCGGATACCTTGACAGGGACTAACCCCGGAACCAAGGCGGCACGGGCGGGCAAGGATGCCTCCGGGCCGAAGTGCCCCGAGGCCATTTCCTGCGAGCCCAGGTTCCTGCAGGTGGCGTGAAGGCCGAGGCCATGTAGCGACGGACGTGCGCACTCGAGCCAGACCATCACGACGCGGTCCTCGGTTGGCGCTCATGCGACCGGTTCCAGGTGTCGGCGAGATTGAGGAAGTTCCTGAGGAGGTCCTTTCCCGCCTCGGTCTTGATGGATTCGGGGTGGAACTGCACGCCCTCGATCGGATGGACGCGATGACGGAGCCCCATGATGAGGCCGGTATCGGTCTGAGCGGTCGGGACAAGCGTGTCTGGCAACCCCTGACGATCCACGATCAGGGAGTGGTAGCGGATTGCTTGGAAGTCTTGGGGAAGGCCTGCGAAGACGCCTTGGCCATCGTGGTGGATGCGCGAGGTCTTTCCGTGGACGATTTCTGGCGCGCGGATGACCCGGCCGCCAAACGCCTCACCCATTGACTGGTGGCCTAGGCACACACCCAACGTCGGGATCAGTGGACCAAGGGTGCGGATGAGCTCGACGGAGATCCCCGCTTCTCCGGGCGTGCACGGACCCGGCGACACGACGATCGCGCTTGGTGCCATTTCCCGCACATGCTCGACGGTGACGGCGTCGTTGCGGAAGATCGCCAGCTCGGCGCCGAGCTCCGCCAAGTATTGGACGAGGTTGTAGGTGAACGAATCGTAGTTGTCGATCATCACGATCATCGGTGGCTCCTCTCCCCGATGGACCCTTCGCCCGCTTCGCCGTCGTGGCCCCCGCCTATGGGGGCTTGCCTATCGGTAAAGGTGTCGGCCTCGACGATCTCGGCGAGGTCAAGGGCACGCAACAGGGCCGCGGCCTTGTTGAGGGTCTCCTGGAACTCGGCCTCCGGTGAAGAGTCGTAGACGACACCGCCGCCGGCTTGCACATGGGCAGTACCGTCCTTGATGACGAGCGTGCGGATCGTGATGGCGGTGTCCAGGTTGCCATCGAACGAGAAGTACCCGACGGCGCCTGCGTACGTGCCACGGCGGCAGGGCTCCATTTCGGCGATGATTTCCATCGCCCGGATTTTCGGGGCGCCCGAGACAGTTCCGGCAGGGAAGCAGGAACGCAGCGCATCGAAGGCATCTGCGCCGTCCTTCAGGCGACCTTCGACCTGACTCACGATATGCATGACGTGCGAATACCGTTCGACGATCATGAGGTCGGTCACATGCACCGATCCGGGCTTTGCGACGCGTCCGACATCGTTACGTCCGAGATCGACGAGCATGATGTGTTCGGCGCGCTCCTTCTCATCAGCGAGGAGGTCGGCGGCGTTGGCGTCATCGGCCTCGGGATCGGCGCCACGCGGACGGGTCCCGGCAATCGGCCGGGTGCGGATCACACCGTCCTCCACCTGGACAAGCATCTCGGGTGATGCTCCGGCAATCTGCATGTCGTCGAGGTTCAGGTAGTACATGTACGGCGACGGATTGACCGCCCGAAGCGCACGGTAGATCGTAAATGGACGGGCCGCCACGTCTCGACTGAGCCGTTGGCTGGGAACGACCTGGATGATGTCGCCGCTTGCCACATACTCGCGTGCCCTGGTCACGGCGTCCTGGTAGGCGTGACGGGTGAAGGTGCTAGCGACGTTCGCCGGGACGTCGTCGACACGCCCGCGAGGGACAGTCAGCGGCGCGCGCCCGGGGGTGAGGGTTCCCGGAGAACCGAGGCGCTTGCCTATGGCCTCGATACGGTGCAGGGCGTCTCGGTAGGCCTCGTCGACGTCACCGCCATGCGCCGTCAGGTCGGCGTGGGCGAGGACGCGCATGCGGTGCTTGACGTGATCGAAGACGACCAACGTGTCGGCGAGCATCATGACCGCATCCGGGAGTCGCAGGTCATCACGCGGTGGGACAGGCAGTTTCTCGAAATAGCGGGCGCATTCGTACGCGAGATAGCCAACGACACCACCCACAAACCGTGGCATGTCTGGTAGGGAGACTGGCTTGTACGGGGCAATCAGGTCCCGGATGAACGCAAGCGGGTCGCTGAATGGTTCGGTTCTCGTTGGGTTCCCGGCGGAATGGATGGTTGCAATCCCATCTCGGAGGCGGGCAACGACGCGTGGTTCAGTGCCGATGAATGAGTAGCGCGCCAGACGTTCGCCACCCTCCACGCTTTCAAGCAGGAAGCTGTACGGACCGGTGGTGACCTTGTCGTAAACCGAGACGGGGGTCTCCATATCTGCGAGGAAATCTCGATAGACCGGGATGAGGTTTCCGTGACGTGCGAGCTCCCGGGCGTCCTCAAGGGTGGGCGTGATGCCGGAGGCACTGGTTCGGGGTTGCAGAAGCACCGTCATGGCCGCACCCCGGTTCGGACTTGCTGAAAAAGGGCTGTCTGGGTGGCTTGGATCACGTGCACTCTCCGGTCGTCAGTGGGCAACAAAAAACCTCGCGTCCCCTGGGGACGAGAGGTTGCTTCCAACGACCCGCGGTGCCACCCCGCTTAGTGTCACTGCCGTCACCCGCACTTGTAAGCGCGCGGTGGACCGGTGCCACTCGCTCTATCCAGACACAGGTGTAAGGCTTCTAGAAACCGGCACATATGCCTGCCACCTGGGTAACGGGTGTGGTCCCCGGATTGGCTACTTGCCACGTGGAAACCACGCAGGTTCACCGTTCAGCTCACAGGTCCATTCCGTCGCGCGAACCCCGACAGGCTTTCACCGTTGCCTGTCTCTCTGGGGAGGTGCGTCCTGCGACGTACTCGTCCTGATCGTTGCTGGTCACTATGGCGTCCCGGCGCATGGCTACGAGACGAAACTGAAGCGAGTATGGGGTCGGACTATCGGAAATGTCAAGGTCCGCACGCCTCACTGCAATCCGGTGGAGTGCTCACACTAGCCCTGTTTGGCGCGAGTTCGTTGAGACCGTCATGGTGACCGACGGCCCGCCCGAACGGGAGACATCACAAGGCGTGCAACGGCCCGCCAGGGCGAGCCGGACACTTGCCGTCCTCCGAGGATCGGCGTTCGACGGCACGTCGCAAAGGCCGCCAGAGTTTCCGGCAACGGAGCGAACTCTGCGCCAACTCGCCGGAGATGAGGGGGAGAGGCGCCAATTCCCCCGAAGGCAGACAGGCCCGACCCTTGCGGTTCGAAGCCTGCGCGTAGTCATCGGTTCCATGGCCCTGGTTCTCTTCCTGTTCGGGGTGTGGGTAACTTCCCCCGCCTTCGGGGTGCCAACGCGCGGTTCGATGCCAGATGAAACAGTCTTCGAGGCGTGCGAAGGTGTGATTGAAACATCGGTGCAGAACCCGGCCGGGATACCCGGAGGATCGCGACACACGATCCGTGTTGTGACAGGTTCGCAGTCCGGGCGTGTGGCGGTGGTCACCCTCGGCGCACCAAGCATCGTCGTTCGGGCAGGAACGATTCCGGTTTACGCGCCCGGTGATCGGGTCGTCCTCCAATACCGCACGACCCCGCTGGATGGCGCAGGTGTGCAAACCGGTTCGCCGGTTAGCTCAAACGGTGACGGCGTTGATGCGCAGAGTGAACGATTCCAGATCACTGACCGTGTACGGCGGCCGTGGCTTTACGCGGGGATCGGTCTGATTGCAGTGGCGTCGGCGGCCGTGGCCGGGTGGCGGGGGCTGCGCGCGATGGTCGGGCTTGGCGCCGCGGCGTGGATTATCTGGTGGTTCGTCGTGGCCCGCCTCCTTGCAGGCCAGTCGCCGGTACCCGTGGCGATCGTGGGTTGTGCCCTGATCGCCGTGACGGCGCTTGTCCTGACCCATGGGTTCACTCGCGAGGCCGGGGTGCCTCTGGCCGGCATGGCGGGAAGCCTTGCGGTCGCAGGCGTCGTGTCGGTGGTTGCGGTCCGGTCCGCAAGTCTCTCTGGGCTCGGTTCGAACGAGGAAATCCATCTCGTCCACGCAGCACTTCGGGGAGAGATTGACACCCAGGGGTTGCTCCTGGCCGGGATGTTGCTCGGCGCAGTCGGGGGACTGATTGACGTCACCGTGGCGCAAACGGCGGCCGTGTTCGAATTCGCGGTGACATCACCGCTGATGTCGCGCGCGGAATTGTTCTGGC
>Ga0214923_10002364_pt1 | contig 25240 bp, 20 predicted proteins | sample LL1510_MetaG_FD_177993 | JGI IMG/M metagenome (GOLD analysis project Ga0214923, IMG submission 177993) | Freshwater microbial communities from Lake Lanier, Atlanta, Georgia, United States - LL-1510 | ecosystem: Environmental > Aquatic > Freshwater > Lake | place: USA: Georgia | collected...
TTCTCAGGAAGTTTTGCGACCGCCGCTGGAAAATCTCTAAAATGGTTTACTCCGATGGGAAGTGCTTTGTCGAAAGTTCCAAGCTTCACTTCATAATCATTGCGTGTATCTAACAACGTAAGAGGTCTCCCCTCATCCAACCATTTTTTTAATTCGGCAGCTTTTAATTTAGGTGACGTGCGTTTTGCAGGATCAATTCCCTCGACTCCAAATGCGATAATCTCTTTTTTGATTCTCACCAACATACGAGTAAAGGGCTGATGGGCACTTTCACTGTATTTGGGCTTTAGCCCCTCTAGCCCCCGGATCTTCCACACCTCTTGCATTAGGCTATCAATTTGTTCTCTTGGGCCCGCAACAAACATATTGATGCCCTCAGTGCTGAGCAAAATTGTCCCTTTAAGGCCCCATCCCTTGCACTTCTCGAGCAAGTGTTCACGCAGCGGCTTCAAGTTTGATAGCGTAGCGAATCGATAAGTTGAAATATTGGTGAACATGACTGTAAGAAAGCATTCTTAATAGACTGTTACGCATCTAGTCAACCCTTCCTCTTAAAAGGTGTCAGTCTCCTATCAAGCTTGATGGGAGACTGACACCTCTGTAAACTACGGTATGCCTAAAAAGCCAAAAACGGGTCTGCTTTCAAGGTCATTAAGCCTCGCTAAAATCACGGCTTCGGCCAGTGGTCGACTTGCTAAGCATACCGTTTCAGGCTGGTTCTCTGACCCCTTAGAACATCTAGAAAAGGGGAAGAAGATCCTAGAATCCCAAGCAAAACAGCTGGTAGGAGAGGCTAATCAACTTCGGGGAACCCTTGTAAAAGCTGGGCAAATTCTTTCCATGTACGGAGATTCTTTTTTTCCGAAAGAAGTGGTAGCCCACTTAAAAAAACTCCAAAGCGAAGTGGAACCCCTACCTATTGAAACGATAGATACTCTTCTCAAAAAAAGGCTAGGCCTAGAAAAATACCGTGAGTTGGACATTGATCCTACGCCTCTCGGGGCCGCTTCATTAGGCCAAGTTCACAGGGCTATCATTAAAAGCACAGGTCAAACAGTTGCTATCAAAGTGAGATATCCCGGAATAGAACGGGCCATAGACACCGATCTTAAACTTATGCGTTTCTTTTTAAGTGCCGGAAAATTTTTTCCAGCCGATATCCCAAAAGAACGCTGGGACGGAATCTTTGATGAAGCTAAGTTCATGCTCTACCAAGAAGTCGATTACAAAAGCGAATTGAAGCTTCTTAAGCTCTACCGAGAGCACCTTTTGAACGACCCCCGTTTTCATGTACCGGAAGCGATTGAGAGATATTGCACTCCAAGTCTCTTGTGCACATCTTTCGAGACTGGAGAACGGATAGATTCGCAAGCAGTTCGAACTCTTTCGCAAAAGCGAAGAGATCAATTGGCCAGTAGTTTTGTGGATCTTTTTCTGATGGAATTTTATCAATGGAACTTAGTCCAAACTGACCCGCATTTTGGGAACTATTTGATTCGTTTAAGGCCCGAAGGAATAGATCAATGGGTACTTTTTGACTTTGGGGCTCTAAGAGCGTTTTCAGACGAGTTTAAATCTTCTTACATCACAATGGTTCGAGGAGTTCTTAATACAAACGATGACCAAATTTTGGAAGCAGGAGAACAGATGGGCCTCGTATCAAAAGACGACTCGAAAGAAGCAAGACAAGGGTTTGTAAATTTAGCTTACCTTTCCGCCGAACCTGTCATGAAAGACACGGAATACGACTGGGCTGCCAGTGATCTGCCCAAAAGGACCGCTGCTCTCTCCCTGAAAGTCATCCCCAGTTTAAAATTTCGCATTCCCCCAAAAGAAATGTTGTCTCTTAATAGAAAACTGGGGGGAATCTATGTGCACTTAAGCGAACTTAGAAGTCATCTTGCGATTCGTAAAAACCTCATGAAAGAGCCCTACCAGAGCCTTATCGGGATCTCACCAAAGCTTCCATCTCATCGATAATCATCTTCTCTCCTTCGATCTTCATCACTTGATTGATCTGTGGAAGTGCAGATGGGCAAGTAATATTAACTTCCGTTAAAAAATCTCCGATAAAATCAATCCCCAATAAATAGAGCCCCTTTTCAAAAAGGTCATTTGAAATCACTTCACAGGCTTGTAACTGTTTTTCAGTCGGCTCAAAGAAATGCGCACTTCCCCCCTGATGTAAATTTGCAAGCCTACTTCCAGATTTGGGTTTTCTCAAAACACTCCCAACCACTTTTTTATTCATCACGAGGATTCTGAGATCCCCTTGGGTCGTTATCTCCTGAATGTAGGGTTGAACCGCAACTTTGGGTTTCCATTTCTCCCAATATTTCATCAACTCTGATTCTGGTGTCTGTGTGTTGAAAAATTCAATCCCTAACCCCGAGTATAAATGCAGGGGTTTCACAACACTTTCTTTTTTATTTGCTCTAATGCAATTCACAAATTCGGACAAAGAGCCGCACTCCCATGTGGAAATAGCAAAGTCTGGATAATTCCGAGGAAGAAGGTGCTCACTTAGCTTCCAATTCCATTCCGGGTTGTTAATTTGAAGAATCGTCGAGGGCAGTTTTGAAAAGTGCTCCATGTGGCTTTTATATCTACCATCTACTGGCGGGTCCAAGCGTTGCCAAACGACGTGATAATCTAAAACATTATCTTTTCGAGGCAACTCAAGCTCAAAAGGCTCTGGCTGATTAGGGGTTACTTTAGTAATTCTTTGGAACGGAAGGCTAGCCAAATAAAGTTTATTTTCTATTTTCCCCTCGACCCGCGCACTATCAATATAATCAACCGAGTGTCCTCGTCTTATCATTTCATTAGCGAGTAAAACTCCGGTATCAAGCCCAGGCTGCATCGTTCTTGTAGGTTCGCCGAATATCAAAACCTTAAGTTTCATTATTTATTCCTAATTCACTTTCGGAAGTATCACAAATCTTCCCATCCACTTTTTAACCTCTACCGCTTTCAGTTGAGGCGTGCAAGGAGCCTGACTTGACCAGCACTGAAAACCACTCTCGGGTCTAAAAACTTTTAGCCCCTCGCTTTCAAAGGCATTGATCACACCGACTTTAGGTAAGTTTGGCCAACTCATCCAAGGGATTTCTCCTGGACGGGTTATCACAGCTGTTCGAATGGTATTTGCAGCACCTAGCATTAAACAAAATAGGAAAAGAATTTGCCTCTGTTTCTCATTCAATTGAAATTCGGGAAGGGTAACGTTTGTAACAAAAGATATAAAAAAGATGAATAACCACAGGGCAAATCGAATATTGGGAGCTAAAACCAACCATGTAATTGCAGGCAGTAGCAAACCCAATCCTATAAAAATGATGAATTGACTGTTCATTTTTGAAAAACGAAGTTTTTGATTCTTTGTTACGAAAATTCGACAAATCACTGCCCCTAAAAAGAGAATGGCTCCATATTTCACAATAGGCTCTCTAAGTAAGCGCTTTGTCCATTCTGTAAAGCACGCACTTTGAGCAAAAATAGTTCCTGTCTCTCTTACACTACATAGATGATACTTGATATCTACGAGCCATTCAGTTACCCAAGCCTTAGGCATTGCCCAAGGCACGGCTGAAATACATGTCGCGGGTTGAGGATAGACTATGCAACCCGATAAAAGAATATTTCGCACAACCCACAAACCCACAAACACACAAACAACGCCGAACATCCGTCGCATTATTTTATCTCGCGTCATCAAGCAAAGAGTTTTTATCGACCATTGGCCCGATGAATCAGTACCCACAATGTAAAAAGCAGGAAAAAGAATTAAAAGATTTGAAATTTTTACTGTAACAGCCAAAACCATTAGTAAGATAACGTAACATTTCTCCATAGTGCCTACACCCCGCCCTTGGGCAAAAGTATCAAGGGCAAACCATGAGACAACCGCTCCCAACACGTAGGATGGAAAATCAGGAGTCACACCACCAATCGAAATAAAGCTCTGATTTAAAAACAGTAATGAAACCAGTATAAAAACGAGATTCATTGGATCTGCGATTCCAACTCTTTCAGCAAGAAATATTAAAAACAAAATGGCGAGCAAAGGATTGAGCGAGAACGTGTCAGCAGAACCAACACTTGTGAATGTGAAAAGACTCTCGATTAGAAACCAAACCGAGTTATGACCAAAAGGTCCAAACAAATTCGCGACGCCAGGCAACACTGCAAACTCACGATTCATTGCGATACTAGCCACATGATAATAACCCGTATCTACATTGTAGAAGGAAACCACTGAAATCAAAGAGACCATCAAAACAAAGAGACCCACTAACTTAAAGCGATTTAAACTAACCAAGTAGTACAGACCGGTTCTATACCGGACCGTCAGTCCCCACCCAAACATGAGGACAACTCCTGAGACCCAGATGGAAACGGGGATAAAATAATTGATCAAAACTGAAAACATTCCAGCTGCGAATAGCCCCAAAAAGAGGACTAGACTTAAGCTAGTGGGCCGATGAGCTTCGGATTGATGAGGAAAAACCTCTAGTTTAAACCAGAACCCGAGGCCAAACAGCGCGCCGAACCACAAAACAATGGAGACTAACAGGAAAGGCATAATTAAGTTTAACTGGTGGATTTAAATATAGGAATTTTTTTTACTATTACCTTTAAAGAGATTCCCAAATCCTACCGATAACTTAGGTGGGAGTCTCTGATGTCAGACGAGAAAAAAAATAAAAATAGCAAGCAGACCTTTTTTAGAATCAATTCTAAAGGTGAACTCACTGAAACTGAGAAAACTGAAATAGAATTGCCCGATTCAGAGCTGGAACCTATTCCCACATCGGTTTCGCCTGACAATATGCTCCAAGACTCGCCTACCGAACTGGGAAATAAAGAGCCCGACCCTGCCCCCCCAAGCCACGAAGTCACCAACTCAGGATTAGTCGATGAACCCCAAGCAATGCAACTCGAGTTAGATTCAAAAGATATCGAAGCCCCCAAAGTCGATACTCAAGAAGTGGTGGCCACAAAACCGAGTCAGATTTCAGAGGCATCCCCATCAGAAATTGGCCTTGATATCTACGAAGAGCCTTCGGTTACCTTACAAACCCCTCAATCTGAAGAAGAGTCCCTAAACCCGCCAGACTTGAATGAACCCAACACGCCTGAAGTTCCCAACGATAAGAGTTTCGAAACACTGAGAAACTACATTACATTAAAAGAAAAAGAAGTAAGTGACCTAAAAGAGCAACAAAAGCAGTACCAGAACGTTTTAATCAAACTCAAGCGTGCTCAAACAGACCTAAGTCACAGCAACTTTCTCCTGCAGGAGGAACTTGAAGCGTCTAGGGCAAATGAGCAACTCATCAAAAAAGAGATAGCGCACCTTCGTGAAAAACACGAAAACGAAGTTGCGATTTTAAAAAACGACTTTGATCAGCAGAAAGTTCAAAGCACAACTTACCAAGAGCAACTTCAGGATCTCAACCGCCAAAAAAATATCTGGAAAGAAAAAATTGCTGAAGACCTAAAAAAAATAAAAATTAAAGAAAAAGAATTAGAGAATCGCTACGAACTTTTAAAAAGAGACACAGAAACTCTTCTCGATTCCAAAGATCAACAAATTTTAGAGCTCAGAAAAAAAATAGATGCTTTCGAACTCGAATTAGAGTCACTTGAAGATCGATTGCGTTCGGAACACGCCATTATCAACAGCATCGAAGGCAAAAAACGTAGACTCATTGAAACCCTAAAGCTTGCGATATCGCTTTTGGAGCAAATTGATTCCTCAACAGATGCCCAACAAGAGCGAAAAACGGGATAACACACATTTATGAAGGTACATCAGCTAGCGATGATCCACAGTGAAACTGCTTCCGCGCCAGAAGTGTCCGTTTGGGTCCACGACCCCTTTCTAAAAGAGCTTTATTCAAGAGAATTTAGTCATTGTAGCTTTCATTGGAAATGGGAGATACAGCCTAAAAACTGGAAACTCCTTTTAAAAAAGACGAGCCCGCTTTTTTTAATCTTAGATTTAGCGCTTTTTTCAGAAAACCCAACCCAAGCTATTCAGGAAATCAAAAGTCTTTCACCTCTTACAAAAATCATCGTTCTTTCCCATACCGACGATGTCAATGTAGCGATCTCTGCTTTTAAGTCTGGAATAACCGACTATTATCTCAAGCCTACAAATCCTGAAACCTTAATTTGCGCGGTTGAAAAAATGGTGAGTCAGCAAAATTTAACTCCCCACGATCCATCTATGCAGGCCGATCTGGAAATGTTTAGTATCACCCACCATATCGGGAATGCTGAAACCGATTCCAAAATGCGCGAGTTAGCGATCGGTCATATGCTAAAAACATTTGATGCTCGTGGAGCTCTGTGGCTTTGCCCCGCTGACAAGATGGTCTCCTCGGGCGCCTTTGTGCATCAAAACGTCGATCAAGTAAAATATGCAATCGAGCACTGGGGATTTGGTTCCTCAAGGGAGGCCCACGCTGAATTAAGATCATTCCAGAAACAATACCCACTGCTCATCAAAGATTCATTTTTAACTCACCTCACCTCTCATCCTGAGAGATGGTTCCGTGAAGACTCAGCATGGATACCTTTAAAAAATGCATCGATGGGGGGGATTTTGGTTTCAGGAATCTCCAAACCCGTATCCGCGGCGCTGGAAGCTCGAACTGAATTTCTCGTTAGAAGTTTGGAGGTTTCGTTAGAAAACCACCGACGGTTTATTGAGGCAAAACAATTGACCTACATTGACGACCTCACCGGACTCTACAACCCACGCTTTCTCGATCACGCATTAACTATTGCTATAGATTCTTTAAAGAATAAAGAGGAGGGTTTCTGCGTTCTTTTCATTGATATTGACCGTTTTAAACAAGTCAACGATCAGCACGGGCACTTGGTCGGAAGCCAAATGCTAAACCATGTTGGAAGATTGATAAAAACAGGTTTGAGAAAATGTGACCACGTATTTCGATATGGCGGAGATGAGTTCATCGCTATTTTATACGGCACGAAAATTCCAGCAGCCAAAGAGATCGCTGAACGATTAAGAAAAGCGACTGAAAACCGAGTTTTTCAATTTCCAGGGCTTAGTATCAAAGTCACATTGTCCATAGGAATCGCCCGTTTCCCGGAACATGGGCTAGATAAATCATCGATTATTACGATGGCCGACAATGCAATGTACTCCAGTAAAAAGAGTGGAAGAAACCAAGTGATTGTTGCGGAGCCATAACACCATGGCAAAATTGAAGCTAATATGTTCAGATTTTCACCTTGGAAAAGGAAAGAAACTTGAAAACGGTTCGATGAATCCGCTTGAGGATTTTTTCCACGACCATCGTTTCAAAGAATTTCTCGAGCACTACTCACAAAGCCCCTATGAAGACTACGAAATCGAACTTGTTCTAAATGGCGACATTCTCAATCTGATACAAGTAGATTATCGGGGACATTTCACGACTGTCATCACAGAAGCCGTTTCAGTGGCTAAATTACAAAGCATCATAGATGGTCATCCCGTATTTTTTAATTGTTTAAAAGACTTTTTAAACCACTCAAAACGCAGTCTGACTTATGTGATTGGAAATCATGACCAGGAAATGCTCTGGTCTGGGACTCGACAACTTTTCGAAAGTGCTGTTGGACGCGAAGTAAATTGGAAAAACACCTATTATCAAACCGATGGTATTCACGTTGAACATGGGCATCAATACGAATCGGTGAATAGAGTTGACCCTACTCGCCTTTTTCTTACCGACGGGCTCCCGGAACCCATTCTTAATCTCCCATGGGGAACCCTTTTTACAATTCAATTCATCGTCAGATTGAAGCTCATCCGCCCAGCAGTGGACAAAGTCCGCCCTTTCAAACACTTTATTTGGTGGAGTATTTTCCACGACACTTGGATGGCTATTATTCAGGGTTTTAAACTGGGGTTTTATTTTATATCCACGAGATTTAGCAAAGTCCGCTACCGCCAATCAAGCCTCATGATGACTTTTAAAATTTTAAAAGAAGCTTCTGTTTTCCCCGATTTAAGCGAATCTGCGAAGCGAATTTTAAGAAGCCCTGAAGTTCACACTGTCGTTTTTGGACACACCCACGTGTACAAGCAAATTCCTATTGGCGACGAGAAGCAGTATTTGAACACAGGGAGCTGGACCGATATTATTTGCATGGACATCGAAAACTTCGCGCGCAGATCTCGTCTGACTTACGTCCGAGTCGAGTACGATTCCAAGGGCAAAGCTCTACCGATGCTACGCCACTGGATTGGCCGAATTCCCATCGAAGATGACGCTTTTGGTCTTTAAATTCATTTCGCTCCACGTCATTTCATAAAATAGTTTACCAACCTTTTGTCAGATTCAAGCCTGTGACATATACTGATTTTCGTTTTTCAGGGTAGAAAGTAACCTTTTAAATAAGGCTCATATATGATTGGAACTATTGCTAAAAAGATTTTTGGAAGTGCAAATGATCGTGAACTCAAAAGACTCTTACCCAAAGTGGAAGAGATCAACGCTCTTGAGGCCAGCATCAGTCAACTTTCTGATGAAGGACTACGAAATAAAACGATCGAATTCAAAGAGAAATTGGCTCGTGGAGCTACGTTAAATGACATTCTGGCGGAAGCTTTCGCTGTGACTCGCGAAGCTGGCAAAAGAGCCCTTAATATGCGCCACTTCGATGTGCAGTTGATTGGTGGAATGGTACTCCATAGCGGAAAAGTGGCTGAAATGAGAACTGGGGAAGGAAAAACCTTGGTAGCTACTCTCCCCGTTTATTTGAACGCCCTCTCAGGAAAAGGGGTTCATGTAGTCACTGTGAACGATTATTTGGCACGCCGAGACTCTGAGTGGATGGGACAGCTCTATAAATTTTTAGGGCTCAGCGTGGGTACTATCGTCCATGGTCTAAATGATCAGCAGAGACGCGAGGCTTATCACGCAGATATTACTTACGGTACCAACAATGAATTTGGATTTGATTATCTTCGAGACAACATGAAATTTCGTCTGGAAGATTATGTTCAGCGCGATTTAAATTTTGCTATAGTCGACGAAGTCGACTCTATTCTTATCGATGAAGCAAGAACACCTCTTATTATTAGCGGCCCTACTGACGACAGCACCGATAAATACTATTTGATCAATTCAGTCATACCTATCCTGCAAAACATTGAAGACTATACTGTCGATGAAAAATCTCGAAGTGCTGCTCTCACAGAATCAGGAGTTAACAAGCTCGAAAAAGCTCTGCGAGTTTCAAATCTTTACGCGCCTGAACATATGGAGCTTGTTCACCACGTTCACCAAGCTCTAAAAGCTCATGCGATCTTCAAACGCGATGTCGATTACGTTGTCAAAGAAGGGGAAGTTATCATTGTAGACGAGTTCACCGGGCGACTCATGCCAGGCCGAAGGTACAGCGATGGTCTTCACCAAGCTTTGGAAGCCAAAGAAGGAGTGAATATTGAGAATGAAAATCAAACACTCGCTACAGTCACATTCCAGAATTACTTTAGAATGTACAATAAGCTCGCAGGTATGACCGGAACCGCCGACACCGAAGCAACCGAATTCAATGCCATTTATAAGTTGGAAGTTTGTGTGATTCCGACAAATCGATCCATGATCCGGCAAGACAGACAAGACGTAGTCTACAAGACGATCAAAGCCAAATACCATGCCGTTTGTAATGAGATCGAGGAAATGTTCCAACAAAAGCGTCCAGTCCTTGTGGGGACTATATCGATTGAGAAATCCGAGTATCTAAGCCAACTTCTTAAAAAGCGAGGAATTCCTCACGATGTTCTCAATGCAAAACAGCACGAGCGAGAAGCAGAAATTGTGGCCCAAGCAGGACAACCCAGCGCAATCACAATCGCAACCAATATGGCCGGCCGAGGAACTGACATTGTCTTAGGGCCTGGGGTCAAAGAAATGGGCGGACTCCACATCATTGGCACTGAAAGACATGAGTCTCGCCGTATCGATAATCAGCTGCGAGGACGGGCTGGAAGACAAGGAGATCCCGGATCGAGTCGTTTCTATCTCTCGCTCGAAGATGACCTTCTACGAATTTTCCAAGGTGACAAAATCAAAGGCTATATGGACCGATTCAAAATGGAAGAGGACATTCCTATTGAATCGAAGCTTATTTCTCGAGCTATTGAAAACGCGCAAAAGAAAGTGGAAGGGCATAATTACGATATCCGAAAACATCTTCTGGAATATGATGACGTGCTCAACAAACAAAGAGAGGTTGTTTACGAGTTAAGACGCCTTATTTTAAAAGGTGAGAATACCAAAGCTTTGATCACAGACATTGTACGAGAACAAGTCGAGAGTGTGGGCAATGCTTATGCCTCAACGAAAACCTCCACTGAGTGGGACACAAAATCCATTCTTGAATTTTTAGCGACCTCTTTTGACAGTGTTTTGGGTTTCACCGATGACAGTCTTAAACTTCTCGACGGAAGAGACGGATTGATTAATGAGATCTGTAAGCGATCGCAGGAGCTTTATGATCTGCGTGAAAAACAAATGACCCCAGAAGTCATGCGACAGCTCGAACAAATGATCTACTTAGGGTCTATCGACCAATTATGGAAGGATCATCTGCTGAACATGGATCATCTGAAAGAAGGGGTCGGACTGCGCGGTTATGGTCAAAAAGATCCTTTAGTAGAGTACAAGAAAGAAGGATTCACTTTATTTAAGCTGATGGACGACCAAGTAAAAATGGACGTCATCACTAAACTCTATCGAGTGCAGGTGACCCGAGAAGAAGAGGTCCAAGATCTTCAGCCGAAAGAGCAAGAAATGCATTTTTTTCATGGAGCTCAAGAGGAGTCTCAACTGCAACCCACTGTCAGAGGCGATGATAAAGTGGGGAGAAATGACCCCTGCCCCTGTGGAAGTGGTAAGAAATTCAAAAAATGTCATGGAGGATGATTTGTGCTTTCAACTTGTCCGAGCTGTTTAAATCAAATTCTGCACGAGGACCATCGTGACAGCGTTGTTTGCGAATGTGGAGAGAACTTTAGCCCATTTCTGACGGTCTCGCCCATTATGGAAATGAATAATAGCTCGCCACTGATTGCTATGGGTGAAAAAAACCCGATTCTCCAAGATTTAGGAATCGAAGAGCACCGAGAAAGTGAGTTTGCGGAAAGTGAAGCAGCTTTTGCTGAATTAAGAACTTTTGGTGAAACCCTTAACTCTACTGAATCCTTACCTGATGCACCTCTCACCCCTGTTGCTGCGCCCACTGAGAACATGAATCCCAATCCGGTTACCTCCTCAGCCGTGCCGGTGGCGTCCGTGGTTCAGAACAATTCTTTACATCTTCCGATAACGGCAGGCGATCAGATTGTCGGGTATTCCATAGAGACTTTTATGTCTCCCATCTCTATTTGGTGTGCAGCCAACACCGATTCGGAAGACCCCTTAAAAACTTCCTATCAGCTCCTTGCCCAACGCTCGGAGAATCTTGGAGCGAACGGGGTAGTTTCAGTTCGCTGGTCATTTACCCCCGACGGTTCGAGGATATTATTAACAGGGACCCCTGTGAAATGCGTAAAACTCGCCTGACCAACGGGAATTCACCCGATGAAGTAAGACCTATCGGAGCTCGGGCTTTAAAAAGTGCTATCGACACTTTGCGCCCCTATCTCCTTGAAGCCTCTGTGCTTGATTTGTTTGCAGGTCAGGGGAGGTTCGGAATCACTGCCTCCGATGAAGGGATCCGTGAAGTCACTTTCGTTGAGAAAAGTCAAAGAACAGCTACCGACCTGAAATCATTTTGCGTAAGTAAGCAATTCCCAAAAGGCGTAAAACCTAGCGTTCTGTGTCAAGATGCATTTCATTTTCTTCGAACGACGTCGAACCAATTTGATATTGTTTTTGCAGATCCACCTTTTCCGCTCTGGATTGAATCCTTTGAATCCATGTTATTCTCGAGTGTCCTTAGAGTTCTCAAACCAGAATCTATTTTTCTTGTGAAATGTCCTTCGCGAATGGTAATCTCGACCGAGTTGGAACGGCTTAAAACTATAAAAACTTCCAACTTCGGCGAATCTAAACTCGTCTACTTTGAATATGAAAGTAAGTAAGGACAAACCGGCTACGACTCCCAACTTAAGACGGGCTATATACCCCGGAACCTTTGATCCTATTACTAATGGTCACGTAGACCTGATTACTCGATCACTTGCAAGTTTTGATGAAATCATCGTTTTAATCGCTCATTCCAGCAAAAAACCGATATTCACCCCAAAAGAGAGAATCGCTCTTATTGAACGATGCTTTAAAAATGATCCTCGAATAAAAATTGATGTGATTGACGGTCTCTTAGCCGATTACGCAAGAAAAGTGGGAGTGAGTATTATTTTAAGGGGACTACGAGCTATTTCAGACTTTGAATACGAGTTTCAAATGGCGACTATGAATAAACGGCTTCATCCAAAACTTGAAACTTTTTTCTTAATGGCCTCGGAAAACAACTTTTTTGTAAACTCAACTTTAGTGAAAGAGGTGATTTCACATGGAGGAGACATTTCAAGCTTAGTACCTCCCCATGTCGAAAAAAGCCTTAAGGATAAACTATGTTAAAAATAGCGAACCGAGTGAGTTCACTCAAATCAAGCAGCATCATGGAGATTTCCGCAAAAGCGGCTCAACTCAAAGCTCAGGGTCATGAAGTAATAAGCCTCGCTGCCGGAGAACCCGACTTCAACACCCCAGAAGCCATTCAAGCGGCTGCAACAGTAGCTATGAAAGAAGGAATTACCAAGTACAGCCCTGCCCCAGGATTTCAGGTCTTAAGAGAAGCAGTTGCAAAAATGGTAACACATGAAAATGGATTTCCCGTTGAACCTGAAGAGGTCTTAATCACGAGCGGAGCAAAACACGGGCTCTATTTGGCACTCCAATGTTTGGTGGATCCAGGAGAAGCTGTGCTTATACCTACTCCAGCTTGGGTCAGTTACCGCCCCATGATCGAACTCGCTGGTGCTTCGGTCATTCCTCTCCCTTTATACGAAGAGGATGGCTATCGGCCCAACGTGGATCGGTGGAAAGGAATGGCGATACCACCCAACGCAAAGGGCATGATCATCAACAGCCCCAACAATCCTACCGGGGTTGTTTACAGTCGAGAAGAGCTTGTGAAGCTCACTGGATGGGCTCTTCAACGCAATTTGTGGATCATCTCCGATGAAATCTATGAAAAAATCCTCTACGACAACTTAACTCACACAAGTGTGGCTGCGCTGGGGCCGGAAGCAAAGAAATCGACTATTACTATCAGTGGTTTTTCAAAAAGCTATGCGATGACAGGTTGGAGGCTCGGTTGGTCGATTGCTGAAAAATCTTTCGTTTCTAAAATGGCGGCGCTGCAGAGCCAAAGCAACAGTCATGTCACAAGCTTCGTCCAATGGGCCGCTCTCACTGCATGTAATCTCGATCCCAAAATTGGAGCTGCCATGGTGAGTGAGTTTGATAATCGTCGGAAATATTGCATGGAACGACTCGATAAACTTTCAAACTATCTCACCTACACTCGACCCACAGGGGCTTTCTATATCTTTATTAACCTTTCTAAATGGCTAGTTCCCCACAAAATGTCCGATCTCGATTTCTGCAAAGAACTTCTCGATCGTGAATATGTGGGCGTAGTTCCCGGCTCGTCTTTTGGAAAAGAAAATTCGATTCGGATAAGCTACGCAACTAGCATCGATAATTTAAAGAAGGCCTTCGATCGTATTGAGGCTTACCTCAATCGACACTAGTTTTAAAAGGAATTACCAAGTTCAATATAGAATGAAGCCCCTTCGGGGGTAAAAGCAAAATCTCCACGGGCTATAAGTCGTTTTCCCCAAATGATCCTTGTTCCCCACCCTGTCGAAGCATGCAAAGTTCCTAATTTAAAAGGCAACAATTTATTCCACACTCTTCCGATATCCACAAAGGGAACAAATCCCAATTCAATCTCTTGATCGGCAAAACCAAAACCAATGGGATCCCATCTGAGCTCAAATCCGACAGCGGAGCGAATATGATCGACAAATCGATTCCCTTGATAACCTCTCATAAACCTATCGCCTCCGAAACCAACTGTTGAATCAGAGCCACCAGCTGCAGAAAGTTCGTAAAAGGGAACATCCCCCGACAACACTTCGAAAAATGAACGATGTGCAAATATGAGTTTTGAATTCAATGGGTAATAATATCTAAATGTGTAAGTCGTTCGAAAAAAATCATAGTTACTTCCAGTATATTTGGAATACCACTGCAAATAGAGTTCATTAAAGGTGCCCCGAGAAGGATACGGTTCGAAGTCCAAAGTGTATCTGATAAAAGCCCAACCAAAATAGTGTGTTCTTCCACCATTAATCCCTAAGGGCTTCTCTTGAACTAATAAGCTTTCAGGTGGAGCCGAGATATGCATCCACTTTAATCCCAACACAGGGCCACTTCTAAATTTCCTGCCAAGGTATCTCAAAAACTGAATATTTACAGCGGGGAAAGCCCGTTGGTTTGCATAGAGGGGATTTTCAGGCTCGAGCCCTTCGGGGTTAACTTGAGTATCATTCCCCAATCCAAAGTACCTTTGGGTAATGTCACGATTGTAGGCAATTCTCCCTGTGAAACGCCACAGCCCACCAAAAGCATAGGGGTAATCAGCTTGAAAAAAATGTTTGTACCGCCCTTTATCACTCGCTAACACCTGTCCCATAAATTCAACTTTATGGGGATCTTGACGAACAATATCTACCAACTTGGCATGTAATCCCAAGTGAAAGCCATTCGTTGGGCTGGGAAAGATAAGCGGAATCCCTTGAATGGTCCACGGATCACCCCACATATTAAACCCCTTACGGCTAACCACTTTGTCGATTCTAGAAGCCACTTCTTCCCCAAAAAGTTTCAGCTCCTTACCCATGCCTGGAGTTTTTGGAGGACTTTTAAGAGGGGCGTCTTCGATAAAATCATCGGGCCTTGCAACAGCGTTGGATTCAATATCGGGTAATTCGAGCTTTGGAGTTCGCACTCGACGTTTAGGTAACGCCCTATTTCGCTTAAGTTTCGGGACCCCACTATCCGCACTGATGGGAACAGTACAGAGAAGCCCCATTAATACAAAAACCAAAGCACACTTTGACCCAATAACCATGTCAGTTAATTTTGGCCTTTTCTGCTTTGTTTGACGAGAAAAAATTAAAAGAAGTGCTTTAAAACCGAAGGCCTAAACCTGCGCCGATAAAAGGGCCCGATAAGTTGAGATTGCCCCCTCCGGGCAGAAAAGAGGTCCCGTGAGCTTTTAAGTCTTTTAAATTCACCCACCGGTAGCCAGACTCCAAATGAAAGTCTAGTCTCGAAGTCAGTCTAAGTTCCATCGATGCTCTTGCATAGGAGTTCCAAAATCGAGTTCCTCGGCTAAAAGAACCATGGGCGGTCGAAGCAATTCTCTGCTCGAAGGGGTACAAAGCTCCTACCACAAATAAATAAGACACTCGAGGATTCCCTCTGACATACCCAATTTCAGGGCCTGCCTGTTGCAAATAGAGTTTGTCCTCTTGAGACACTCCAGAGATAGAGAAATCACGATGCGAAAACCAATTCTCATACCTTACCCCTAACCAGAGCCACGACCTCACAAACGCCCCAAGCCCTACTGTGCCTAGAAGCGGGGTCCTCATGTTCTCAGCGTAAGTGGCACCTGAGACTTTATCCGCTTCAGAAGATGTGAGGGCTAAATTACCGGCGGCATAAAAAAGAAAGGTTCTTTGTGGGAGATTGGATAATTTTCTTCCAAACCCTTGGCTGGGTGTAAAAATAAAAACTCCAACTACAGTGATTAAAATAGCGATGTCTCTTCTAAAACTCATCCCTCTATTTATCGGTGTTTTTATATTGCGAGTCACAGAGGAGAATTAAGGATTAAATATGCCGAAAAAAGCATATTTTAGAAAAGAGATTAAGGAATCGAGCTTAAAGGAATATCCTCTATCGAGTACTGCTCCCAGCCTTTGTAATCAAAATGCCACCACTCGGTTTCAAGCCCGTGAAACCCTTCTCTCTCCATGGCGCTCTCTAGGATTTTCCGATGAGAAAGGGCTTTTTTAGAGGTTTTTTGGTAATTGCGATGTGCTTTTTCAGTAAAATCATCATACCCACTGGGCATCTCAACTTCCTGACCACTGGCATCTATCAAAGTAACATCTACTGCTGCTCCACGGTTGTGTTTCGACCCTTTATTAGGATCGGCAACATACTTTTCATCAGGGACAAGTTCCCAAAATTTCTTTTGCACACTCAAAGGGCGATAACAGTCGTAAACTTTCAGGCGATAACCATGAAGCTTCACATAGGCCTGAACTCTCGATAATGCTTCGGCTACCGATTTCCTTAAAACGCACCTTGCTTCAGGATAGACTTTTTTGTGGGTGAAATTATTTTCAGTGGCATATCTGATATCTAAAACGAGACTAAAATCGTATTTTTTTGCATCGATCAGAGCTGATTCATTGGCTGCGCCTGCAAAAAAACCCAAGAAACCAAAAAAGGCCAACAAAACTTTCATTGGGCTTCAACCGGTTTTAGAAATTCTAGTTTTCTCCTCATCCAAAGTCGAAATCGATCAATGTAAGTAAAAGCCGCTGGAACAACAACGAGACTTAACAAAGTCGAACTAATTAATCCTCCAATAATCGCAATTCCCATACTTGTTCTCTGCTTAGATGCCTCATTGAGACCAATCGCTACGGGCAACATTCCCGCGATCAAGGCAAACGTCGTCATTAAAATAGGTCTAAGTCTCATTTTACCGGCTCGGGCAATGGCTTGACTGCGCTCAACCCCCTCTGCGATAAGTTGATTGGTTGCATCCACAAGTAAAATCGAATTTTTCGTTGCAACCCCGAGCAGCAGAATACAACCAATCATAGAATTAATATCCAACGATTGTCTTGTGATAAAAAGTGCAAAGAAAGCTCCACACGCAGCTAAGGGAAGAATCAACATGATCGTAAAGGGAGTCACAAAAGACTCATACAGACTCGCAAGTACTAAGTAGATGAAAACGACCGCAAGTATCCCTGCTGTCGCCATGCTGTCGATCAACTCTTTAAAGTTTTCAGCTTGTCCAACGAAAGCATACGAAACTCCCTGCGGTAACGGGATCTCATCCTTCAGCATTTTGTTGATATCAGCCATCACTCCGCCCATACCTTTCCCTCCTGGGGTCAAGTCGGCAGCAATCTGCACGTAACGACCTCTATCTTGCCTTAAAATATTTGCAGGGCCCGTAGCTTCGACCCCGTTGGCTATATTTTTAAGAGGTATTTGGCGAAAATTAATATTGGGGACAAATGTCGTATTGAAATTTTCTCTTAAGTTTCTATCCCCCTCCTGAAGACGAACTCGAATATCATATTCTCTTCCTGCTTCTCGAAACACCGCAGGAGTTGAGCCTTCAATCTGATTTCTTAGTTCAGCTCCGACAATGCTGCTCGAAACCCCCATGCGCTCAGCTTTTCGATTATCAAGTGATACCTGAAATTCGGGTTTCCCAGGCCGCACACTGATATCCACATCTTTCAGGTCTGGCATACCCTTGAGCTTTTGAAACACTTTGTTGGCCGTCTCTTCTACAACCGCCAGATCACTGCCGATAAGATTTACGTTAAAGGGCCGAGCACCCGCTCCAACCATATCGACGTCTTTGACTGTTGGATTTGCAAAAGCAAAGGGCTTTAGTTGCTCTCTCAATCGATCTTTAAATTGAGTTGTGTTCACTTTTCTCTGCTTGGCGTTCACAAGCTCAATAAAGAACGTAGCAACATTGCTCTCGAGATCCCGGCTTCCAACCATGAGTACCGACGATTTTACTTCGGGATTAGATCTCAGAATGGCATCCACTTTGTGCGCGACTTCAGACATTTCGTTCAAATTGGTTCCAGGCGGCATATCTAAACCGACAGAGAACTCGCCATAATCCTGAGCACCTAAGAAGGTTTTGGGAGTGTATTTAAGAGCGACTCCGCTCAAGAACAAAATAACAAGAGTGATACCAAACGTTTTTCCTGGTCGAGCCACCGCTTTCTGGAGAAGCGCTTCATATCGATTCTCAAGTGAAGTTTGAAATGAGTTGAAAGCCTTTAAGGCCCTTCCAACGGTAGCTCCCAAAAAACCTGTCTCAGGGAATCCATGACTCTTTCCAGCAAAATAGGCAGAAAGCATGGGTGCCACTGTGAGAGCATCAAAAAGACTTATTAGCATCGCAAAACAAATCGTAAGTCCGAATTCTTTAAAAAACTGCCCCACGACCCCTTTTAAAAATGCGATAGGTCCAAAAACCGCAAGCACTGCACAAGTCGTCGCAATAACCGCGAGCGTCACTTCTTTTGTCCCGACCGACGAAGCCGTTATAGGTTCTTCGCCCATTTCGATGTGTCGAAAAATATTTTCCCGAACGACAATCGCATCATCAATGAGAAGTCCGACAGCCAGTGAGAGGGCTAAGAGGGTCATGACATTGACCGTAAATCCGGCGGCCGCCATCAAAATGAAAGCACCTAACAATGAATTGGGTAACGCAAGTCCCGTGATAATCGTAGATCTCCCAGACCCCAAAAAGAAGAAAACGACTAAAATGGTTAGAACAATTCCAATAAATATGGACTCAGTAACATCTTCGACATTAGCTCGAATGGGCTTAGAAGAGTCTCTCACAATTTCTAAAACTGGTTTTCCGTCCTCATTGGCTAGGGTTTGATTAAGTTCACTCACCCTCTGTTTAACAGCATCAGCCACGCCAATAGTGTTAGCTCCAGTTTGTCTAAACACCATCAAAAATAGGGATTTCTTCCCGTTATAAAAGGTTCGTGAGGTCTCGTCCTCAAGTGAATCGGTTACATTAGCGATTTGGGAGACCGTCACTGGCACGTCATTTCCAACAAAATTCACAATGACATCTTCGATATCTTTTAGATTTTTAAATTCGCCGAGTGTTCTAAAAACCAAATCCATTTTAAGCTGTTCCACTTTTCCAGCAGGGATATTTTGACCGGTCGTTGCAATCCGTTGCGATACTTGAGTTGCGGAGATTTCGTAGGAGTTTAATTTCTTACGATCAAGCTCAACTCGAATTTCTCGTTTTCGCCCGCCTAAAACTTCAACAAGACCCACATTTTTTACCTGCTCGATTTTAGGACGAACAATTTGATCAGCCAAATCGTAAAGCTTAGCTTCGGGTAGATCAGCTGCGACCGTGATCGTAATGATTGGCTGGTCAGCGGGATCTACTCGGCGAATAATGGATTCCTTCGTTTCTTTGGGGAGTTTAATTTTGGCAGAGGAAACCTTATCCCGAACTTGTTGTTCAGCGTATTTCACATCGGTTTCAAGAGTGAACTCGGCAATGACAATACTCACCCCTTCTTTATTGACAGAGCGCAAGCGTTTTATTCCAGCCACTGTGGAGATTTGATCTTCTAAAACCTTTGAAACGAGTGTCTCAACTTCCCGAGGCCCTGCCCCCGGATAGGGAGTGCTTACCGTCACCACAGGAAAAGTAACATTGGGAAAGAGGTCTACACCAAGTTTTTTTAATGACAAATACCCCACCACCAACATTGCTATCACTGTGCAGGTTATAAATATGGGCCGTTTAATAGAGAGGTCGGCTAATGTCACTTTTGTTCTCCTGTTAACTCTTGTTGCGGTAAATAGGTCTTCATTTGGGCCATCAGGGCTAGGATCTGAAGCTCGGTTTTAAGTTTCATCACTTGACTGTTTGCATAGTCCTGCTCAAACAAAACCACTTGGTACAGAACAGACCGACCTGTTTTAAGCCGGTTACGCTCATTATCCAGTTTTTGCTTCTGGACCTTCTCAATCTCTTTTGCCATTTGTAATCGGCGTTTATTTTCATTGAGTCGAGTGACAAGTTCATTCCACTCTATTTGCTCTTCGAAGAGTTTACGCTGATAATTAAGTTCAGCTCCTTTCTCTTCTTTTATGTAACCGGCACGATTATTAACCACAGTTCCAAGATCCAGAGGAGCTAAAACTTTAAGTCCAACAGCCAACGTATTTTGGTTTGTACGACTTGCATCTGAAATGCTTTTACTTAGAGCTGAGTCTCGTCCATTCAGGCTGTAGCTTGTAAAAACATCCACTGTAGGTGCGTTTTTTTCTCTTCCTAGCTCTGCGGCGGCTTGAGCGACTTTTCTAGCTTCGTCAGCGGCTAGAACATCTTCCCGTTTTCCTTTTTTATCAAAAGCAGAAAGATTAACCAGCGTATCTGTCTCCACTTTTTCAAGGAAAGAAGACAACTGTTCGGAGTCTTCTCCTTTTAGGCTATTAAATCTTTTAGTTGCTTCCCGTTGCTCGTCCAGTGCCATTTGAAGTTCAAGCTGTTTCGCTTGAAATCCCGCCTCGGACTGAAGCGCATCTGACTTATCAGCTAGTGCAAGAGAGGCGCGCCGAGCACTCCATTCCTGAATTTTCTTGGCCCGTTCAACGCCATTTTTTGCAACATCAACCAATTCCCTTGCGATGGACAATCTCCAATAGGCTGTCTCCGCTTCGGCCAAAATCAATTTGGCTTTGAGGGATTCTGCGAGACTTGTCGCTCTTGCCTGAGCTTCAGCCACTCTTTGCGTCGCTCTTGTTTCCGACCCAAATCCATTTCTCCACAAAGACTGGTTCAGCTCAACGGAAGGAACAGTGTCATAAAACTGAGGAAGTGGAACAAAAGTGGTGTTCACTCCAAAAAGTTCAGTTCGAGTGATGTTGTAACTAAGCTTTGCAGAGAGTCCGAACCCGGTCTGTTCCATTAAACCGACGGAGTATTTTTCAAACACTGTGCGATTTCCCAAAAAAGAGGGATTGTTGGTGGGTCTGCGATCATCTAAGTAGTTGACGTTGGAAAAGAGTTGAGGAGATGTGAGAAGTCGCCCTTCTTCGGCACGCTCCATAGCCCCCTGACTCACAAGTTGAGTCGCTTGATATCCAAGATGCTTCTCCTTAACTTGGTCTAGATAATTTTTGAGAGTCAGCGTTTCAGCACCCAAGCCCAAGGAAGAACAGAGAAATAAAAAAACGAGATTTTTCGCATGAAATATCATGGCCAGTTTATACTCTCATTGCCGCATCCCTACAAGGATTCTTAAACTTTTAAGTACGACTTGACCCTTGGACTTAGGTCCTATAATCAACTGAATTAATTAGCCTATTTTGAGGACTTTATGAGACTCTACTTCATTGCACTGACGCTCTTATTAACCGCATGGGCCTTTTCAACACCCCCGAAGGCCGCAGCCGAAGAACAAGTTTCACCAATCACACGGTTGTTGGCTCCTTACATCGAGATTCAGAAGGCCTTGTCCCAAGACAAGTTGGACCTTCTACCATCCCTAAGCCACTCTATGCAGGAGGACCTAAAAAAAGTTTCAAAAGAAACCTTAGAACAATCCGAACTCGCTCTAATCAGACAACTTTCTGTTGAGATCGAATCATTTAAAAAAGTTTCAGATCCAAAGCTATATCGAACCCGGTTTGGCAATATCTCACGGCTTTATGTTGATTATTTGAAATCCCATCCAAAAGAAGCAAAAAATCTGCAACTCTTTTTCTGCCCGATGTTTCCTCAAGGGTATGCATTTTGGGTGCAGCGCCAAGGCGAACCCCTCGCCAATCCCTATTGGGGCCATGAAATGCTCGAATGTGGAGTTAAACGTCCCTGGAAATAACTCACATTGGAATTAATCTGGGAGCTAGAAGCAACATCCAAAATGAGAAGCTAAGAACTGCAACTGTCGTGTAGAGATATTCTTTGGGCCGGCTCGTTTTTACCCTGCCCGCTTTAAAATTAATAAAAGCTTCCATCGCTGAAATCAGAGCAATCAGAGGCAAAAGGGGAAGATATTCTTGATACCATTCAATGAAAAGAAAGCTTAAAAAAAAGCACAAAGAGACAAAGGGGCGACTGTTGAACAGTTGCCCCAACCCCGGAAAACAGAAGCTATATACCCCTGCGTGAAACTTTTCTTTGGAATTCATTAATTAAGAGATCTCAACACTAACAAAATATTTTGATCAATTCCGCTGTCTGATGAATTACTAGCATCGCACCCCGGCGTTCTTGCAAAAGCTTGCGCTAGTACCGTGGCTTCAGTAATTTTGCCCCTTCGAACTGCTTCATCTTGTGTTCCGCCATAGTCCCTATTGCGACTGGTTTGCGGCATCAGCGTAACCACTAAAGCAGTCTGCAGCACCTTACCCATCCCACACAGAACCTCTTCTTCAAAAAGTTTTTTAGCGCTCACATAATTAATCCTTGCATCGGGAGTTTTATTAATACCGTCGTTAATAGCGTTGGTGAAAAGATGATTAACTAAAGTAAACTGAGCGACAGGAGAAACAACCCCGGTTGCCAAGCCCGTTAGCACCGCGATTGGAAGCAAGGTAGCCCCGCCTGAACTTATAGGTATCGGCTGCAAACTTTGAATCGTTTGTGCAGCACTCTCAGCTCGAACAGGGCTACTTAAAAACAACGAAAGAAGAAATCCTCCGAGAAGTAGTGCTTTGATGAAAATAGAATCAAGCTGAATTCTTTGTTGCTGTATCATAGTTACATCCTAAGTTGAGAAACAGAATTTCTTCTGCTTCGTAATCCTGTTGTGTATCAAACTGTGTTTCTTCTTACTCAAGATATAAAGCACACACTGTGCCGAACTGTTTCAAAGCTGATATGCACTGTTTTGTCTACAGCAGATGCCAAAGAGAGTGACAGTTAAAAACTACCCTTCAATAAGCCTCTTAAATCAGGAACTTACTCTGCCCAACCTCTAAACAGTTTTAAGCTCCAAAGCTAACCCATTGTAATAATAACATAAAAGAGATATAAACCTCGGGGTAGTGACAACTATTCAAGTAGCAAGGAACAGGCGTTGAATTCCCACACTTCGAACAAACCAAATACCCGAAAGGCCATTGCTTTAATATCAGGGGGGCTCGATAGTGCTCTAGCGGCAGCCCTAGTGAAAAGCTGGGGAATCGAAGTGATTGCTCTTCACTTAACCTCACCTTTTGGATGCACTGAAGAAGCTCAACGTGTGGCTAAAGATCTCAGCATTCATTTGATCATTAAAGAAAAGGGCGAGTCTTTCGTAGATATGGTTAAATCGCCTAAATATGGTTATGGCAGTCAGATGAATCCTTGTGTTGATTGCCGAATCTATATGTTCGATCTAGCCGAGACCACACGTTTAGAGCAAAATGCCGACTTCATAGTAACTGGCGAAGTCGTGGGTCAAAGGCCTTTCTCGCAAAACAAAGCAGCGATGAATCTGATTGATAAAATTTCAGCAATGGAATCCAAGATTCTTAGACCCCTATCCGGCGGGAACTTACCTCCGACTGAGCCTGAACAAAAAGGATGGATCCAACGACAAGATTTATTTAAGTTCTCCGGAAGAGGCCGCAGTGAGCAGTTAGCGCTTGCCCAAAAATTAGGAGTGAGAGTTTATTCAAGTCCCGGAGGGGGGTGTCTGCTCACAGAGAAAGCCTTTTCTCAACGACTCCGAGATTTTTATTCATACCCTACCTATAAGAACTCGGTGGAAAAAATGGTGCAAGCAACCCTTCTTCGACTAGGCCGCCACTTTCGTCTTTCAAAGGATACGAAAGCGATCATCGCTCGCACTGACCGAGAAAACGAAGAATTAAAATCTACATGGAAAAAAATAGGCTGCTTTTACTTCGAACCGCAAAACTTTACAGGTCCTAGTGCTATCGCAATGGGCCAACTCAATCAGGAATCAAAAACTCAAGTGGTTTCAATCCTAGCTCGTTATGGTAGAAAAACGGTGAGCGAACCCTACACAGTGGAAACGTTTAGCAATCAAAACAGTTTAGAAACAAGCTCTGAATTTTTATCAGTGACCACACCCGCACAGGAAGAGATACTAAACCAATGGAGAGTAGGTATTACTTGAAAAATCTAGACAACATTATTGTAGCACTCGACGTTGATCATAGGGACCAAGCTTTTAGGCTTATCGATGTGCTTGGAGAAAAGATTAAAACCTATAAAGTAGGACCTCAGCTTTTTACTCGCTCGGGGCCGGAAGTCATCGACTATCTTCACCATTCAAAAAAACAGATCTTCGTAGACCTGAAACTCCACGACACGCCCCAAGTTGTTTTTGAAACAATCAAGCAATTGGCTGAAATGGGAGTCGACTTTGCAACTGTCCACTGCCTTGGTGGAAAAAAAATGCTGGAAGCTGCAAGCCAAGGTTGTCGGAATTCAAAACTCAAGCTATTGGGAATAACTCTGCTCACAAGTTTTGATCCAATGGAAGCAACGTATTGGGACTGGGAAACTTCTGCTGAAAAGTCGGTTCCAAGATTAGCGCAACTAGCCCAAGAAGCCAGACTAAAAGGTATCGTCTGTTCCGTTTCGGAAGCAGCCTCGCTTCGACGTATAGTCTCCCCAGGTTTTCTTCTGGTCACTCCGGGGATTCGCCCACAGAAAAAAGAAGTTTACTTAGAAGATCAGAGACGAATCGCTAGCCCCGAAGAAGCGATCGCTTCCGGTGCGGACTACCTCATCATTGGGAGACCCATCATCCAAAATCGCGATCCCCGACTTGCTACTGACAACATTTTTGAAAGGGCCTAACCAAAAATGAACACTATTTCATCACTGAGTGCTATTCATCATCTACTTCTCTACCGGCCAACTGCAATCAAGAAACTGATTATTTTTATTCAACGAGAAAAAGCTTCGTCCCGAGTTTTGGATCTTATTGTTTCTGCCGAAGAGCAAGGGATAGCGATCGATTTTCAACCTACCCCTAAAAAACGACACACAGAGACTTTTGAACCTGTTATTGCTCAGGTTCAACCCTTTCAGTTCAGTGAATTCAAACCGTTTCTGGAGATTATGCAAAAGAAACCACGAGCTTCGTTATTAGCCTTAGACCATTTACAGGATCCTCAAAACTTCGGAGCGCTTTGCAGGACGGCGGAGGGATTAGGTTGGGATGGTATCGTCATTCCCAAAGATCGCAGTGTTACAGTAAGTTCAGGGGTATACAACTCCTCAGTAGGAGCGGTCGAAACACTTCCTATCATTCAGGTTGTTAATTTAGCTGAGGGACTACGCAAACTAAAGGACTCTGGATTTTGGATCGTAGGAACTTCGCTTGGGGAAAAAACGCAGA
>Ga0214923_10002365_pt1 | contig 25224 bp, 28 predicted proteins | sample LL1510_MetaG_FD_177993 | JGI IMG/M metagenome (GOLD analysis project Ga0214923, IMG submission 177993) | Freshwater microbial communities from Lake Lanier, Atlanta, Georgia, United States - LL-1510 | ecosystem: Environmental > Aquatic > Freshwater > Lake | place: USA: Georgia | collected...
GATTCCCAACCTCAACACCAATAACTCTTTATCTCCCAATATTATTGACTACCAGAATCAAATACCGCTGGATAACAGAGAAATGATATTCAAACCTAAAAACAGTGTTATTGTCAGTAGTAAGCTCGACAATACGTTAATATTACCTGAAATTAATAGTTTTAATACGGGTATAACATTCAAATAACATCCGTTTCACGTGAAACCACATTGTTACACTAACTAGGAGAATGCAAACTAGTTTATAAAGGTACAGAAACAGCACAAACAACAAAGAGTCCTAGTGAATAAATCAGAGGAAATATAAAAATGACATTCTCGATCAAAACAAGAAAAATTAATCATAAATCATTGATTAACAACACTTTTAAAATATAAGCCTTTGTTCATTTTTTTTATTAATGCAAAGTTATCACGATATCAACATAGCTATACTATATACTACGTAATACCTTTTTTCTAAATTTATAATTTATATTATTACTATAGCTCTGAAGGGAATCGTGGATTGTTGGAAATTAGAAATGATCACAAAGCGAATAAAACAAACATCAATCTTTAGATTTGTAGTATGGTTGACAGCATAACGGAAATATTGAATAAGGTAAATGATTTTGTTTTTAGCAAAGACAATAACGCTGAATCATTCCGATTACTCTATTTATCAAAAAAAGGTATCATTACTCAGTTGTTCGACGAATTCAAAACGATTCCAAATGAACAAAAGAAGTTGGTAGGTGCCCAATTGAATGTGTTAAAGCAAAGAGCTGAAGAAATTTATCAATTGCAAAAGGAATCAGAAAGCAGCTCTGATTTAAATCAAAAAAAGAAATCAGATACATCATTACCAGTTTACCAAGAAAGTCCGGGTTCATTTCATCCGCTACGCATCGTAGAGGATAGGTTGTTGGAGATATTTTTTTCTTTGGGTTTTGATTTGGCAGAGGGTCCCGAAATCGAAGATGATAAACACAATTTTGCTTCATTAAATTTTGCGGAAGATCATCCAGCGAGAGATATGCAAGATACTTTTTTTATCGCCGAGCATGTTCTTAGAACACATACGAGTTCCGTGCAAATAAGAGAGATGGAAAAAGGGAAATTACCGTTACGATTGGTGATGCCAGGTAGAGTATACAGAAATGAAGCAGTGAGTGCGAGAAGTAATTGTTTCTTTCATCAAATCGAGGGATTGTATATTGACAAAGGGGTAAGTTTTGCAGATTTGAAGCAGACATTGTATTATTTCGTTCAGCAATTTTTTGGTGAAGGCACAAAAGTGCGATTTAGGTCGAGTTATTTTCCCTTCACTGAACCAAGCGCAGAAATGGATATTTGGGCAGGTTTAGAAACAGAAGAAAATCGACGTCTTACGAAAGGTACGGGCTGGTTAGAAGTTTTGGGCTGCGGAATGGTGCATCCAAATGTATTAGAAGCATGTAATATTGATTCTTCAGAGTATACGGGTTTTGCTTTCGGAATGGGAATCGATAGGATTACAATGTTGAAATACGGCATTAATGATATTCGAGACCTCTTTGTCAACGATAAACGATTGTTGTCGCAATTTTCAGGGGTTTAATTAGAAATTGATTGACAACAGGAAAAAAAATATACTTTGCCAGTGACTTTCATTTGGGTATGCCCAATGTGGAGCGATCTTTAGAAAGGGAAAAGTCAATAGTAAAATGGTTACAGACGATTTCTAAAGACGCATCTGCTATTTATTTGCTGGGCGATGTTTTTGATTTTTGGTTTGAATATAAAACAGTAGTACCCAAGGGATTTGTTAGATTCTTAGCTGCAATTTGTGAGATAACAGACTCGGGAATACCCGTTTATTTATTTCCCGGCAATCATGATTTGTGGGTTGGAAAATATCTTGAAAATGAGTGCGGGGTTGTTGTTGTAAAAAATGCAATCACAATTAAATTGGGTCAAGAGCTTTGTTATTTGCACCATGGTGATGGTTTAGGTCCTGGCGATACAAGCTATAAATGGATGAAAAAGGTGTTTTTGTCAAAATTCGCCCAAAAAGCATTTGCGATGATTCATCCGGGAATTGGAGTTTCTTTTGCTCATAAATTGAGTAGAAAAAGTAGACTATCGCAAAATCCAAAAGAAGATAATTATTTGGGAGATTCGAATGAGCATTTAACACAGTTTTGTCATCAATATTTGGCCTCTTGCGAAACACAAAAGCCCAAGTATTTCATTTTTGGACATAGGCATTTGGTGTTAGATATTGATTTGGGTAATGGTTGTAGATACATCAATTTGGGAGAGTGGTTGCACGGAAGTCAGTATGCTGTTTTCGATGGCACTGAATTACAATTAAAGAAATGGCCCACCCAAGGCGTTTAGGTTTTTAAAAGGATTTTATTGATTTCATATGTTAGAAAAATTAGAAGCGGTATATGCACATTTTAAAGAAATAGAGTTGCTATTAAGCAGTCCTGAGATTTCTAGTGATGTGAAACGATTTACGAAATTGAACAAGGAATATAGAGACCTAGAAGAAATCGTGGAATCATATTTTGAGTACAAAAACCTTTTTCATCGCATCGCTGAAGCGAAGGATATTCTAAAAAACGAAAAGGACAAGGAATTGCGCGACATGGCTAAGGACGAACTCGACGATCTTGAGCCGAAGTTGGCGCCATTGGAGGAAGTAATAAGAATACAGTTGTTGCCAAAAGACCCAGAAGATGCAAAGCCAGCCGTTGTAGAAATTCGTGCGGGAACAGGGGGTGATGAAGCTGGAATATTTGCAGGAGATTTGTTCAGAATGTATCAGCGATACTGTGAAAACCAAGGGTGGAAGATCAATGTGGTTGACGAAACAGAGGGAACCGCCGGGGGTTATAGTAAAATCATTTTTGAGGTACCGTTTGTAGGCACATATGGGGTTTTGAAATATGAAAGCGGTGTTCACCGAGTTCAAAGGGTACCGGCGACGGAAAGTCAGGGAAGAATTCACACATCAGCCGTTAGTGTTGTGGTTATGCCAGAAGCGGATGAAGTAGATGTTCAATTAAACCCGGCGGATGTAAAAATGGAAACAAGTCGTTCTGGCGGCGCAGGCGGACAGAACGTAAACAAGGTAGAAACAAAAGTTCAACTTACTCATATACCTACGGGTTTGGTAGTTATTTGTCAGACCGAAAGGAATCAGCTGGGTAACCGAGAAAAGGCGATGAAAATGTTAGCGACGAAATTGTATGAGATAGAATACGCCAAACACATCGAAGCGATTTCATCGAGAAGAAAAACGCTTGTAAGTACGGGCGATCGAAGCGCTAAAGTAAGAACGTATAATTATCCCCAGGGAAGGGTAACGGACCATCGCATTGGTTTGACTTTATACAATTTGTCGGCGATCGTAAATGGTGATATTCAGGAAATATTGAATGCGCTTCAAGTTGCGGAAAATGCGGAGCGACTGAAAGAAACGCAAATTTAAACACCCGCTGCACTCTGAGATGCACCACGATCGGTGTGTTGTCTAGGAACAATTTTACGCATTGGCAATCCTTTTCCGTGGTTTTTTGTCGCTGTTTTCATGATCTTCCAAGTGTATAAAGCCTAATACACGATAGACGCAGAAATCCCCCAAATTGTTGTAGAAAAAAATAAAACTCAGACAAATGTTACAGAAAAACCGACCAAAAATCAGATGGGGGCGGAATCGAATTAAACCGAAGCGCCAACGCCTAGAATAAAACTATCGAACACCAATCGTCCATCGGTATTTAATAGATATTCTGTTGCGCATCTTTCGGGATGGGGCATCATACCAAAAACATTCTTCGTTGAATTGCAAATTCCGGCAATATTATTCAATGATCCGTTGGGGTTGGACTCGTTTGTGATATTTCCGTTTTCATCGCAATATCTAAAAAACACCTGACCATTTTCCTCTATGGAATTGAGGGTTTCTTCGTCGCAATAAAAACGGCCCTCACCGTGTGCGATAGGTACACAAAGCACTTGGTTCTGCTGAATATTCTGGGTTGCAATCAAATCGGTATTGCCGGGTGTTAAAAACACATTTTTACAGTTGAATTTCATGTTGGTGTTACGCAACAGTGCTCCTGGCAACAAGCCGCTTTCACACAAAATTTGAAATCCATTGCAAATACCCATCACAAAGCCCCCGTTTGCTGCGTGTTGAGCAACGCTATTCATCATGGGAGAGAGTTTTGCAATTGCACCGCTTCTCAGATAATCGCCGTAGGAGAAACCGCCAGGAATAAAAATGTGCGTACAGCCTTGGGTGTCCGTGTCCTTGTGCCAAAGCTTGAGAACCGGCTCTTTGGTGTACGTTTCTAAAACCTTAATTAGGTCGTTATCGCAGTTGGATCCGGGAAAAATTACAACGCCAAATTTCATTGTTTGCAAAGGTATTAATTGTTTTGGTTGATTAGATCTTTATGAAGAAGTCCAAGTGCTAAAAGGGCATAATAATTTACTGCACGTACGGGGGTGTATTGAAATCCTTCAAGAAGATTATCGTGGATGCTATGATAGACACTCATTTTGGACGATGCCATGATATTGTCTGAGGGAATAGGAAATGGTATTTTACACAACTCTGCTGCTCTTGCGATTTGATAAGAAATCCACAAAAGAGAGCCGTCAAGAGCAATTTTAGGCAGTTTTTGACCCATTGCTTCGCTCAATTGAAAAAACAACTTTTTATATTCGATGGTTTCGGCAACACATAAAAATCTCTTACCCCAGCGTTCATTTTCAAACAGATAGAGCATCATTTTGGCCACATCTTCCACCCCAACAAAACCGTTGCTTCCTACAGGGTAAAAGGGTTGTCCCTTTTTAATCATTTGATAAATGGAATTTGATCCAGTACTACCATCGCCAAATCCTAGAATAATCCCGGGGTTTACCATTGTGACTTGAAGCCCCTCTTCTTGTCCTCTCCAAACCTCTTGTTCTGCCAAGTATTTGCTAATGGCATAGCGACTATTGTATTTGCTATCAACCCAAATGGAATCTTCAGAAATTGGGCCATCATCACCCGTAGCTCTTCCCAGAGCGGCAACAGAACTGGCATAAACAATTTGCTTTACTCCCGAATGTAGACAGGCGTTCACGATGTTACGAGTTCCAACCACATTGTGTTCCATCAAACGCTGTTTGTCTTTGTTGGCGAACGATACGAGTGCGGCGCAGTGAAAAACAACGGAAACACCATTGAGCGAAGAAATTATATCGTCCACATTTAAAATATCGCCGGTTATCCAAGTGGGTTGAAAGCTGGAGGGCAGTTGATAGAATTCGTGAACCCTGGGAAACAGGCCTTCACTGTTGGGGTTTCTTCGAATAGCATGAACCCGGTAGCCCTGTTTTAATAGCAAGCAACAAAGGTGTGAACCCAAAAAGCCGGTTGCTCCAGTAATTAAGACCAAGGGTTTATTCATCGTTTCGTTTGCAAAAATCTTGAATAAAAAGCGAAGTCGTTGAAAAACTTTTCCCGTGCTACCTTTGTGATATGGTGCAGATAGAAATTATCAACGGGCCCAATCTTAATTTATTGGGAAACAGAGAGCCTGATATTTACGGAGATCAAACGTTTGAGGATTTTTTAATGGGTTTGCGGGAGCGATATGTTGGGGTTGAAATCGGATATAATCAAAGCAACGTTGAAGGAGAAATTGTGAATTTTTTGCAGGCGGCAAATTGTTCAGATTCTTGCAAAGGAATAATATTGAACGCGGCGGCGTACTCTCATACAAGCATTGCGATTGCCGATGCAATCAAAGCCATTTCAAAGCCTGTGATTTTGGTACATATTAGTAATGTCTATTCAAGAGAGGTTGAACGTCGTACCGACCTTTTGGTGGCCTCTGCTAAGGGAATGATATCGGGTTTGGGCCTTGTCGGTTACGAGCTTGCCTTGCGTTCGCTTTTGATGTAATCTCGGTTGTATCTTTGCGACATGGGTTTGAGACAGGAGAAATTTGGAAAACAGGTTCAACGCGATTTAAGCGAGTTGTTTAACATCAAAAAGAACGATTGGCTTGGCGGTGCTTTTGTGACGATTAGCAACGTTCTTGTAAGTCCTGATTTGGGACACGTGAAAGTATATTTAAGCCTATACAACAATCCGAATAGGGCAGCAATTATGGCACAGCTGAGTGCGTGCAACAAAGAAATTAGGCATGCCTTGGCTCAGCGATTGAGGAATAGTGTGAAGAAGATGCCCGAGGTTCATTTCTATGAGGACGACACGTTGGATTATGTTTCCAAAATGGAAGACCTCCTAAAATCATTGAACACACCCAAAACGGACAACGAATAGTTTTTTGATGGATATTTGTTGTGAATAAAATCAAGCAATAGCATCAAACTTTCTTTTCACATATCGCGTAGATATTTTTTTTCTAAGTCCAACCCCACCGTTGTAAATATCATTACGGGTATTTCGCTTTTGGGGTATTCTGTGGGTGCTTTGGCTCTTGTTGTTTTGATGAGTGCGCTAAACGGTTTCGAAACTTCCATTTTTTCATCGTATCAAAAATCAGATCCCGACTTTAAAATCACTGCAGTAAAGGGAAAGTCGTTTTTCGTTTCGCAACAGACGATGACCAAATTAAAAAAGACCCCTGGGGTTGAGGTTGTTTCGAAGACAATTGAAGGTAAGTCAATTCTGCAATACGGCGACCAACAAACGGTTTGCAAAGTGGTGGGGGTTGACGAGAATTTTTTTAAACGCATTCAAATTGATTCTTTGATAACGGCCGGAAAGCCTTCGCTATACGATGCGCAGCGCGATTCCTTTGGAGGTGTTTCGTCGATGGCGCTGTTGTCTGAAGGGTTGGTTTATCGCCTTGGCGTGGGTAAGATTGATGAGCCAATTTCATTGCTGGTTGTGGACAAGGCGGCGGGAATACACAGTGCGGACGCATTGAAAACACAGGTTTTTATCCCTTCGGCAATTATTCAACTTCCGGAGGAAGAAAACGACCATACGGTTTTTATTTCAGCGAAGGAAGCGGGTTATCTTTATGATTTGGATCCACAGAAGGAGGCCACAGCGTTAGAAATTCGCGTGAATGGTTTTGTGCGATCGAGTAGCGGTAAAATGTTTGATTTACAAAATGATCTACAGGAGATAACGGGTAGGGCGTTAAAGGTTCAAAACCAACAGCAACAACACCCGATCATGTATAAGATGTTCAACACCGAAAAGTGGATTTCGTTTGCCATTTTAACGTTTGTATTGATGTTGATTTCTTTCAATTTGGTGGGAGCTTTGACTTTGATGGTTTTAGACAAGCGCAATGATTTTATTTTGTTTAGAAATTTAGGAATGGAAGAGACGATGGTTGGTTGGATTGTGTTTTGGGAGGGGGTTTGGGTGAGTATTTGTGGAAGTTTAATCGGAATAGGGCTGGGTATATTGTTGGTTGTGTTACAACAAAAAACTGGGGTTGTTCAAACCCAAGGGACATTTAATATTTCGTATCCGGTAGAATTGCGTTCTTGGGATATCGCAATAATTTTCGCGTTAAACATAGCTTTGGGCGCGTTGAGTGCTGTAATTCCCGCCCGAAGAGCGTCCATGTTGAGCAATCAAACCAGGGTAATCGTCCATAAGTAAAAACAGAGACCATGAAATTTTTGATAATAGGATTAGGGAATATTGGGGATGAATATGACAACACGCGACACAACATCGGTTTTGATGTAGTTGATGCGTTGGCAAAAAAATTTGAAGGAAGTTGGGCGGCGGTAAAACACGGTTGGATCTGCGAAGTATCGCACAAAGGGAGAAAACTCATTTTGTTGAAGCCAAATACATATATGAACTTAAGTGGGAAGGCGGTTTCATATTGGATGCAAGCCGAGAAAATCAAGCTTGAGAACATTGTGGTTGTTACTGATGATTTGGCCTTGCCACTTGCGAAATTGAGGCTAAAAACGAAGGGAAGTGATGGTGGACACAACGGTTTGAAAAGCGTGCAAGCAAGTTTAAATACGCAGAATTATTCTCGATTGAGATTTGGCATTGGCAGCGATTTTAGAACGGGCGAACAGGTGAATTTTGTTTTAGGGAAATGGAAGGATGAAGAAAAGTCGGCGCTTGACATAACAATTCCTAGGGCAGTTGAGGGTATACTTCAGTATTGTACTTTGGGAGCGGGCTTTGCTATGAATTATACAAACACATGAAGAACATTTATACGATTTTAACACCGGAATTGTTTTCACTGTATTCCGAAGCGGTTGTAGAGAAACAGATCGTGGTGATCGATGTGCTTCGGGCTACAACGAGTATGGTGGTTATGTTGGAAAACGGTGCGAGAAATGTGATTCCCGTAGCGAGTCTTGACGAGGCGAAATCTTGGGGTGAAAAGGGCCACATGATGGCGGGTGAGAGAAACGGGTATAAGGTGGAAGGGTTTGATTTTGGCAACTCACCGCAAGAGTTTACCAAAGAAAAAGTGAATGGAAAATCTGTTGTGATGACAACAACCAATGGCACACATGCTTTGAGTCTCTGTAAAATGGCGAATGTAGTTTATGTGGGCGCTTTTTTAAATTGCGAGGTTACCTGCAAATCGATAATGAAGGAAGAGGGTGATGTTTATTTGTTTTGTTCGGGTTGGAAGGGGTTGTTCAATTTGGAAGATACCTTGTTGGCCGGGGCAATGGCGACAAAGTTGATTAGCATGGGTGCGGGTGTTGCGGATGATGCTACAAGAGCCGCGATTCATTTGTGGAACCAAGCGAAAAGTGATGTTTCTGGTTTTTTGTCTGATGCGAATCATGTTCAGCGTTTTCAGAGCATGCATGCCGAATCGGACCTGGATGTTTGTTTAAAAATGGACACGAGTCAAAAGACGGTTTATTATGTGGGCGGCGAATTGGTGACGGAACGACCATGAATATGTATTTTTGTTGTATCAAAAACCATGGGTAACAAATTAAACAGACCAATTCGGGTGTTGATTGCAAAAGTTGGCTTAGATGGTCACGATCGTGGAGCTAAGGTTATCGCGACTGCATTGCGAGATGCTGGGATGGAGGTAATTTACACAGGATTGCGCCAAACGCCGGAAATGGTGGTTCAAACCGCGCTTCAGGAGGATGTTGACGCCATTGGGGTGAGCATTTTGTCCGGGGCTCACAACACAGTGTTTCCAAGGATATTGGACTTAATGAAAGACAAGGGCATGGACGATGTTTTGCTCACTGGGGGTGGAATTATTCCGGATGCAGATGTGGAGGCTTTAAACGGTATTGGTGTTGCAAAGTTGTTTCCTCCGGGCACTAGCATGGGCGAAATCGCATCGTACATTGAAAATTGGGCATCAGAAAATCGAAGTTAAAAATCAAACATGGCTTACAATAATATTTTAACCACACTCGAGGATAACATTTTAATCATTCAGATTAATAGGGAGAGCAAATTGAATGCACTCACATTGGAGACATTAAAAGAGATTAAGCATGTAGTTGACGAGGCACAGAGCGCTCCGGATGTTCATGGGATGATTTTGACTGGCATTGGCGAAAAGGCTTTTGCGGCCGGTGCGGACATTTCAGAATTTGTTCATTTCAACATTGAGCAAGCGACGAGAATGAGTGCGGATGGTCATGATGTAATGAACGCCATCGAAAATGGAACCAAGGTGGTTTTGGCTGCTGTGAATGGCTTTGCTTTGGGTGGTGGATGTGAATTGGCTATGGCTTGTCATTTGCGAATTGCTAGCAGCAACGCCAAGTTCGGTCAACCCGAAGTCAACTTGGGTGTTCCTCCAGGTTACGGCGGTACGCAGAGATTGGTTCAATTGGTTGGAAAGGGAAAGGCCTTGGAATTGTTGTTAACGGGTGATGCGATAGATGCTCAAACGGCTTTGCATTTGGGGTTGGTAAACAAGGTGGTAGAACAGTCCGATTTGATTGAAGAAAGCAAAAAAATGTTATCGAAGATTATCGGAAAGAGCCCGAGTGCTGTAAACAAGGTGATCAAATGTGTAAATGATTATTTCCGTCCGAATGTGAATGGAATGCAGCGAGAAATTTATGAATTTGGAGAAGCTTTTGAGACAGCAGACTTTAAAGAGGGTACGGATGCTTTTTTGAACAAAAGAAAACCGAGTTTTAGAGATTAATAATCAAGTTGTTACTTTTGAATATGCGTAAATTATTTTTATCATTATCAGTCATTTGTTTGGTCTTATTTTCTTGCGGTCAGAGCGAATTTGATACAGACGATATCGAGAATAATACGGCGAGTGCAGAACAACCCAAGAACACGCATCAGGGTCCATTGGGCGATGTTCGATTTAAGGACACCACGTTTATGTTTGGCGATGTGAAAGACGGAGAAATGGTTCAGCACACGTATGTTTTTACAAACGTTGGCGAGGCACCGTTGAGTATTTCCAATGTAACCGCTCAATGTGGTTGCACCACTCCGGAATATTCACATGAAGTGATTGGACCCGGGAAAACGGGCAAGGTAACGGCAACATTTAATAGTTCTTCGCGCGGCGGACCGGCGGGTATTTTGAATGAAAAGAGTATTACGGTTCAGTTTGAAAACAGCAAAACCGCTGAGGTGGTATTAAAATTCAAAGCGAACGTAATCGCACCGGCGGGGTCGGTTTCAGAAGAGGAGTTGAACGGCGGTGGCGACGAACATGCACATTAAAAAAATTACTATGAATATACTACAAGCACAATCAGGTGGCGGATCGCAAATGGTTATGATGTTACTCATCATGGCCGTATTTTTTGTTTTTATGATTTGGCCACAAATGCGCAAGCAAAAGAAAGCCAAGGCGTATATGGAGAGTTTAAAGAAAGGCGATCGCGTTGTAACAACTGGTGGTATCCATGGAAAAATCGGAGTAGTTGCGGATACACACTTTGTGATTGAAATGGAAGAAGGCAAGGCGAAAATCGAAAAATCTGCCGTAAGCATGGAATATACGCAGGCCGCCTATCCACAATCAGCGTCTGAAGACGCAAAATAAGGTCGCTTTTGCTGGCTGTTGGAGTCACCGGAAACATTGGCAGTGGCAAATCCACTGTTTGTAAAATCTTTGAGGGGTTGGGCGTAGACGTTTATTATGCCGATGCCATGGCTAAGGAATTGTATCAAACAGATTCCACCCTCAAGCAAGGTGTGATAGCGTTGTTTGGTGATGCTTCTTATGATAGTGATGGAAGATTGGTGAGACAGGTGTTGTCTGATTCGATTTATCGGGATCCCGAGTTGCGCGCTGCGTTGAACAATCTTGTGCACCCACGTGTATTTGCCAATTTCAAGGAATGGTGTGATTTGAGAAGAGTGGAGGGTAAACCCTATGTCATAAAAGAGGCCGCGATTTTATTTGAATCGGGGGCAGACAAAACTGTGGATTTGGTTATTGGAGTGATGGCGCCACTGTCGTTGCGTTTGAAAAGGGTAATTGACCGTGACGGGGGGAGCGAGGAAAACGTTAAACTCCGAATAAATTCACAAATGCCGCAGGAGGATTGGGCAGAACGATGCGACTATCTAATAAACAATGATGGCAATGTAGTATTGGAAGAACAAGTATTGACGATACACGAAGCCTTGATGGCTAGGTCATTGGGCAATCAGAAGTAGATAGGATTGTTCTAGAACAATTTACAAATAAATGCGATTATTTATCTCGTAGACCGCGACCACTCTTTTGAATGAGTCCTTGAGATTCCATCACGATGCGCAGTTTATCGAGAACACCATTTACGAAACGAGAACTGTTGGGTGTGCTATAGTTTTTTGTGATTTCCAAATATTCGTTGATGGTTACTTTGACGGGAATTGTTGGACAATGCAAAAACTCGGTTAGGGTCAATTTGATAATGAGAAGATCCATGATTGCGATTCGCGATGGGTCCCAATTGTCTGAAATCTCGGCTACTTGAGATTCGTACAACTTGCTATTTTTACATGTAGTTGTAAAAAGCTGATTTGCCATTTCAATTTCCTCGGAGCTGTGATTGGGTTTTTCGGGGACTGGTACTGTGCCATTGTCTTTGGCTCCTTGAATTGTTTTTTCTATTTCGCGGGTGGTATATAGTTCGTCGTCTGACCAACCAGAATAATAATCGTTTAGATTATCAAAAAACGATTCTTTTGTTTCGAATAGGTTTGCGTAGAATTCTTCCAGAAATGCTTGTTGTTGTTGGAATGTGGGCGCATCGAAGATGTTAATGTCTTTGACAAACTCCCAGGTTTGCATCCATTCATAGTATTGATCGAATTGTCCTACGAGTTCACTCCAATCAAAGGGAAAGTTCTTTCGTTTATTGTCTTCTACAGCGCGATGCAGGTATTTAACCAATGGCATTCTGTCTAAAATCGACAGATCGCGAATTTTAGATTGATCGGGGTAAAACTTGGACTTTTCCAAGGTTTGTTTTTCCAACAAGTAGGTAGACAGTTGAAAGGGCAAATCGAGAAGAAAAAGGAAAAAGTCGTAACTCTGGTTGATGCTATCGGTAAGAGTAGTTAAGGTATTTTGATAATGTTCTTGCTGAGAAGGATTTAGGTTCTGCAAAGGAACATTTTCTGTATTTCCTCCTTGTTGATAGGAGTAAAGTGCCTGAAGGGCTTTGATGCGCACCAATCTTCTTGATATCATAGAACGAGACTGCAAAGATACAAAAATTGGTCGTACTATTTCCACAAATTGGTGAAGCAATGCGGTTGCGAAGTATTAATTTTGCATTTGATATGGGCAAGATTACATTTCAATTTGAAGAGAAAAATCGTGCATCGATGGAGGTGAAAATGTTTGAGGGCGAATCTATTTTGGATGTGGCTCTTGATCATGATATTCACCTAAACCACAATTGTGGTGGGGTTTGCGGTTGTAGTACTTGTCATGTTTACATTGAGCAAGGTGAGGATTTTTTACCGGAGATGAGTGATAGGGAGGAAGAATATGTAGATCGTGCACGAAATCCGAGATACAACAGTCGTTTGGCCTGTCAATGTAGGTTAACGGGCGGTGGAGACATCGTAGTTATCGTACCGGATCAAAGCGGAATTATAGGACACTAAAAGAAAGAGAATGTACGAACCACCAATTCAATGGACTGATTACGAAGACATTGCGATGAAGCTTTATGAGCGATTTGGAGATGACTTTAACGAGGCTAAAATTTATAGGATCCGATTTACCGATTTGTTGGAGTGGGTTTTGGAGACCCCCAATTTTGCGGGTACAAGGGAGGAGAGCAATGAAGGTCATTTGGAAATGATACAGGCGCAGTGGGTATACGAATGGCGAGACAATCAGTAATTGGTTTAATTTTGTAATTATAAATAAGAAAAATATGATGGATTTTGAATTAAGCGAAGAGCATTTGGCGGTTCAGCAAGCGGCACGTGATTTTGCTCAAACCGAATTATTGCCAGGTGTAATCGAGCGCGATAACGAGCAGAGATTCCCTTACGAGCAAATCAAAAAAATGGGTGAGTTGGGCTTCATGGGAATGATGGTTGACCCAAAATATGGTGGTGGCGGAATGGATGCCATTTCATATGTATTGGCGATGGAAGAAATTTCGAAGGTGGATGCTTCTGCGAGTGTTTGTATGAGTGTAAATAACTCTTTGGTATGTTGGGGTTTAGAGGAGTATGGAACCGAGGAGCAAAAAATGAAATACTTGGTTGAGTTGGCGAGTGGTCAGAAAATTGGAGCATTTTTATTGAGTGAGCCAGAGGCGGGTAGTGATGCTACAAGTCAGCGTACAACTGCGGTTGACATGGGTGATCATTATTTGTTGAACGGTACTAAAAACTGGATCACCAATGGAAATTCTGCCAGCTATTATTTGGTAATCGCTCAAACCGATGTAGAAAAGAAGCATAAGGGCATCAACGCATTTATCGTTGAAAAGGCTTGGGACGGTGTAACTGTTGGCAAGAAGGAAGACAAATTGGGAATACGTGGAAGTGATACGCATAGTATTATGTTTCAGGACGTAAAAGTTCCTAAGGCGAATCGTATTGGCGAAGATGGATTTGGTTTCAAGTTTGCGATGAAGGTGTTGAGTGGTGGTAGAATTGGAATTGCTTCGCAGGCTTTGGGTATTGCCAGTGGCGCTTATGAGTTGTCGTTGAAATATTCAAAAGAGCGTAAAGCATTTGGTACTGAGATCATGAATCACCAGGCTATTGCATTCAAATTGGCAGATATGGCAACTGAGATTGAGGCGGCGCGTTTGTTGTGTTTGAAGGCAGCATGGATGAAAGACCAGCACTTGAATTATGATCGTGCGAGTTCAATGGCAAAATTGTTTGCATCTGAGGTGGCGATGAAGACGGCTGTTGAGGCGGTTCAAATTCACGGAGGATATGGATATGTGAAAGAGTATCACGTGGAGAGATTGATGCGTGATGCTAAGATTACACAGATTTACGAGGGAACCAGCGAAGTACAGCGTGTGGTTATATCTCGTGATATTTTGAAATAATATTATTGAGTTTTTTCGGTTGTGCCCGAAACGGATATAAACGTTTATATCCGTTTCGGGCACAACTGTTTTTATTGATGGGTGTGAAATTGCATCCATGGAAATTAAGAGTTACGAAGACATGGCATGGCAGTTGGGAATCAACACCATTGAAACCGTGCATCGCATGAAATCGGCTGAATTTGTGAAGCTGGGCGAGGAAATGTTAAAAGCGGCAAAATTGATACAATCAGGGGGGGTGTTGGCAACCCAGGGTCAAATTTATGATGCGTATCAACGTTGTTTGCGGCTAATGAGCTATTTGCAGGCCGTAGAATCGATGGGGTTAATTAGTGCATCAGAGTATCGGGATTTTGAGATTCAGATATTGTCTTTAACTCAAAGATTACAGTCGGCCTATAAATCGCTTAACCCTCCGGAAAACCGCCAATGTTAACTTTGTGTTAAACATGGATTAACGCCTTTTTCTTGCTCTGGCTCGTGGTAATTTTGTAGTAACTAAAATAATAGCATTACCATGGCATTAAACAATATTCTGAGTATTTTTTTACCGAAAGACAAGGTGTTTTATAGTCTTTTTGAGCAAACTGCTCAGAACGTAACCGAGATGGGTAAATTATTGCATCAATATGTTTATGAGTCGGACCCAAATATTCGATTAAAAATCAGTAAGCAAATTGAAGATTTTGAACATAAGAATGATGAAATCACGCATAATATTTTTACTGAATTAGGCAAGAATTTTATTACACCATTTGATCGTGAGGATATTCATTATTTGGCATCAGCCATGGATGATGTTGCAGATTATATCCATGCTTCCTGTAAAAAAATGCAGTTTCACGGAGTAAGTCCAAACGAGCAAGGAATTCAAAGCTTAGCAGAGATTATCATGCAAAGTGCTGCGGAAGTGGGAAAGGCAGTGATGCAATTGAGAGAATTGAAGCGCCCGGAGAAAATCATGGAGTGCTTGGTGCGTATCAATAGTTTCGAAAATCATGCAGACAATGTATTCGATATGAGTATCAAGAATTTGTTTGAGGTAGAAAACGACTTTAAGGAACTCATTCGTAAGCGCGAAGTTTATACGGTTATGGAGGTTGCTACAGATAAATGTGAAGATGTGGGAAATGTGATTGAAACCATTATTGTTAAATACGCTTAATCGATAGTAGAATACAATAGATCATGTCGACCCTTGTTATAGTGATAATTGTATTGGCATTGGTGTTTGATTACATCAATGGTTTTCACGACGCGGCGAATTCGATTGCTACGGTTGTAAGTACAAAAGTACTTACTCCATTGCAGGCGGTATTGTGGGCGGCATTGTTCAACTCTGTAGCGTTTTTTATTTTCAAGGATCATGCGGTAGCAAACACAATTGCCAAAACGGTAATTGATAATTACATCACGTTGCCGGTAATTTTAGCGGGTTTGGTTGCCGCGATATTTTGGAATTTGCTTACGTGGTGGTTTGGTATTCCAAGTTCATCTAGTCATACATTGATAGGTGGATTTGCGGGTGCGGCATTGGCGCATGCGTATTTTGTGAAGGGCTGGGTGCCATTTTCTGATGTCGTAGAAATGGATAAAATCACCAAAACAGTTTATTTTATTTTGTTGGCACCTCTCATTGGAATGGTAATTTCCATTTTTATCACTGTGGTTACCATTAAGAGAAATGTTTATGGGCGATTACTGCTCATTTTGATGTCGGCCGTGGGATTGTGGTTTTTATTCGGTACGTACAGACAGGCCAAATTGGAGGAAAATGTGGCCAAGTTTTATAAGGTTGACAAATACAAAAAGGAGTTAGCACACAATCCGGGTGATTCTAAAATTGCGGAAAAATTGGAGAAAGCAGATAGTAATTTTAATCTCAGCAAGCCATTTTTAAAGAGTTTTGATTCTGATGGTTCCACCAAAGTTGCTGGTGAAATAGCCGCGGTTGTTGATCTACAGTACATTGAAAACGATAAGGTTAAAACGATAGTTTCGAAGAAGTTAAAGATTGATCAATTAAAAAAATCAGCATTTTATGATGCTTCGATTTTGCCGAAACTCAATGTAGCCAAAAGCACGTTAGAGGAATGTGCTCCAATCATAGGAAATTACCATATTGCAGGAGTTGACAGTACAGCAAGTGCGTTGTCTTTGAAGTTGGGTTTAGACAAAGTGGGCGACTTTGAAAAATTCAAAAAGAGTTTGAAAATAGATGCCAAATCGGATCTAGCCAAAGAATTAGATCGGGCGGACAATAGAATTTTGTTGTATTGTATTTTCTGTGTGATTGGGATTTTTATGTTGAGTTACATTTACTGTGAATTGATACAAAAACCTACAGCGAACCGAATGGTGAATATGTTCAAAAAGTTGCAGTTGTTATCCAGCGCTGCTTTTTCCATTGGTCATGGTGGTAATGATGCTCAGAAGGTGATGGGTATTATTGGTGCGGCACTTATCGCAGATAATTATATTTCTGAGTTTAGTGAATTGCCAGATTGGGTTCCAGTAGCCTGTTACATGGCAATTGGTCTCGGAACTATGAGCGGGGGATGGAAGATTATTAAAACAATGGGAACTAAAATCACAAAAGTGACACCATTGGAAGGGGTGAGTGCAGAGACGGCAGGAGCCATTACGTTATTTATGACAGAGCAAATGGGTATTCCTGTAAGTACAACACATACAATTACTGGATCAATTATTGGTGTTGGCGCAACCAAGCGACTTAGTGCGGTTCGTTGGGGCGTAACACGCAACCTATTGGTGGCTTGGATTATTACCATTCCTGTAAGTGCGTTGGTTGCGGGGTTATGTTACTTGATATTAATCTTATTCGGAATAAAATAGATTCATTGTTCAGGGCTGTTACATCCCTGTGATTTTGTAACTTTGATTCTGTAATGTTGGATTCCGATTCGCAATCAGCTGTTTTTATTCATCCGTCTGCTATCGTAGATGAAGGTGCTTTGATTGGCGCAGGAAGTAAAATTTGGCATTTTACCCATGTTATGTCAACCGCCCAATTGGGAATCAATTGCAATTTGGGCCAAAACGTCTTTGTTGGTAGCAATGTCAAAATAGGTTCGGGTGTTAAAATCCAAAATAACGTATCAATTTACACGGGTGTTGACATAGAAGACGATTGTTTTTTAGGACCTAGCATGGTTTTTACCAACGTCACCAATCCGCGTTCCCCTGTTGAACGAAAAGAGGAATACAAGACCACAAAAGTGAAACGAGGTTCTTCCATTGGGGCCAATGCTACCATTATTTGTGGTGTTACACTGGGTGAGTATTGTTTTGTTGGTGCTGGATCCGTTGTAACGAAAGATGTGCCGAATTTTGCTTTGGTTGTGGGAAACCCAGCGCAGCAAATTGGTTGGATGAGCGCTTTTGGCGATCGTTTGAATTTTGATAATCAAGGTGATGCAACATGCGCTGCCAGTGGTGATAAATATCGCTTGGAGAAAGGTCAAGTGATAAAATTGTAATATTTATGGAGCAAAAGAAGATTTTAGTAACGGGTGGATTGGGTTTTATCGGTTCCCATACGGTGGTTTGTTTGCATGAAGCAGGTTACAAGCCTGTGATCATTGATAATTTGCACAATTCTCGAATTGAGGTTCTGTTGGCACTTGAGAAACTTATTGGTTATAGCCCCGATTTCATTCAAGGGGATGTAAACGATAAGGCATTGATGTCGGAAATATTTAATGTTCACCAACCCAATGCGGTAATACATTTTGCTGCACACAAGGCGGTTGGAGAAAGTGTAGAACAACCCCTTATGTACTATCATAACAATGTGGTTGGATTGGTGTCGTTGTTAGAAGTAATGCAGAATGCGGGCTGTAAAAAACTCGTTTTTAGTAGCAGTTGTACAGTATATGGTGAGCCAGAGCAAGTTCCTGTAAAAGAATCTACACCCACTAGACCTGCGGCAAGTCCCTATGGTGCCACGAAACAGATGGGTGAAGTGATTCTCAAAGACAATTCGTGGTTTGAAGTTCAGTGCTTAAGATATTTTAATCCCGTGGGTGCCCATGAATCTTCATTGATTGGTGAATTGCCCTTGGGTGTGCCAAATAATCTAATCCCATATTTAACCCAAACGGTAGCGGGAATCCGACCTCAGCTTACCGTTCATGGTGGTGATTATAATACCCCAGACGGGACATGTATTCGTGATTATATTCATGTGATGGATTTGGCCGAAGCGCATGTTGCAGCCATTGGGAGATTGTTTGCCGACAAAATAGCTCACAGCGTTGAACAGGGTGATCCAAGTTGTAATAATTTTGAGGTTTTTAACATCGGCACTGGCGATGGTTATTCTGTGTTGGAGGTGATTGCAGCATTTGAATCTGCCACTGGCGAGAAGGTTCCACACATTATTGGACCTCGTAGAAATGGCGATGTGGTAGCGGTATGGGCAGAAACCACCAAGGTTAACGACGTCTTGGGATGGAAGGCCAGCAGAAATCTCGAAACGATGATGCGCGATGCATGGAATTGGCAACGTGCAGTAAGTTGATTTTTATTGAATGGGTTCTAATCCGTTATTCTACAAGGACGCCGATATCGCCCAGTGTTTTGGCTCTTACCCAAATCGCATCTTTTTGTAAACTCCAATCAACCAATTCCAACGACTTCAACTTTCCCTGAGTTTTGATGCCGTTTCCCATATTTTGATTCAGTGATTCGTTGATTGATTTTTTGGTAAGTGTGACAAGTTCAGACATGTCGAAAACCATCTGTGATTCTAGTTTTTTGCGAATGGTTTCGTCGAGTAGCCATTTTGCGGTTTTAATCAATACATTTTTCGTGGAGAGGTCGTATTCCACATTTTTTAGGGCTAAGACATTTTTGGCATTATCAAAATGAGGTGAACCCAATAAATAGAAGACACCTTTTTTGGTGCCTGCAAAGCCCATTTCGATACCCAATTTCTCTCCCGCGGGGAACAGTCTTAGGGCCGTAATATTGATCTTGTCTTTACCCAAAGCAAAGCTCTCTGTTTTCATCATTTCAAAGAGTTGTTTGGATAAACTGTCGTAATCCAAACGAAGGTCTGTGTACACTTCAAAACCGTTTCCTTTTTTATACGGACTTAAATTGGGCAGCGGAATGGTTGGCTTATTCCAGGGGCTACTTTGTATTGAGGGTGTAGCTGTAATCCCAATATTGAAATTAAGAATAGAACCCGTCATGTTTATTTCACTGATGCTTAAACTTTGTGGCTGGAATCTCAAGTAGCCGGTATACGGAATTTGAATGTCCGCTTGGAAGGCTTTCCAAACAGGTAATATATACGGTTTTAGATCTTGTTTGGCGATTTCTACATCAATCATTTTGGCAAATTTTCCCAGTTCGGGCTTCAGTTGTTTTACCAACACATCGTTGATATTGATGTTTGCAAAGGTGACTCTGCATGGATCAATCGGGGTTAGGTCAGTGAATGTAGTATTTGATTTGATGTGATAATTTGATGTGAGTTCAATGTCGCTTTGAAGTTTGACTTTTGCTTTTCTCAATGTTTCATCGCCCCAACCGCAGCTAAACGGGATGGGTGGTGTTACGCAATTGTCAAATACACATCCGGCACAATATTCACCGGCAAAGCCATAAGCGATATCCAATCCTAAAAACACGGTTTTGCCCTTGCCGGTAAGTTGTATGGGTTCTCTTTTGAGTTTGTACTGATATCTAAGTCCTGAACATGGTTTGTCTGAGCCCGCGAAATCTTTGTCAAACGATTGGTCGGCCAATTTGATGTAGGATTTTAAATCTACTTTGATGGGGACGTTGATGGTGGACGCAACAGCGGGCATAGGTTTCGCTGGAACGACTTGATTGGCGGTGCTAGGAGCTTCAGGTTTAATGCTACCACAAGAGGAAATCAAAACAACGAGTGTTGTTAATCCTAGGAATTGTAATTTTTGAATTGTCATGGGTGTGCGATGGCGATGGGCACGGATTTCATGCCGATTTCACCTTGCAATTTTAATATATAAAGCCCTGAAGTAAAAGGCCGCGTATCGATGAAAAATGGATTGGATTTCACGTTTCCTGTGGCGATGGACTTTCCATTTACATCGAACAAGTTCCATTTTTGGTAACCCAATGCATTTGTAATGGTGATATTGTCATCCGTTGGTATGGGATAAGCAACCACGGATTGAATGCCAAATGTTTGTGTATTTGAAACGGGGTCTACCAGCAAGACGTATCTGAGGGTATCGTTTTTCGGATTTCCATCTATTCTTTTTGATATAAATGCTTCCATCACATAGGCGCCTGTGGTGCTGAAATTGAGTCCCTTCAGGGAAGCCAACCACGTTGTGTCTAATGGCAACATCTGTGCTATCGTTAATGTATCCGAAAACAGAATTGTTTTGCTTGGTTGTTGAATGATTCTGTAGCGAATTTGGGTGTTTTTTGTAGTACTTCCCGCTGCAATATTTGCTACTTGTAACTTGGGATATCTGATAGAATCTTTTTCAATGATTTTATCGTTTGAACCGGGTTGTTTTGCTGATAGTAATGCCAAGTCTCGGGTGATATTTACCGAAACGGGAACTACCATTGAATCGTTATATAGGTTTTGGTCTTCAAACGACGAGGTATAAATCCGAATTTCTGCGATGCCTACTTTGCTAAATTTGTTTTGCAAATCGAAAGTTAGGGTGTCCGTTCCTTTGCTCTCGAGTTGGGTTACTTTAGAGATGAAGGCCGTCCTTGTCACTCCTTCAAAAATGGAGACGTTTACCAGCACTTTTCTAATGGAATCGATACCTTGATTCTTCACAGTTACAGCTACGGTGAACAGCGAGTCTACAACATCAAATTGGTTGGTATCAGGGGAGAGTTTGGCTGCAAATGGGAAGGCGTCTTTACCAACAACAGCGGAAAAAGTAATCCGAGCGGTATCATTGGATTTTACTAAATCGGAATTCAAATTTGAGTAACAGATCATGTTAAATGTACCAACGTTCATGGGTCTGAAACTTTGGGCAAAAACGACAGTATCCGATTTGAAGGTATCTAACGTGAAATTTTTCACATCGTAGTAAACGCGATTTCCATTTTGATAAATCTCACATGTGATAGGCCCTGTTGCCTTCAAGTACCCATTGTTTTTTAGAAGGAGTTTTGGGGAGATTGATGGTTTGCCGAGACTAAGTACGTCGCCTTGTTTTGGATTTGTAATTTGAATTGCTTGAAAATCGTAGGGTTTGCCAACGCTGAAAAATTTAACCAAAGAATCGTTGTCCGTAAATAGGTCTAGGTAGTGTTTTGTTCGTATTACAATTTTGTGAAGTCCAAGTACGGAAGGGGTAAAGTTCTTCGTCATTGAGAGTTCCAAAGCATACAATGATTGAATATAGGATTTGGTGGAATCGAAATAAACGCGTTTTCCATTTGGTTCGTAAATGCTGCAATAAAAGGGGACGCTGAAAGCAGGAACGAGACCATCGTTATAGGCTTTAAACTTGATGCCGATGGGTTTTCCTTTTGTATAAAATTGATTTACATCTGGGCTTCTTAAAGAATCCACGCCGATGTCGACGATTTTTCTCACATAGATTGTGCGAGATTGTGTATCATTTTTCTTGTAGGCATCGCCAAGCAGTTCTGTGGTGAAAACCACTTGTAACTTACCGGTGTCGCTGCACTTATAGGTTGGCCAATAGAGGATTTTGGATTGGAATTTTGGAAGGGATATGGACTGTGTTTGGTTGTAAACTACTTTGGTTCTTTGTAAAATTCTGCATCGTACGGTGAAGGTTGCGGAATTGTCGTACCCAATGTTTTGGATATTTGCCATTGGCATCATGGTATCGATCTTGTAATTGTACCCGCTGCCGTTGCTGGGTTCGTAAACGGTATTTACCATGACGTCTTTTTTCACGCCCACATAGAATTTTCTGATGGCTGTGTCATTGTCAATCACTTGGTCCCCATTTTTCTTCACGATAATCATTAAGATGTGTTCGCCGAAGGAGGAGGGTATGAATCGTTTTGGGAAGGTATACTTTCGTTTGAGACCGCTACTTAGAGTGTCGCGTATTGTTTTGTTGTAGAGTTTTGTATTGCCGAACCAGATTTCACATCGAACATTGAAACTATCAGTGGCATTTTGTAAACCAATATTGCCGATTACTCCTTCGGGGGCGATGCTATCCACGGTGTAGACATTGATACTATCTTTTGGATAATCAGCTGAGATTGCTGCGATATCAATATCGGCTTGAAGGCGTGGTTCTATCAAAAATTTGAATGGAGCGTCAGGTGAAAAATCCACCCAGTTTGTATCGCCCAACGGTTCGGCGTAATAGAAAGTTCTTGGTCTTACGGGATCTTCGATTTGATACCCGAATGATACGTTGTTAGTACCTAGTTGGCGGACGCCAACGTAAAACGATCCTTTAATTTGAATCGGTTTTTTGAGATCGAGGATATAATTTCCTGATTTACTTGTGAGGGAATCGCTTTGGTAAATGAGTTTCCCGGGTCTTCTTCTTGTGCTATCGTGCGACCAAATTCCTACCCTGAATGGCTCACCGCCACTGCCAAAGGTGACGGTTATCTGATTGATGTTTTTGGGTGAATTGGAGAAGAATTTGGCGACGAAGTCACCATTGGTGCCATTGAAACCAATTCCACCGATTGCGGGTGGTTGAGTTACATCGCGGTAGCTGTAAACATTTGCATTGCCTAATCGGTAGGATTCTGCACTGTTCATGTAATTGTTTTGGTCGTGACTTTCTACATAAACCGTATCAAGACCCACATTTACGGGGTTCAGGGAAGGCACGGTAAAAAACCGTTGTTCGCCTGGATTTATTGAAACTTTGAAGCTATCCTTTTGATTATTAAAGCCATGGCTTCGGGTATAAACGCTATAATTGGTGAGGGCTTGTTTTCCAACATTTCGCACAATCACTTGAACACTGTCGGGTTTTCCCAGAGGCAATGGCAATTTACCCAAGGTATACACTTTCAAAATGGCGATATCTTTTTGAAGTTTTGGAAAATTGAATATGATGGTTGGATGATAGCTACCGCTACTAGGAAGACTATCAAACCCATTGGTTGAAATGCCGTATTTTACTTGGTTTGCACCATAATTGGCTACGGTTAATGACCCTTCAAAATACCATTGCATTGCGGAGGATTGCTTTTTTATTTGTCGGTATTCTACAAACATGGCAAGATTTTCACCCCGCAAAGAATCATACATGTATTTGGTTGAGGTAAAGGGTATGGTATAGAATTTTTCGGCTGTGCCGATATAGCTCGCGGGGGTATTACTGAAAACGAGGGTACTATTTTTGGTTTCGGTAGGAAAATGAAGTTTGCCTGCACCAAAATCTGATCGGGAGGTGTTTTGAATCCATATTTTACAGAATGTGCTGCTGTTGGGGGCAAAGGAAGAAACGACATGAAAAAACTCGCAGGATTCGATGGTGTCTTTGTGATAAAGGTTTGCCAATTCGGCTTTTGGGAAAATGTATGCGAAGCGAGAAACTTGGGTGTCTTTGGTTGTGCTTGCTACCATGGGTCCTCCCAAGGTGCCCGTATAGGAGCCATCGCCGATTTTCACGTATTGGCTAAATAAATTGGGCATTATCGCAAAGTACAGTGCGACAAATACCAGCCATATTTTCAGTTTTCCCCTCATTTTATACAAACCTACGCGAAAATCACCAACATGCCGAGGCAATATGTTTAATTTGCACCATCGTGAACAAGCAAAAACTCGTACAAGAAATCCTTTCCAAACGCTCCTATTTATGTACCGGATTGGACACTCAAATGGAGAAACTTCCTCACAGTTTAGAGCGCAGTGGCAAAGGACTGATGCAGTTTAATCGCGATATCATAGACGCCACGAAAGCCCATAGCGTGGCTTACAAGGTGAATACCGCGTTTTACGAGCAATATGGCAGGGAGGGCTGGGAATGGATGGAAGAAACTTTGCATTATTTGCCTCAGGAAACTTTGAAAATTGCGGATGCAAAGCGGGGCGATATTGGCAACACGAGTAGTATGTATGCGAAGGCATTTTTTGAGACTTTGCCTTTTGATGCGATTACCGTGGCACCTTACATGGGTGAAGATAGTTTGCGTCCGTTTTTGGAGTTCAAGGATAAGTGGGTTATATGTTTGGCTTTAACGAGCAATGCGGGTCATGCTGATTTTCAGTTGGGAGAATACGAAGGGAAGAAATTGTACGAACGCGTTATCGAGACTGTATGCAAGTGGGGCAGTGAGGAAAACTTGATGTTTGTTGTGGGGGCTACCCGTGCCGAGATGGTTGGGGAGATTCGCAAAATGATACCGAACCATTTTTTATTGGTTCCAGGTGTAGGCGCTCAGGGTGGAAGTTTGGTTGATATTACTGAGGCGGCTGCCAATAAAGAAGTAGGGTTGTTGGTCAACTCCTCCAGGGGCATTTTGTATGCATCTGAAGGAGAGGATTACGCTGAGGCGGCAGGCATCGAGGCCAAAAAATTGGCACAAGAGATGAGCGGTCTTATCCGCGAGGTTTAAGCGGTCTAATTTCTAAATTCACGTTGTGAAAATTGTCTGGCGATTCTAGGCAATACACAATTTGTGAGGCGACGTCTTGGGGCATCAGCATATTGTCGTGCGGTTGAATATTTTCACTATGTCTAAAGAAATCGGTTTTTACTGATCCGGGATAGATGCAGGTAACAA
>Ga0214923_10002366_pt1 | contig 25220 bp, 23 predicted proteins | sample LL1510_MetaG_FD_177993 | JGI IMG/M metagenome (GOLD analysis project Ga0214923, IMG submission 177993) | Freshwater microbial communities from Lake Lanier, Atlanta, Georgia, United States - LL-1510 | ecosystem: Environmental > Aquatic > Freshwater > Lake | place: USA: Georgia | collected...
GCAAAGCTCATCCAGAGGCGGGCCTTCGGATATAAGAGCTTTGAAAACTATAGACTCAGGCTCCTAAATGCCTGTGCTTAATTACTTTTTATCGATTACCCACTACGAAACGAGAAGAGCCCCTAAATGCCTGTGCTTAATTACTTTTTATCGATTACCCACTACGAAACGAGAAGAGCCCAAAACATGTACTTAGATGGTCGGGGCGGCGGGATTTGAACCCACGACCTCTTGGTCCCGAACCAAGCGCGCTAGCCAGCTGCGCTACGCCCCGTGAAGATGTGATTGTCTGACAGCGGGAAGAAAAGTTCGGTGGAATTTTTCTTCGGCTTGTCCTTTCAGCGAAATCAAAGAATTTTTTAAATCCTCTTTCGCTTTTTCCAATTCTGCTTCCGTTGCTGTGGGAGAAATCCAAATCGGCTCTCCGTAAATAGCAACGCAATTAGAAAACGGTAATGGAAGGTAACACTGGTTCCAAGCTTTTTTAAATACAAATCGCCATCCGGCTGCCCCTACGACGGGCACAATGGCTTTTCCGGTTTTTTGAGCAAGCGCTAAAATGCCGGGCTTTACTTCGTAAATGGGCCCCCTCGGGCCATCCACTGCGAGCGAAGTATGCGCATCGGTTTTTGCGACAAAATCCAAAAGGCCCTTCAGTCCGCCAGCACCGCCTTTGCTGCTGGAGCCCCTGACGACTCTGAAGCCTAAAAGTTTTAAAACCCACTTCATCAGCTCGCCGTCTTTACTTCTACTCGCCATCACTGCCATTCCAGAAAACTGTCCGAGCCGTAACATCAAGAGTTCGTCTCCGTGCCAGTGGGCGTATATTTTCCCATCGCCTTTGGGTTTTAAGTCGGCTCTTCCCAATTCTTTTAAGCGCCAGGTGAGGGCAGTCCCTCCGTAGAGGCCTGCAATCAGCGTAGCTTTTAAAAATGTAAAAAACGATGTGAGCACAGTGGTTTAAGGGACTAACAAACAATCCCCTGTGAGTAAAGAAGCGGGGTGGTGCTTTGCGTTATAGGGGCAGGCTTTGGGGTCAATGTGGGGGTTAAAACACCCGATAAGTTCGTTAGACCAATGCCTTAAAGGAAATCGCCCATGAAAACGCCTTCTGTCCTGCAAACGCTGCTCACTCAATCCTTTGAATCCGAGCGAAGCCTTCGCCATTTTTCTTCGCTCGCTTCTCAAGAACTCATCACGCTTCTTGCTTCCGCTCTGGGGGATTTAGAAAATTCTGAAAAATCTTCTGAAAGGACGAAAAAAACGCTCGAGCGCGCGATTTTTTTAAGCCGCAACCTTCGTTATTTTTCCTCTGGCGCCCGTGCCGATTTCGCTCTCACAGATCTCTCTCAACTCGTCTTTGATTGCCTTCAGTTAAGAGAAAGCGAGTTTCAAAAGAAAAATATTTCACTCGAAGTGCGAGTGGAGTCGACTGTTTTTGCCTTAGTTGATCCGCTCGCTCTGGAGCAGGCTATTTTAAATTGCCTCGACTTCGCTTCCTCGCACAGTACTCCGGGAAGCCAAGTGGGGGTTAATCTCCAAGTCATCAATCAAGGCCTGCAACTAAGCCTTGCTCTGGAGGGAGATGCGAAAGACGAAGCAGGGGAGAAACTTCCCCTCCAGCATACGGCTTTGGAAAATCTGGAAGCGTCTAAGTTAGGACTTCTCGGACTCACCGTAGCTTCCGTTATCGCCGAAGCTCACTCTGGAGTCTTTCAGACCTTAAAATCTCCCGGTGAGGGCACTTTGCTTCTTTTTCAGGTTCCTATCGATGCTCGGATGAACAAACAGCCCCACCTGTTTCGGGAAAAGCGCCGGTACCAACGGGTGCGGGTCGATTTCTCGGGGGTGCTGTCTTCTGGCACCGGCCAAAGCTTTCCCGGCCGAGTTACGGTTCTCAGTGCTGGGGGATGCTTTGTTGCGTTGAGTCGGGATGTGGTTTCTAGGCTTTCCGTGGGGGATTCCGTCAGCCTTGAGATTCAAACCGATGCCGACCACTCGCTTTCCATTCCCACGGCTCGGGTTGCCAACACCCACCCAACAGGCGAAAATTCCGGGGTCGGACTTGAGTTTCTTGAGCTCGATTTAAAAGCTAAAAACCTGCTTGCCACACTCGTAAAAGCTCATGCAAGTTAAGACGGTTTTTAATTAGATAAAAGGCCCTCTTCGATGAAGATTTGTTTTGTCGTGCGCTCTCTCTTTTCACAGATTCCAAGCTACACGACTACCCACTTAGCTTTCGAAGCGCACCGCCGCGGCCATGAAGTCGTTTACACCACAGTGAATAGTTTCTCCTGCACCGACGACATGCGCGTGCACGCCACGGGAGTTTCTTTTGATGGCCTTGAGTTTTTTCATCGGCTTGATTTCTTAAGAGCTCTGCAATCGGGACTCGCTCCTAAAAAAGAGGTTTGCTTGAGCGATTTCGATGTCGTTTTCCTACGGTACAATCCCAACGAGACGGAAACGGAAAAAGAAAAAGGGAAAAACCCAGCGATTGAATTTGGGAGATTATTGAAACTCCAAGGCGTCATGGTGGTGAATGACCCAGGCGGGCTCACCAAAGCAGCCAGCAAAATGTATCTCTCCGCTTTCCCTTCCGAAATTCGAGCGCAAACGCTCATCACCCGAAGTACGGTAAAAATTAAATCGTTTTTAAAAGCTCTGAAAGGCCCCGCCATCATTAAGCCCCTCTCAGGCTTTGGCGGCCAAGACGTCTTTTTTGTGAAAAACCTAAAAGACATCAACATCAATCAAATCATTTCCAGTGTGAGTAAAAACGGCTACGTCATGGCCCAGGAATATCTCCCCGCCGTGAAAAAAGGGGATAAGCGAATATTACTTCTCAATGGTTATCCGATTTTTGTGGGGAAGCAGCCAGCACTCTATCTTCGCGTCTCTCCCAAAGGCGAAATCCGAAGCAATATGCATATCGGGGGCAGAAGAAAAAAAGCGAAGCTCACTGCGAGCGATTTAAAAATCATCGAAGCCATTCGCCCAAAACTCAATTCCGATGGCCTTTACTTTGTCGGAGTCGATATTGTGGGCAATAAGCTTCTCGAAGTGAATGTCTTTTGTCCCGGCGGTATCAACAACATCAACGAGCTCTACGGCATCAATGTCGGCCGAGTGGTCATTCAAGATCTCGAGCGGCAAGTACGCTTCCGCCAAATGGGCCTCAGTGTGAGACGGGTAAAAGCCAAACGTCCAGAATGGGTGGTTCAATGACAAAAACGGTTCTTCTTTTATGTGGCGGAAAATCGGAAGAGCATGAGATCTCTCTCATCTCTGCCAAGTGCCTCCTCGATGCTTTTGATAGAAAACTCTTTACCCCTCTTATTGTCGGGATTTCTCGAAAAGGCGTTTGGTACTTAGAAGAAGAAGACAGCTTTTTCTTGGGCGAATTTCGAGCGGATAAAATTAAGTTAAATGAAAACCGCCCCCAAGTGGCTCTCATTCCTTTTCTGTCTGAAAATGGAAAAGGTCAGCTTCTTTGCGAAGGTCAAACGTTGAGTTTCGATGTCGTCTTTCCCATTCTCCACGGACCCTTTGGCGAAGATGGCACCCTCCAAGGCCTCCTTGACCTCATGGGAGTGCCTTATGTGGGCTCGGGCTGCGCGAGTTCTGCAAACTGCATGGATAAGGCCATCACGAAACAGCTCTGTGAGCTAGCGGGAGTGAAAGTCGTGCCTTATGTTGAATTAAAATCCCTATCGGATCTCAATACGTTTTCCAAAGCGATTTCCCAATTAAAGTATCCTCTCTTTGTAAAGCCTTCCCGCATGGGGTCGTCGGTGGGCGTATCAAAAGTCACTCAGCCAGCCCTTCTTCACGCAGCCGTCACAAATGCTTTTAAATTTGATTCCAAAGTCCTGATTGAAGAAGGCATTTCGGGAAGAGAAATTGAGTGTGCAGTTTTGGGAAATAGAGAAAAAGCCCAAGTCGCGATTCCCGGGGAGATCATCCCCAACGCCGAAATTGGCTGGTACTCATACGAAGCAAAATACCTTTTAGCTGAAGGCGCTAAAACCAAAGTGCCTGCCGACTTAAGCCCCGATCTCATGAAACACTTTCAAGAAGTTGCTTTAAAAGTCTTCCAGGTCATGGACTGTGAAGGCCTTGCTCGAGTGGATTTCTTTTTGGAAAATAAAACCCAAGAAATTTACTTAAACGAAGTCAACACGATGCCGGGCTTTACGCCGATTAGCATGTACCCCAAAATGTGGGAGGCTTCTGGATTAGCTTATGAAAAATGTGTCACTGAACTTTTAAACTTAGCTCTGAAGAAAAAAATATGAAATCAAAAGAACCTATCTCATCAAAAGAACGTCACCAAAGAAGACATACTTTCTTATCGCACATCAAAGGAGGCGTAGCTGTTTTGTTTTCAGCGCCGCACTTGATTCGTAACAACGACGTTCACCATGCGTACCGCCAAGACAGCAATTTCTACTACCTCACGGGTCTTGAAGAACCCGAAAGCGCTTGTATTTTAGATCCCCAAAGCAAAAAGCCCTTTACGCTTTTTGTAGAGCCTCGAGATAAAATGAAAGAACTCTGGGAAGGCCGAATGCTGGGCCTTGAAGGCGCCAGAGAAAAACTCGGTGCGGATACCGCGCTTTCTTCAAAAGACAGTAACGTCTTTGATGAAGCCATCATTGAAGCCCTTTTGAACGCAGACCGACTCTACTACCGAGTGGGAGTGAATCCCCACCAAGATCAACGCCTGTTTTCCCTCATGGCCAGGGCTGCGAAGAAACTCGGCCGAACGGGGCGCTCGCTGTGGACGATTTGCGACCCGAATGAAGTTCTAGGCGAAATGCGGCTCGTGAAAACCCCTTCTGAAATCACATGTCTTCAAGTGGCTGCCAATATCACAGCCCAAGCTCATACTGAGGCCATGCGCTACTGTAAGGCTGGGATGTATGAGTTTGAACTCGAAGCCGCTCTCTTTCACAGCTTTCGAGCAGCCGGTGCAGGAAGACTCGGTTATGGCTCGATTGTAGCGTCCGGGGAGAATGCCTGCGTGCTTCACTATGTGAATAACGACAGGAAAATGACCGAAAAAGACCTCATCCTCATCGATGCGGGAGCGGAGTTTGAATACTACACTGCCGATATCACTCGTTGTTTCCCGGTCGGCAATCGATTTAGTCCGGAGCAAAAAGAAGTCTATCAATCCGTGCTTCTTGCCCAAAAAGAATGTGTCGCCATGGCCAAGCCGGGCCGAACCCTTAAAGAAATTCATAACCACGCAGTCGAAGTCCTGACCGAGGAATTAAAGCGGTTGAAAGTATTAAAAGGCACCACGGTGAGCCTCATTAAGAGCGAAGCTTATAAGCCCTACTATCCCCACGGCACCGGCCATTGGCTGGGAATGGATGTGCACGATTTGGGGCGCTACTATGAGGAAACCTATTCCAATTCGAGAAAGTTAAAGCCAGGCATGGTCTTTACGATAGAGCCCGGGCTTTACTTTGGAGCGGATTCTAAAGCCCCAGCCAAGCTCAGAGGCATTGGGGTTCGCATCGAAGACGATATTCTCATCACCGAAAAAGGCCATCAGGTATTGACGAGCGCCGTACCGAAAGAAGTGGAAGAGATCGAATCCCTTCGAAGCTAAGTGAGGGAAGGCCCCTGTATTCTGGGGTGTACACTCCCTGTCAAACTGGCATCGTTTCGTCTAATCAAATTCTGTCACTGTGTTCTCTCTGGTTCTTCCCCCGCATTGTTCACTCAGAGAACTCAGTCTTTGCGCTTGGAATCTCTTTTGCAAATATGTCCTTCCGATTGTGAAATTAATTAGGGTTGGAGTGTCTATGCGCTACTTAATGGTTGTTGCATTATCTTTCTTAATGCTGGGGGTTTTTGAAAAACCCGCTGAAGCATTTTTCTTTAGACGGGGTCTGATTCGCCGGATGCTTTTTGGGCCGATGAGACGTCCCTGTCTTCCTCGCATGTTTAGACGCCCTCCTTGCTTGGGTTGCGTCCCTCGTAATTTTGGTCCTCGTAATTTCTGCGGTCCCAATGTTCACGGTGGCCGATGCGGGTTTAACAATTTTAATAACTTCAATCGTAATTTTAGAAACTTTGATGATTTTAGATTCCGTCGCGATCAGTTTAATGCTTTCCCCGATCCGGGACTTGATCCGAGAGGTAATCCGTTTCTGAACGGACGAAATTTTATTCCCAATAGCTTCGATGATTTTAGAAATAGAAACCTAGGCAGTGGCTTTACCCCCGTCAGCCGACTCGTGGAAGATCCCCAGTCAGACTTTGAGAAGCAGTTTAGAAGCGGGCTTCAACCCCGACTCGACAATATCAAATCGGGTGTGTGGTCGGGCCAGTGCGAAGTTGAAAATGGCCGACGAGCTGCTTTTGGCCTTAATCTTTCCGATGAAAACATAGAGACAGTGAAAGAGGGCGGCCTACAGTTTCCTCAAGGCAATCAGTTGTCTTACTTGGTTCGCACCAATGCCGAAGCTGACAAACTTTTTGTCCGAGTGGATTCAGCTCAGAGTCCTCGGTTCTGTGTGCTAGAAAGAGACTAACTACTCCTGATTTTCGTCGAGCAAGTGAAGCGATACGGAATCAGTGACTTCTTTTTGAGGAATAAAATAAGAAGAAGACTCTCGTATTAAGAATTTCTTTTCGATACAGCTTAAAAGATAGTGTTCTAAATCTGAGAAGGAAAGACCCACGGGAACTTGAATGGGGCTTCCCGCCAAAAGCACGTCTGGGATAATGGTTTCTCCGCGTTCAACCAGTTTTTGGACATGTTCTTTCGCCCATTGAAAATCTTTTTCTCCCCTCTGAGAGAAGGGGGAAATCAAACGCAAAATATTTTGAGGGACTTCGAAAATGGAAACCCTGCTTGCTTTGGGTCCGACAAGAGCTCTTTCCAGTTCATCATGTCTGACAAAGAGAGCCCAAATGTGCCCGTGAGAATCGGGATAAGTTGATAAAACATGAACCGGAATAATCCCAAGTCCTATGTCGAGAACAAAATTCTGGAAACGGATATTATCGTAGGTAAACCCTTCTTTAATTTCACCGAGGGGAACGGTTTTCGAACTCGTGATGACCTTTTTAGAAATAATCTGATGCTGGCCATTTCGTTCTAATTCTTTAAAAAGTACCTTTACCCGAACTTCCAAAGTGTCGTCAGCAGAGTGGGTTAACACTAATTGGGAAGGCTGAACCAGAATGAGTCCTCCGGAGCTTCGCTGAACGCCTTTGGGAAGACCGTTAAACACAGTCATAAGGAGATCCGTGTTTTCTTTTGAAAGAGGATTCGGAGTAGTGAGGGTGCCTCGTTCGTCGAAAAGGACGAGGCTCGGCTCTGCTCCGTCGTTGCTGGTCTTGATGAAATACTTCGATGTCTTTATCTCTGACAGCATTGCTTGCCCCTTTAGGGGGAGAAAATGCAATGCCTATGCCCCACAAAAAGCCAATGATTTCAGGGGCTACTCAGCGAAAAACTTCAGTGTTAAAACGACAGGTGTATACAGGCTGGACACAGAGAAAGGGGGCCCGTTTGGAAAAAGGCCCCCTCTGTCAGAAATTACTTAGTTAACTGCTTCTGGTGCAACTTCGGGCAACACCACCGGAATCGAGAGATTTGCCGGGGAGTTATTGACGAAGTCGATCAAGGATTTTTCATCAAATCCCTGATAAGCGCGGTTATCTCGAATGATTAAAGGTCGTTTAATAAGGTTTGGATCTTTGAGCATCAAGCGAATGGCTTCATTCTTCGTGGTTCTTCGCTTTCCAAGATGGTTATCTTTATAAGTCGTGCTTCTTTGATTGAGGCTAGCGTAAATATTTTCTGCCTTAATCACTTTTTCCAAAAGGCTTCGTGGGGGGGGTTCATGAACGATATCTTTAAGCTGGTATTTGACCCCTTTTTTATTCAAAAAGGCGATTGCTTTCTTGCATTGAACGCAGCTTTTCTTCGCGTATAGAACAATTTCTCCCATTGCGTACTCCTTCGGGCGTTAATTGTGAGACCGGGGTTGTAGCATAAGGGGAGGGGTTGCCACAAGGCTCTTGTCGAAAAAAGGGGTTTTTAGAGCACCCTTTGAGGGACATTTTTTGCTAGTTGAGAAATTTTTCAAAAACCTTTAAGAATGCGGGGCCGTGGCTAAAAAACTGAAAAAACTGAAAAAATCGCTCTCAAAAGACTTAGCGGTTAAAAATTTAAGTAGCGCGCTTAAAGGAAAAAAAATCGCCCTCGCTATTTCGGGCGGAATTGGGGCGACTGAAGCCGTTAAAATTGCACGAGAAATTAGGCGACATGGAGCCGAAGTACGGGCTTTCCTAAGCCCTGAGGCCCGAAAATTTATCACTCCTTTAAGTATCGAATGGGCCACGCTTCAAAAGCCCGTGCTTCGAGCAGGGCCCCAAGTGGAATATTTAGAAACTTTCAATGCGGTTTTGGTTTGTCCTGCAACTCTTCACACACTTTCTAAAAGCGCCCTCGCTCTTTCCCAGAATGTGGTCGACCTGGTGATTGCAAATCAATTAGGTTCTTCAGGGAAAGTGTTGATGGTTCCGGCCATGAATGAACAGCTTTGGAACCATCCTGGTCTCAAAGAACATCTTGAAAAATTACAGAGCTGGGGAGTGAAGCTTTACCCCGCGGCCTCGGAAGAAGATCGAATCAAAGTCCCCGAAACCAAAGGGTTGGTTGAGTGGTTGATTCGAGAATTAAAGGTGAAAAAATGATCGAAACTCAAATTGAAATTACACGAATGGGCCTGGAGGGCCAAGGGGTCGGATACGATTTAGACGGTAACATCTACTTTGTGCCTGGGGCTTTGGTGGGCGACAAAGTTAGAGTGAAGACTCGAGAAGAAAGAAAAAAATATCGAGATGCGGAAATTGTGGAAGTAGTGGAGCCTGCCGGAAATCGAATTGAGCCTGTCTGCCAGTACTTTCAAAAGTGCGGAGGGTGCGATTGGCTCCAATGGGATTACCAAGCCCAGCTAACTGCCAAAGAAGAAATGGTGAAGCATATTTTAGAGCGGGGAGAATTGCGGCCTGTTGAGCTGTTACCTATCAGAAAAGCAGAACAGAATCTTTTTTACCGAAATAGAATTCAAATCAGACAGATGGGAACAACTGTGGGGTTCTTTAAAAAGAAAACCCACGAGCTTGTCGACATCGAAGAATGCAAAGTAGCAGCTCCTGAAATCAATGAAGAAATTAAAAAGATTCGCTCCGAAAACTTGGGCACTTCTTCTGAAGTCACTAAGATCGAATTGTATTTGGGAAAAGACGGAACAGTTCACCGTTTTGATAATGTCGCCCATAGTTTCTCTGGTTTTGCACAAATTCATTCTGGCCAAAATGAGGTTTTAAGATCTCGAGTCGCGGAAATCGTTAAAGAAAGGAAAGCTCGTAAGGTTCTTGAACTTTATTGTGGAGACGGAAACCTAACGTATGCTTATTTGCCATCCGTCGAAAAAGCATGGGGGATTGACGCGTCACAGAGCGCCATCGAGTCAGCCCGTATCCAAAGAACCGAAGAACATGAGTCAAAAGCTTTGTTTTTTGCCGATAAAGTAGACCACCATTTGCTGAGAAGAATGCCGCAAGAGATTAGGGATTATGATACACTGGTTTTAGATCCACCAAGGCAAGGGATGTTGGAATGCTTGCCTCGGTTTTTACATAACCAACTAAAAACCATAATCTATATTTCATGTTCACCCGTGACTTTCACCCAGGACGTACAATGTTTAAAAAAGGATTTCATTCTTCAGACGGTAGAACCCATAGACATGTTCCCACACACAAGACACGTCGAACTCATCGCTACTTGGGTGCGACGCTAGTTCTTGTATCGTTAGTATTTTCAACATTAGGGTTTGCAGACACGTCACCTAGCGATGTGAGTTCTACGCGTCGAGAGACGGAACTAAGAAAAGATCCTTATCCCGATTCTGAAAGCCTGGGGCTTCTGCCGGCCAAAAGTATTGTGACTTTAACGGGGGAAGAAAAAGGAAAGTTCGTTCAAGTTGAAGTGGAATTAGAAGAGGGCGTTGTTCAAGGTTGGATTGAGTCCAAGTCGCTGACAAAAAAAGAGGCCCCCGAAGAGGGCGAGTCAGAAGAAGAAGAAGAAAAGAAAATCATAAAAGTCAGAAAAGCTAAGAAGAAAAAGAAAACAATTCCAGTTCCCGGAGATGAGGGAATTTTATTGGGAAGAAAGCCCACCTTTAGCTACGGATTTGTTGGGGGGGGCCATTTAGATTTTCTCTCAGTACAAGATCCCCAAGATTCACTCTCTGGCTATGGTTTCATGGGAGGAGCGACCCTTTCCTTCCTGCTTGATCCACTTTTAGGTTGAGAACAGAAGTGGATTACGCCGTTCACTCCGGAACGAATTCAAATGACAAGCTTTTGAGTTTTGGGTTTCTAGATATCTCAGCCACAGGGGAGTTTCCTCTCAGTGAGTCTTTCTATCTTTTGGCGGGCTTTCAATACTCCTTGGGAATTGGAATGGACAATGCCGACAGTGTCGCCAGTACTTCGAGTGTGGGAGCGGCTTCGGATGTTTCTGGTATTTGGGGATTAGCTGGCCTAGGTTACAAGTTCCCCTTGGGAGAAACGACTGCCTTGTCCTTGCGAGCGCGATATGCGGGGGCCTTTATGGCGAGCCCCGTTGGCTTTCACACGTTTGGACTTCAAGCTGTCTGGGAAATCGAAGGTTAAATTCGTTTAATCTGTATACAAACCGCCTAAAAACCATTGCCTAGTTTCCTGACTCTCTAACCATCTGTTTTGATTGAGGTTTGTAAAGACGACCTGGGGGGTGTCTGTATTCTAGGCAAACAGAGAATCCCATCTTTTTAAACTCAGCCTAAAATCAACGGGGTTGAGCTGGCATGCGCAGTGCAATTCTTAGAAGACAGAAGCTGACAAAAACACAACTTAGATTCAACAGCTTGATAAACAACTAGAATAGCAACTTGAACTAACATCTCGATTTTAACTAAAGCTTCAGAAAGAATTAATAAGGGATCTTCCGTCAGGGAGATCCCTTTTTGTTTGTTTCACCAAAGTGTTTTTCAAAAAAGTAAACCATCATTCTCGCCTGTTCGAGAATGTTTCTTAACTTCGTATTGCCGTGGCCTTCATCTGCAAAAATTTTAAAATCGACGGGAATCTTTTTTTCCTGGAGAGTCTGAACTAATTGCTCCGTTTCCTTTACGGGAACTCTGGGATCATTAGCTCCATGGAAAATAAGAAGTGGCGTTTTAATTTTATTTAGATAGGTCATCGGAGAAACGGATTTTAAAAAGTCCTCGTCAGAAAGGGGACCATACTCCACTTCGCGAAGGGCTCGCCGGTAGGGCTTGGTATTTTTTAAGAAAGTCACAAAGTCTGTAATTCCAACCGATTCAGAAGCTGCAGCAAAGAGGTCGCTCCCTTCTTGAATGCTTCGAAGCACGACAAAGCCGCCGTAACTCCCCCCAAAAATCCCCAATTTATTAGGTAGGGTATAACCATTCTTAACTAGCCACTTAGCTCCTTCTAAAACATCTTTGATACTATCCATGCGTTTTTTGTAATCATCGAGTCCAACGTATGTTTTTCCATAGCCGGAGCTTCCTCGGATGTTGGGAGCTAAAACACCAAAGCCGCGTTGTAAAAAATATTGAAAAATCTTACTAAAGCTAGGGCGGTATTGCGCTTCAGGACCCCCATGGCTGTAAATCACAAAAGGCACTGGTCTTTTCTCTGCGTTGAAGGCTTTGGGAAGAAACAAAAATGCCGGAATCTCTAAACCATCAAAAGAGGGATATTTAATGAGTTGGCTATCCGAAAAACACTTGGAATCAATGAGGCCCTTGTTCGGTTGAGTCCAAGCGATTTTTCTTCCCGATTTCCATTGCCAAATCGCTGACGGATTCACGGGGGAAGAGCGAGCAAAAAAGAATTCCAATTCCTGATTTGGTTTTGAAAAAGTGGGGGAACTCAAAACCGCATTTTTGTCTTGAGGAACTAGAAAGGGCTTATCGAAAAACCCGTTTGATAAAATGTCGGTTCCCGAAAAAACGCCATAGCCATCAAGATTGGTAATGTAGATTAAGTGTTTTCGGTTTTTGTCACACTTTACCGCTTCGACTTCACCTTTTTCATGAGTGAGAACTTGCGCTTGACCGGGATCCGCTAACGGGAGAAGGATGAGCTGAGCTCTATCCGATTTAAAATCCGAAATAATGTACACTGATTTTGAATTCGCTGAAAAAAGACCACTTCGATTGGATGACTTTCCAAGTCCAAGCGTTAAGTTATTCAGTTTTCCTTTCGTCTGATCAAACACGAGGACATCACTGTCAGTAATCGAGCGATATTGATGAATAGCAATTAACTGCCCATCCGGAGAGACATCAGTAATTTGGTTCAGTCCCTGGAGCTCAGTGAGTAAAGTTTCTTTCCGGCTCACTAAATCAGTTCGGTAGAGATCAAAATCGACTCCATTCCTTCGGTTCGAGGTAAAGACCACCCAATCTTCATTCGGACCCCAGAAATAACTTTCCACTCTTTCTGTCGCACTGCCAATTAAGTGTTCCAGTTGGCGAGTTTTCAATTTAAGAAGATAAATCTCGTACTGCTCATTTCCCCCGTTCTGGGTGGAAAAAAGAAGGTGGTTTTCCTTGGGACCCAATTGGTAACTCACCACTCCTTCAGAAAAAAAACTGATTTGATTGGGCCACTCGTTAGGTTGAGCCAAGTAGAACACTTGCGGAGTTTCTCGAAGATCAGACAGAAAGTAGACGCCCCCCATGGAGTCAGCTTGAGGTTCATAGGTTGAGGTCATTTGGACATAGGTTTCCACTGAGTGCTGGGCTTCGCAGGGGATCGGTAATTCCGCTTTTCCGCCAGCTCCCGTTTTCTTTTTATTGGAGACAGAGGCCCGTGCAGGTTCTTTGGGCAAATTAGCCTGATCGAGAAGGGATTCTTTGAGCGGGCTCTTTTCTTTTGGCTTTAATCCAGACCGATGTCGGGGGCCTTCCTCGGCCTGCGCTATTCCCAGGCTCAGAGCGAAAATGCTTACAATAGTTAAGTATTTGTGTTTATTGTTGAAAAATAACATAAGGTTGCCCTTGGTGAATTTGAACCTAATATTATACGATAACGCAGACGAAAGTTCATAACCCATGGATAAAGATCTCTACGAAATTTTAGGAATAAAAAAAGAAGCCTCTGAGGGCGAAGTCAGAAAAGCCTACCTCAAGCTTGCGAAGAAATATCATCCGGATGTTAACCCGGGTGACAAAGTTGCCGAGCAAAAATTCAAAGAAATTAATCTCGCCTACGAAGTATTGAAAGACGAAAAAAAACGAGCTCAGTACGATCAGATGCGAGCGATGGGAGCTAATCCCTTTGCCCGAGCTCGCGCCGGTGCAGGGGCAGGGGCGGGACCTGGTTATGCCGGTCCGGAAGCCTTTGATCAATTTGGCTTAGGGGATCTCTTTGAAGAAATTTTTGGAGGCGGTGGTTTTGGTGGCGGCTTTGGCGGAGCCGGAGCTGGGGGATTTAAAAGATCTTACTATCCAACTAAAGGCCACGATCGAGAAAGCAATCTCCAAATTTCTTTTATGGAAGCTGCCAAAGGGGGCGAGCGACTCGTTCAATTTTCAGATGGAAAGCGCTTAACAGTCAAAATTCCAGCAGGGGTCGATGAGGGTAGCAAAATAAAACTTTCCGGGCAGGGAGATGCCGGCGTTTCGGGAGGACCTGCTGGCGACCTGATTCTCACGCTTCGAGTTTCGGAGCACCCGTTTTTCAAACGAGAGGGCAACAATATCATTCTCAAGTTGCCAGTAACTTTTGCAGAAGCGATTAAAGGCTCTGAAGTCGAAGTTCCCACAGTGGATGGAATGGTGCACTTAAAAATTCCGGCTGGAATTTCAAGTGGTCAAAGGTTGAAAATGTCGGGAAAAGGGATTTACTCTTCAAAAAATAAACAGCGAGGAGATCAATTCGTGGAAATCCTCATCAAAGTACCGAAAGAAGTATCTGAAGATTACAAGAAAGCAGCTGCTCTGATTGAAAAAAACCCTTTCAATCCTCGTGAGGGATTCACGCTTTAGTTTTGAGAAGGTCTAGAATGCCTTGAATGGTTTTTGGAGCGCACCCTTCAAATCGGTTGTTAACTAAGATAAAAGCTTTCCGAGATTTGTCCATTGAGTAGCGCATGAGGGCGGCAGTGGCTTGTCTTGTTTGAGTCAGTTCCAAGTGCAGTCGATCATAAGGAGAAAAAGTATCTACTGCCGTCTGATAAGCGGTTCCGGGTTTCAAGAGGAGTCGTACAACTGAAAAAGATAAGTCAAAAGGAAGGCTGAGGTTCCACTGCTCTTCAATCTCAGGCATTTCAGTCCAGCTATTAAAAACATGAGCGACTTCATTTCGTTTTAAGACTTTGAAATAATCAGGAACCAACCAATTTCTGTTTCGTAGTTCAATGGCTAAGGGAATATCAGTAGTTTTCCTCACCTGACTCAAAAAAGTGTCGAGACGTTTAACAAACTCTGAGCCGCTTTCAATCATTCCCGAGCGAAATTTAGAAAATTCAAACACAATAGCCCCCGCTTTATGTCCCAGATTCTTGAGGGGGATTAAAAATGAGTCCTTCAGAAGTTCCGCATCTAAAAAGTGCTCGTTCATTGAACCCGCCACTTTTCCGTATCGAGGAAGCCGTGGATAGCGATAGACAGTCGCTTGTTCCGGCGCCTTTAAAACGAATTTAAAATCGGGAGGAGTTTCTTTCTCATAACGCAAGAGCTGTTGGGGAGAGGGAAAAGCGTAGTAAGTGTGATCCACGCCCACTGCAGTGAAAGAATCTGAATATTCTTTGAGAGAGTCTTCTTTGAACGCTTTCTCTGTCTTATAGTTATGATGATAAACCAATCCTTTCCAGCCTGGGTATTTCCAGCTGGAAGTTCCCACGTATATCCCAGACTGTTTCAACTCTTGAAGTTGGCTATCCATTGCTAGCTTTGGGAGTGAATTTTTCAGTGAAGCGAGTCGGGTGGGGTTCGAAAGGAACTGACTTTCCCGAAAGCCATGAGTCAAAGGAGTCGGAAAAATGTGAGGAAAGGGGATGCCCTGATTGGCCTCCGGGCTGGGAAAACAAAGAGCGTGACTCCTGGGCAAAATCAATGATGAGGCGCATGGAAGCTCCATTTCGAGGGGTTAGAACATTGGGTACTAATGAGTCTCCGGGCATTGGTTTGGTAGGCATGCTCAAAAGCGACTTGAGGACTGAAGGAAGAAGCCGTGCGAATGGATGCTGAATATCGCTTTGATTGAGATCTCCCCACCGAAGTAAAAGAAGTCCTTCTGGCGATGAGGCTAAAGACTGAGCGGATTCTTTTAGTGTGTTGGAAAGAAGAGCGCAGTAAGAGGGATACTTCGGAGAAAGAAAATGCTTTGGCTGAGTGGTGAGAAGATGAGAAACGAAAGTGTCTTGAGCTAAATATTTAAAGATCTCTTCATCCTGAGACGATGAGAGGGTCTTAGCAATCGGACCAACCAGATTTCTAAAAAGATCATTTCGAAAAACTTTTAATAAAGGGTAGGCAGAGGAGTCTATTTCTGTCCTGCCGTCCCAGTTCTTTATCAGCTGATGAGCGGCCGTAAACCAGGGGTCATTGGTTTTTTCCAACTCGTCCTTATTGCATTTAAGAAGTTCTTGACGATACCAAAGGTGGGTGAGCGATAAGTTGTCAGTTTGAACTTTCAAAAAATCAATCGGCTGCCATTTTAATTTCTGCATCAAAAGGTCTTCAATTCTTTTGGCTCTTGCTGAATTAGGCCAATGGTGTCCAAACTTTGATAGAGGCCCTTTGACTGGAACGCTTCGCTGGTTTGCACTCACAATAAAACCCTGGGGAGGATTTAAAACGAGTGGAAATTCACTTCGAGGAACGTAACCATCCCAGTAAACCGAACGAGTTCTTGGCGCTCGTGATTTTCCATCAAATCCCACACGCTTTGGTAAATTGCCAGTGATGGTCCAGCCGATATCTCCGCTTTTTGTCGCAAAGACTGCATTTTGGGGAGGGCCGGCCCATTTTCCTAGGGCTTCGACTAGCTCTGAAGTATCTCGCGATTGATTGATCGTCATGAGATCTAAGTTTTTTAAATTGTTGGGATCGAGCGCAGTCCACTGAACCGCAATAAAGGAATCCGCTTCTTCTTCAAAGATAGGACCCCAAGGGCTATCGGTAAAAGTAGCTTCGTGGGGGGCCGCCTCACCTTTGATAAAGATTTTTTCGTTTCTCTTGGTGAGTTCCAAAGAACTTTTGGGAATAATGACTTGGTCAACATTGTCTATGGCACTATTGGTGAAAGCCCAAGCTACTGACTCATTTCGTCCGATAACGATCCCCGGTAACCCGGGAATGGTAACTCCGTAGACAAAGTGAGAGGGAGTTCTAATTCCTAAGCGGTACCAAAGGTTGGGAACCCGTAAATCCAGATGAGGGTCACTAGCCAAAAGCGGCTGGCCTGATTCGGTTAGCTTCCCACTCATGACCCATGCGTTGCTGCCGGGGGCAAAATCTTCTAATCCTGTTTTCTGTAATGCTTGTTTTTCTTCAACCCGAAACTCGTTCATTTTTGGAATGGGGGGAGAGCGGAAAGCGGAAGGGTCTTTCACAATGGGAGCATCGAGAAAGCCTCCCTCGGGAATCAAAAAAGAAACAACGGAAGAAGAAAGGTTTTTCCGGATAGCCCACAGAGCCTTCTCATCAGACTCTTTATGACGATTCAAGCTGTCGTACATACTGAGAACTACCAGAAAACTATCTTCCGGACGCCAAGCAGATGGCTTCACTCCCAAAACCCAAAACTCCCAGGGACGTCTGTAATTTTTCAAAAAAGCATTTACACCGTTGGCATAAGAAATCAGAGATTCTCTTTTCTGAGCATCCATTTTTTGAAACGAAAGTTCGGCGACTTTATTGTAATTCCATTTTCTAGAGCTCAAATCAGAGTCGAGAGCTTTTGGCCCAAACAACTCAGCTAAGTTCCCGGACATTTTTCTCCGGGCCAATTCCATCTGAAAGAAACGATCACGGGCGGTGATATACCCTTGAACAAAATAAGCATCCTGAATGTCGGCTGATTGAATAACCGGTACTCCCGCGCTGTCCCAACCTACTTGAGCAGGCTCCTTGATTTTGGCTTGTCCATGAAATGTTTTAAGCGCGGGAAGTGAAAGCCGAAAAAAAGCCCACATTCCAAATCCTAAAGTCCCTAGCAGGAAGATAGAAAAACCAATCAGACGTTTCATGACTGACTATTCTGCTAAGACTAGGGGGATGGGTCAATTGCAAAGACGGCTTACTTAGGGGCCCGGGCTGGCCAAAAACTTATTCGGCAGAGAAACCTTTCTCATAATGGGCAGAGAAGAATCTAAGAAACCTCGGTGTTGAGCCAAAAAGCGATTTTTTAGTTCAACCAGAGCATCCCCTTCTTCCCAAACCTTCAATTGGCCTCGGTCCTTTTGAAGAGCTAAGAAACGGGGAACGCTATCGTGAGAGTAGTTTTCGGGAAAAGGAAACAGATCTTGAAGGAGTTGAGAGCCGAAAATCTGTTCTTGGGGGTCATCCACTACCACAGAATGGAGAACTAACTGGTTCTGCGGAAATTTCTTCGAGTAATATTCTAAGATATATCGGTACTCTTTCGAGCTTTCGCACCAAGCGGGACCGATAATAAAGAAATTAAATTTCTCTTCATCCGCTCCCTTCATAAAGCTTCTCAAAAACTGATATTGCGTGACCGCTTTTTTCACTAGTTCAGGTTTGCCGTCTAAAAGAGATTTAACTTTAATTTGGTCCGCAACTGAAACCTGATCCCAAGCAGTTCGCTTGAGGGAGATTCGATGAGAAAATAGGCGTTGAGTAATTTGTTGAGATTCGTTGATCTCTAAAGGGGTATTCAGAAATAAAGACGATTTTTGCCAGGTTTTTCGCTCCGAAGCAAATTCCTGATCTAAAACTTTTAGCTGTTCTGGAGTAATCAGCTGCGTGAATTCTCCCTTTTTGTCTGCTACGAGTGGAAAAATATCGTTGTAGGATTTGCCCTGTTTAAACTCGATAGTGAAGGGCAAATAAAAAAGCTCATACATGTGAAGTAATTTATTGGTAGGCTCTTTGGGAGCAGGTTCTGAAAATCCGCGAGGAGCGGAGATCATGAACACGATGCCAAGACCTATTAATAGACTTCGAATCATGACTTTGAGTACCTCTATACAAGCAGTATACTGCAAGCAGAGTGCCACCCTAAGCAATTGATATTTAAGGGGAACAACTGTGTTTTTCGTCTATTTTTTTGACCCCTGTAAAAAAGGTTATCAAAAACTCTTACGAACTTTAGGTTGAGTCAGCACAGAGTTTTTACCTTCCCAAGCATGACGAATGAAAGCTTCTTCCATTTCTTGATTGTGTACTATCGATAGTACCGCTTTATCTAACACCAGGTATTTCTCCGCCGTTCGTCGAATGTCCTCTGCCGAAATCGCCTTTATCTTATCAGCCAGTTTGAGACTGAAATCAAACCCGAGTCCATACATTTCATCGAGTCCAAACATCATGGCTTGAGAAGAGAACCGTTGCATGTCGAGAGCAACCCGTCCGAGCAAGTACTGCTTTGCTCTAGCCAGTTCTTTTTGCGACATGGCATTCTCAATGGTTCGCTCAAGTTCTTTTCTAATGCCATGAATGGCCACCGGGAGTTTTTCGGGAGAACAGCCAATGTACACTCCAAACATCCCAGTCTCTAGGTTGTCGGATTGAAGTGGAGCAACTGAATAAGCCAAACTCTGTCGATCTCGAAGTTCCATGAACAATCTTCCTCCTTGTCCAGCAAGACAAGAATGCAAAAGCTTCAAGGCAAATCGCTCATCGTTTTTGAGTTCGGGCCCCAAAAATCCCACCAGGATTTGTGATTGATGAAGAGGTTGTTTTGTTTCGCAGATCACCGAGAGCTCTCTGGCGGGCGAGAGCGCTTGGGGCTGAGCCAGTTTAGCTCCTCCCGAGGGAAGACGATGAATCAGTTCAGAGATTTCTGTCTCCCATCGGCTTTTATCAAAAGATCCAACGGTTGAGACCACTACCCCAGCTTGATGAATGTAACTGTCGTAGAATTTCTTCAAGTCTTGATTGGTCAACGCACTCGCTGTCTCTAGAGTGCCTAGGCCCGAGCGACCATAGGGATGGTCTCCATAGAGGGCTTTGGCAAAGTTGAGTTGGCACACCTGTGCCGGCATGTCGCGTTCTGAACGGATATCTTGAAGCAGAATATTTTTTTCTGTTTCAAACTCATCTTCTGGAAAAGTGGGGTTCAAAAGAATGTCGGTCAGAAGTGGCTTTACTGAAGGCCACTGTTTTGACAGAAACTCAAGGCTGAGTCCCATCGTGTGTCGCCCCACATAAGCGCTAATCGAAGCCCCTAGAGAATCGAGAACATAGGCAATTTGTTTGGAGTGATAGTGGCGCGTGCCGCTAGTCCAAACTCTTTGGAGCAGATTTCCAACCCCCAATTTATCTTTCGATTCTTCTCTCATGCCCCCCGGAAAAATGATTTTCACGGACACGACGGGAAGATGATTCATCCACTTTTCTACAAATCTGACCGAACTTTTCTTAGTTAAATTAATTTCGGGTGCTTTTGGTTTTGCGGCTGCAGCCTTCTTGGGCGATGAGTTGAGTATCTCTGTGACAGATTTAGTATCGAGCTTATATCCAACGGGATGAACCACGCTCAGCACTGGTTTCTCTGAGAGCATTTTCTTCAGGGAAGAATCGCACTCAGAAGGGTGAACTGCCATGATTGAATCCAAATATTTCTGTTCGGAGTTTGGATCCCCAAACTGAATAAAATAGTATCCAAGCCTTCTTGCGTATCCCTCGACCGTCTCTTTTCCGGCAACAACTTCCGATTCAAGGGCCGATTTCACCCGTTCAATGTCAGTTTCGGAAAGTCCGCGCGATGAGAGTTGATGTAAGAACGATTTCAGTTCCTTTAGGGCTGGTTCAAAATTTTCTGGAGTTACTTGAAGACCTATCGCTGCCATTCCACATCGAGCAGTTGCCACTAGGCCCATATTTACATCTAGAGCCAGCTTCATATCTTTAACCAAGTGCTGATAAAGAAGCCCGCTTTCTCCTTGGCCGAGAGTCGTACATAAAACATCCAAGGGAGGAATGGTTGAGTCAGACAGGGCAGGGGCTGGCCAAGCAATCTGAATGGCACATTCTTTAATGTCTCTCTCTGCTGCGACCACTTGTGGTTTTTTTGCGGAAAAGTAATTGGGAACTTTCGGTATCGTAATGTTCTTTTTCTTTTTTATTTTCCCCAGTTTCTTTTGGGCGAGGGCGAGGGCATCTTTTGTGTTGATATCTCCCACTAAGAAAAGGCTGATGGAACCCGCATGATAGTTTTGATCAAAATATTGTCTCAGCACCTTGTGGTCGATTGATTTTACCGTGGAGTCAAAACCGAGCACGGGGCGGCCATACGGACTACCCGGAAAAAAGGTTTTCCAAAGGTTGTGCGAAACGGTTCGGTAGGGAGAGTCTTGAGAACGTTTGATCTCTTCAAGAATAACTTCTCGTTCTCTCAGCATTTCTTCGGGATCAAAAGTAGGGTTTTGAATCGCATCGCAAATAATGTCGAGCCCCTTCTCAAAGTAACGACTACCCAAAGTGGTGTAATAGACGGTTTCTTCAAATGAGGTAAAAGCATTGATTTCGCCCCCACAACTTTCAACTTCCAGGGCGATGTCCCCCACTTTTCTCTTTTTGGTCCCCTTGAATAAGGAATGCTCTAAAAAGTGAGAAATTCCTGCCACTTTATCAGTTTCATAAGCACTGCCTCGACTAATCCAGGCTTGAACGCTCACCACAGGTGCAGCATGGTTTTCTACTACAAAAACTGGTATTCCATTTTTAAGTGTGTATCTTTCGATCATGCTAAGCCTCTTTCAGGAAATATCATTAAACCCTAGACCCGACTCGTTGACAAACCCGTTTGGCATTTATCTGCATGTTCCCTTCTGTGTTCACAAGTGTTCCTATTGTGACTTTTATTCCTTTACTAAATATAGCTCTGCCGATTTCTCTCCCTTTGTTGAGAGTTTGGTGCGTGAGGCAAGAAGCGCAGCAAGATGGTTAAAGAAAGAAAACCGTCTGCAACAGCCTGCCACAAGTATTTTTGTTGGGGGGGGAACCCCTTCGCTCCTACCTCCGGAACATTTGGGGAATCTTTTTCAGGTTCTCGCACAAGAATTCCCTTTGGATCCAAACATTGAAATTACTTTAGAAGCTAATCCAGAAACAATCTCCGAGAAATTAGTTGCCGAATGGACGGCTAAAACTCCTATCAATCGAATCAGTATGGGAGCTCAGAGCTTTCAGCCCGAATATTTGAAAGCACTTGAACGGCTCGGATCTGCGGAAAAAATAGGTGAAGCTGCGAGGTTTCTAAAACAAGCGGGTTTTTTAAATTTTAATTTGGATTTAATTGTGGGAATCCCGCAACAAACTTCGGACCAAATCAAAAAGGACATTGAATGGGCGGTGGAGCTCGGGCCGACTCATATTAGTAACTACAATCTGACTTTAAAGCCCGGGCATCCCCTGTTTAAGAAATTGCCCAATGACGATGAGTCTGCAGAGCTCTACGAAACGGCTCGACTGGCTTTAAAGGCTTATGGGTACGAGCAGTATGAAATTTCAAATTATTCTCGACCAGGATTCGAATGTTCCCACAACTTACTGTATTGGACCGGGGGTGATTTCCTAGGGCTAGGACCTTCAGCGGCAAGTCGATTTTTCTGGGACGGGGTCTTTAAACACCGCAAGCAATTAGCGGATTACTCACAGTATCTGAAACAAAACAGCTTTGAGGATGTCTCGTGGACAAATACGACTCAAGAGCAGACTCAGTTGGAGGCTTTGTTTTTGGAGCTCCGTCGAAATGCAGGGATTAACGTCGATAGGTTTTTTAAAAAATATGGTTTGGATCTCACCAAAAGCTCAAAACTAGCTGTACTTGAAAAAACTGGTTTCTTGGAAATGCAAAAGCCGACCCTTCGTTTAACCGATAAGGGTCGGCTTGTTGCTGATACTCTTGTTTGCGAGCTGATTTAGAAGAAATCCTTAAAAAGGAACCTCATCGTCCATCATTCCGCCACCTGCCTGAGCTTCCATGGAAGGGGTCTCAAAGCTGGGAGCTGCAAAATCGTTTGAGGGAGCTGCTTTTTCGCTAGCTCCGCCCAAGAACTGAACATTGGATGCCACGATTTCTGTTGTGTATCGTTTGTGTCCTTCTTTATCTGTCCATTCTCGAGTTTGTAGGCGGCCTTCTACAAAAGCTTCTCTGCCTTTGGAGAGATATTGGCCACAGATTTCTCCCAATTTTCCCCAAGCTACAATTCGATGCCATTCGGTTCTTTCTTGTTTCTGTCCGTTTTTGTCGGTCCAGTTCTCGTTGGTGGCGATACTGAAAGTAGCGACGGAACCTCCCGTCGTGGTGTAGCGCACTTCAGGATCTTTTCCTAAGCGACCAATTAATAAAACCTTGTTTAAACCGCTGGCCATAGTAACTCCTCGTGTTGAACCCTTTATGGGAAATTAGAGTTATTTTCTTAAGATCCGAGTACACTAGAGTCAAGAAATAGGGGAAGCATTGAGGAAAATTATGGCTCGAACGGTTATTTCCAGGCGCACACCCATCTTTTTAGGCCCGGTTTGTTCTACTCCATTTCAACGCTGCATTGCGAAGGGAATCGATTTAGTTTTAGTGATGGTTGTGTTTTTCGTGGGTAAGACCATTTGGGGGCCCCTGGGACCATTGCTTGGCGCAAGTTATGCGGCGGTTCAAGATTCTTTTAGTGATGGTCAAAGTGTTGGTAAAAGAATTATTGGGTTGAGGACTTTAGATGAGGGAACCGGAATAGCCTGCTCTGCGTCAGGCTCGTGTATGCGGAATTTACCTTTGGTCTTGATGGTTCTTTGTGGAACTATTCCAGTAGTTTGGGCATTTGTCCTCTTTTCGGCGCTTCTCTTTGTTTTTCTAGAAGTCTACCTCATTTTTAGCTTAGAAACTGGCGTTCGACTCGGTGATGTCATGGCGAATACACTGATAGTCGAGCATTTTGAAGTGAATCCCCAGGAACCTGCTACCCCCCTGTAAACTCACCTAGGATGCCCGGCCATTTCTAGGTATAATTAATTAAAGCACATCTGTACCCCATCACGGGATTCTAGCTCATAAGTTTCGAATAATTAGCTTGGTTTCAAACAGAGGAAACATGCGTTTTCTGGATTCGCTTTTGAAAAAACAGCTGGTCGGCCTAGATATTGGCATTTCTGGGATTAAGGCTGTTGAAATCAGCTCGGAAAAATCACCTCGCTTATTGGCTTACAACCGAATCCCTCTGAACTGGGACACTATTTCGATTGAAGGCGAAATAAGAGATCGAAATGCTGTGATCCAAGCCCTCAAAAAACTTTTCTCGGTGGGCAACTTTAGTTCAAAAAATGTTTCGGTTAGTGCTTTTGGACGCTCGATTATCAGTAAAAGAATCAGCGTTCCCATGATGACAGAAGAAGAGTTAGATGATCAGCTCTACTGGGAGGCCGAGCAATACATTCCCTTTAATACCGACGAAGTGAATCTTGATTTCGCAATTTTGGGACCAAATACCCAAACCCTCGCGCAGGAACCCAAAATGGATGTTCTTTTGGTTGCGGCCAAAAAAGACTTTGTTAATTTTCTAAAATCCTTAGTGAAAGAAGCCGGATTAAATCCGGTCATCGTAGACACGCAGGCCTTTGCTTTGGGAAATGCCTTTGAGTTTAATTATCATTCCTGGCTGAAAGAGCATGGGTGTACGACCGCAGTGTTAATTGATTTTGGGGCTGGCTCTACAAAAATATCAGTGATCGAGGGACATCAAACGACCTTTAGTCGGGATATCCAGCAATGTGGGACTCAATGCTCCGAAATTATCATGCAAAAGTTTGGGGTGAACTTAGAAGATGCTGAAAGGCTCAAGATTGAAAAAGCATCAGATCCTAGCATCCAACCGATACTACTCGAGTACAGTCACTTGCTTGCAGATGAAATTTCGAAATCAATCGACTTCTTTTTGAGTCAAGCCTCTGATCGATCGGTGGATGCGATCTTTACTTGTGGAGGAGGAGTAAATCTCTTTGGATTGAGTGAAGTGTTAAAAGAAAAAATGCCAGCTCCAGTCTATTTACTGAATCCTCTCAAACATATCGTGGGAACCGGACATCAAGTGAATCAAATAGCTTTGCAAGAAATTGCTTGCCTTGGAGCCGTGGCGACGGGGTTGTCGCTGAGAAAGTCAGGGGATCATTAAATGATACGCATTGATCTGGGAAAAAATCCCGAGAAGAGAAAATCTTCCTCGAAAGGCAGGAGTGTTAATGGGTCTTCTCTTTTGGGGCAATTTAAAATTGAAAAAACGGACATCGGGGGATTTTTGTTGTTGGTTGGAGCGATTGCATTTGCGTTTCTTCCCCATCTCTTTGTTGAGCAATTTAAAGAGCGAGCTCTACAAAAGCACCAAACAACAAAAAATCAATTAGCAGAAGAGCAAAACAATTTAAAACAGGATATTGCCAAATATAATTCTTATAAAGCCGAGCTCGACAACTTTGAGAAGCAAAGCGCTTTGCTTGCCCAGCGACTTGCAGCAGTCAACGAGCTCTTATCCTCACGGAGCGGTCCCGTTAATACCCTAGATGCTATTGGACAGAGCTTGCCCAATGGGGCTTGGTTAAATCAAATTTCTTTGACCTCAGATCCAGAACCCAATCTTCAGTTTTCAGGGTCTGCCTACTCAAGTGAGGATGTTATAGATTTTTCAGAGAAGCTCAATAACTCCATTTATTTTCAAAATGTTGAACTGAAGGAAGTCGTTGGAGAACGATCGGCTGGCAAGGAAGACGTAAAAAATTTCTCTTTTACGGCTATTCCTAAGGCCTTTAAGGCTTTCAAGGGGACACAAAGAGAAACAGCATCTAAAGGTCAGAAATAAACATGAAAACCATTCTGAGAAATAAAGTGATGAGTGCGCTTATTATTCTCATCGGCGGGGCAATCTACGGTGCCTATTCTTTTTATGAGTTTACGAATGGGCAGGCGCAATCGATGGCTCAGGA
>Ga0214923_10002367_pt1 | contig 25200 bp, 25 predicted proteins | sample LL1510_MetaG_FD_177993 | JGI IMG/M metagenome (GOLD analysis project Ga0214923, IMG submission 177993) | Freshwater microbial communities from Lake Lanier, Atlanta, Georgia, United States - LL-1510 | ecosystem: Environmental > Aquatic > Freshwater > Lake | place: USA: Georgia | collected...
AAAAAGAGGGTATGTTTACCGTATATCACTTTTCGTTAGAGAATGATAATGACTACATGAATTACGGTGTGTATGCGAACGGTTTATTAGTAGAAACAAGTTCCAAACGATATTTGAGAGATTTATCGGGGATGTCTTTCATAGAATAACTAAAAGGGATAGACAGCTTTTTCTCCACTTTTCTCAAAAGTATAGGAAGACATTTGATTTATTTCATAAATTTTTGTAATTTTATGAAATATTTATATTTTCTTTTACAGTATGAAAGATAATATTATCTCATATAAAAATCTCTAGGAAACTGAAAGAATGTTATAAGAATTATTATTTTACTTATAAACAAAGATTTTTGATTGTTTTTCTAACATGTTCTTGAGAACAACCCATCAATTCAGCCACTTGTTTGTTCGTTCGTAGTTGGTTCCATTCATAATCAAATTTATAGTGAATCATTCGTTTGGTTTTTATATTTGACTGTTTGTCTATTGTCTTCCAAAATTCCTCTTTTATAATGCATTTGTTTAATATTTCATTATCTAGATTATTTTTATAAGATTGTATTTTATCTATCATCCACTCGTTATTTCCAAGAAAATAAGTAGTAAGCACATGTTTCTTTTTTATAGATGGTAAGGTTTTATTTTTCCTATCCCTTGGTGAAATACAAGTTAACGGATGTAACTCGGTCATTCCTTTATATAACTCTCCTTGAATATATATGTTGGCATAATGAGAGAAGACACTTTTTCCCTTATAATTACGAATTGCATGTATCAGTCCAACCCTAGCGTACATTTGTAACTCATCTACAGGAATATGGTTACATTTATAATTGTGGATTTTCTTGAATTCTTTGGCTTTATAGCAAGCCCAATCATCGTAACAATGGAACAAAACAGTATTTAGCTTATGTTTCATTGGTAGCGTTAGTTGTTTATGTTCTAACAAATGATGAATCATTTTCCATTGAGAATTTGATAAATATATTTTTGCAGAGTTAACAAAATAATTGGATACATAATAGGTAAATGTAATAATTGTTATTATTTGAAACAATTGCATATATAATAATAAAATGTTATAAAGTAATATTTAGTTTATTTATATATAATATATGTCTAACTATCCGCGTCTAGAATCATATGATCATAATTATCATGTGTATAATTGCTATACAAATAGTCAAAACGAATTTATTTATGAAAGAATTTCAGATGAGCCTAGATTACTGGTGAAAGAAACAACTGGCAAGCTTATACATATCAATAAAAACATACCTACTTTTTTTCATAAAATGATTCTCTATTATTGCTACATCCCTAGGTTTTTTTGATGAAATATTATGTATTGTTTACACAGTTACACCTTTTTACATTTCAAACGCCGATTTTTATATAGTGAAAATTATATAAAAAATAACTTATTACATTACCTTAATGAATAACGAAGAACTTATTAAGGAAATATTTTGTTAAAAGAAGAATTAGAAAAACCCAAAAATGAATTAGTTGAAACCAAAGAACATATCAAAAAATATACAGCACCAATAAGAAACAAAATATATTGTAAAAAGGTGTAAATATAAAATATAAAATTGAAATAAAACAAAATAAAATAAACGTATTTATAATAATATACAAAGCAACCATGTCAACTTCTAACAGTTCAAGTAGTTTAATTTCAGCCATTTATAAATCTAGAAATATATTACTAGATTTGTTAAAAAGCCAAGGATACAATGTTATGGACAGTTCAGATTTTAGCGTAAATGAAGTTAATTCTATGTTTACAAATAAACAGTTAGATATGATGCTAGAAAAAACAGATGAGAACGAAGTTACTAAGCGAAAATCTAAAATATACATTCGGTATTATTTAGCAAAAGCATTACGACCCCAGAACATACACGAAATTGTTGATGATTTGTTTTATGTAGAAGAAGTGTTGAGCAAAGAAGATATTTTGTACATTGTAGTGAATGATGAACCCAATGAAACGCTTGTGAAATTATTGAAGCAGTTATGGGAACAAGACGGTATTTTCATTGTCGTACAGCCTTTGAAACGACTTCAGTTTAATATTTTAAAGCATGAGCTTGTTCCTCCACATAGAGTTTTAACCACCGCTGAAAAAAATAAAGTTAAAGAAAGATACAATATTATGGAAGAGTCACAATTTCCAGAAATTTCCCGGTTTGATCCAGTAGCTCAAGCGATTGGACTGCGACCTGGAGAAGTTTGTGAGATTTTGCGACCAAGTAAAACGGCGATTAGCGCACCTTATTACCGGTTGTGTGTCTAATCAACCTTTAGGAAAAATTGAGACAAAAATTATATTCTATATTCTATATTCTATATTCTATATTCTATATTCTATATTCTATATTCTATATATAAAGCAATAGATGTTAACTACAAATATGAATGGCAACTCAAATCTAACTCCTCAATCAGAACGTTATTCAGAAAAAATCAATGCAATTTCACAACAATTTTTTGCTGTATTAGACGATTTCAAAAAGTATTATGTATTTTTTAATAAAAACCCAGAAGTCAATGAATATCAGCGGTTTTATTTGAATAATAAGACACAACTTCAAAATTTAAATAGAGACATCTTTACTACTACCAATAACATAGAAAAATCTATTGAGCAGTTAAGTCAATTAATGACCCGAATGAATGCAAAATTATCAAGTGAAAAAGAATTAGATGGAGAGTTGGGCAAATTGGTATCTAAACTCAGCAATACAGGAAATGGTGCATCCATTATGTTAGAAGATACAACGCAGATTTATACAAAACAGTATTATCAAAATGTGGAGATATGTGTGGGTGTGATTGGAATCGTTGGATTGCTAATAAAAATGTTCAAACATCCGTAACTGCGTTGAACTTAACAAATAAATAAAATCTAATAAAATATAGTACATTAATATATGCTGACGTCAGTGTCAACTAACACACAAAAATGTTCAACTGAGATTAGAAGTTACATTGACAATAGTATCAAACGTTCTTTGCAGGAATATAAAGTAAATACAGCCGCCGATGAAGTTGTTCTGAAAGAAATACGTAAACAAATAAAGTTAGAAAAAGAAAGAGAAAGAGAAAAACAAAAAGAAAAAGAAAAAGGAGGTCATGACGACCAATTTTCACATCCATACCCGTGTGATCCTTCTTTCTACATAAAATGGAGTACAATTATAGGAATTACTTGCTTACTCATTTATAAAAGTGGTTCTTTAGCGAAATAATTGGAAAGTTTTCTATTTTTGTAATTTATTTACTTATTATATAATACACTCATATGAATAACAATAATGATGATAAACTAGAATCCATCAATATACAAATAGAAACCCTGGAAAAAGAATATATGCTCATTTTAAAACAATATGAAACTGCCTACGCAAATTATATTTCAAACCTGAATAGCCAACAACAAGAACCGAATAATTCTGATAGTTTCTCAGCTTTTCAAGGCAGAACTTATTGGGGTACTTATGGAATCAAAGAAGGTAGTGCTGGAACACAAAAAGAATGTGAGTCCATGTGTTTGTCTGATACTAAATGTACTGGAGCCACGTTTAATCCTTCCAAACGTTATTGTTGGACAAGAGGAGGTGACTCTGGTCTAACTGTGGGAACTGATAGCGACTATGCACTCATACCTAAAATAAAAGAAAATTTAATTTTGTTAAAAAATTTAAATCAGAGACTAATGGATCTCAATAAACGTATTAGTAACAAATTAAGTATGCTCTATCCTCTTGCAAAAGAAGAAACCAATACAAAAAATGAAAAACAGAATGAATTAATACAATCTTATTCAGATTTAGTGAATGAACAAACACACCTAGAAAGTGTATTAAAAGAATATGAAACCTTGGAAGACACCTTAAAAAATAATACGCTATACGTAACCCAAAAAAATATGAGTTTACGAATTTGGGTAATACTTGCAATTATTTTGTTAGTAATTACACTGAAAATTATGGTACCCATGAGTGAACTATCAGGCACACTTGTAGTAGCTATTTCTATGGTAGTCATTCTTTATATTGCAGTTAACTATAAATAGTAAACAAACATTTATTTTTTGTATTCATGTATATTAAGTACTATATGGATACAAATATATCATTACAACAAGGAGTAAAATTCAATCAATACCAAACTAGAATAAAAAGTTCCACTGAGAAAAAAGAAGGATTTTTTAAAAAGGTATCTCAAGTGAAAGGACTTGTGGAAGGATTTACGAATATTTTGGAAACAACCGCTCAAAATTTACAAAACGTACATAAACAAAATCTACAGGACAAAATGAAGATGCAACATTTAGGACGTCAATTTAATGTGTTGACTGAGAGACAACAAACGTTAGAATCATCCGCAGAAACATCTGTTGGTCAAGCTTTAGCAAGATATGGTCCACAAAATCCATACAAAGGTCAAAATGTACGACTGGATGAAGCAAATGCTATGGGTTATGTAACAGAGTTAGGTGATTTCAAGTGGTATGCCCCCGACATTATCGCCAATACGGCTGGTAAAAACGGATGTCCGGTAATGCCCGATGACTGGACAAGTAACCCTATGAATATAACTGGCAGTGTTTCTGGATCTAACAAATACAATATACCAGGATTTGTCCTTGGTACTAGTCCTACTTTAATGACTGGTACGCCAATGATTAGTGGTCAGTCGTGTGGCAATGAAGGATCTAATGTCTATGTTAATCAAGTGATAACAGACTCTTCGGCCAATTATATCGGATGCTACCGCGACCTAGCAGAAGGGGATACAGATGAAGCCAATCGCGCGATGTTTTGGAATCCGAATGAAATTGGCTATACAACCTTTGACAATTGCAAGTTATATGCGCAAGATCATGGATACAAGTATTATGCAATGCAAGATGTTCAATCCAATGGTATAGCTGCGTGTTTAGTGAGTAATGACTTGACAAATGCAGTAAAGTATGGAGTGTCTTCCACTACCATCACTAAAGTATTATGGTCATCTGGAACGAGTGGCACAGGAGTCCTCATGCAATTAGGAGCTGGACAAATCAATTTGTTTCAAAATGGAACTTCTATTTTTACAGCTGGTCCAACTTGGGATAGTAATTGTGATAGCAATACTAATGGAAGTTTTCCTTGTCAATATTTTTTGATGTTACAAGATGATGGAAACATGGCTATTTATAAAGGTACTCCTTCCAATGTAGAGGGAGATGCCGTTTGGACAAGTGGAACAAATGGGCAACAACAACTTCCAAATCCAAACTGGGTAGCCAGTAAAGGACAAACAGGGACAAATTCTATAAGTTTTCTTGGTTCTTTGATGCCTGGACAATGGATCGGTTCTAACGACGGATCATTAATGTTAGTTATGCAAACAGATGGAAACTTAGTTCTCTATACTTCTACAATTACCAGTGGATGTAGTGCACAATCATACGGCAATGCAGGCAGTCAATACGTGAATGCAATTTATGAATTAGAAGAAGTAGGTAATCCAACCTTGCTAGGTAAGGTGGGATATGTAGACAGGGATGCTGTATTGAAAGAGTATCCAGGTTCCATGCTAGGAATGTCTAATGAATACGATATTTATCCAGGAATGGATAGTGTTGGCAATGATTTAGGAGCTGTCAATCTAGATAGTGTGGAAGAATGCCAAACAACCTGTGATCGTATACCAGACTGTGCCGCATTTGTCTGGGAAACCGGTGCTAATATTTGTTTCCCTAAAAATAGTGATGCGTTTCCAAAAGGATCTAGACAAGTCAATAGCGTTACAACACTAGGCGTTAGACGACCTTCCCTTATCAATGACAGTTCATGCCCTACTGATCTAACAAACATTGACACTCTACAGTATGCGAATTATGTGAAGGGGGATAACATGACCTCTGATACTAGTTGTAGTATACAGTTGATACCTGAAAAAACAAAAACAGATTTGACTAACGTAGATAACAATATGTCTCAAGTCGTTGGTCAAATGACAAATAATCTAAACTCGTTGTATGCAGATAATGCAGTATTGCATTCCAAAATGGCATCTGGAGAAAAACAGTTAAAACAAAATATCAACAGGTATTCTCGTGTTAACAAACAAATAAATTCTGAATTAGGAAATACGCGGGAGTCTATGTTGAATATGCAAGACTTAAATACGATGATTAGCGATACCGATTTAGTTGTTTTGCAAAACAATTATCAATATGTATTGTGGACTATTATTGCAATAGGCACCGTGATTGTTACGATAAACGCTTTGAATAAATAATCCAGTATGTAAATTGTAAAATATGTAAGCATTATATATAATTATCTTTTCTATATTGTATATAATGACAGATACTAGTAATAATTATACAAGCGATGATATTTCTGCTATGCAAGAAAGAAATGAACAAACACTGAATGATATTAAAACATTACAAAAAGTGGAACTAGAAATGTATGATACTTTAGAAAAAAACGCAACAAGTAATACTATGACACCTGAAGAAAAAGATCAATTAGTTAAGAAAATAAATGAAATTTCACAAATGCGAATCAACTTGTATGCAACTTTGAAAGATATTTATTCTTTTTTTCAAAATAATGTTGCTGGATCACGGGTTACATTGGCAGAACAAAAAATGGCGGTTGATATTGTAGAAAATGAACTAAATGAATCCAAACGTCGTTTGCAGGCTTTAGAAGAGGATAAGTATAATAAGTTGCGATTGGTAGAAATAAATACGTATTATGGTAAACAGTATGATGCTCATACAAGTATTATGAAAACAATTGTGATTATCTGTATACCTGTTTTATTTTTTGGCATTTTAGCGAAAATAGGTATTCTTCCAGGCAGTATTGCAGCTATTTTAACAGCAATTGTAATTATGATTGGCATTATTGTTATCGGAAAAAAAATGATAGATCTGATGAATCGCGATAATATGAATTTTGATGAGTATGATTGGAATTTTAATACCAAAGATGCTCCTGCAGATAATGTCTCCAGCCCTGCTAAAGACCCGTGGGATATACCAACTAGAGTGTGCATTGGTGCTGAATGCTGCAACGAATACTCTAGTTATGATGTAAAACAAAATATGTGTGTCCCTAACATAAGTCCTTCTGAGACATCTGGCACTAATACTAGTAGTAATACTAGTACTCCTAGTAATAATGAGACAACCAGTACAAGTATGAATGATTTAATGAACGAGCTTACTAATTTTGATTCCTTTTCCAATTATGCCCCGTATTAAAATCTAGCTCTTTTATAATATGGAATCGCAATCTCAAATAAATAGTTTAGCTTTATTACAGCAACAGCAAAAAACAACGGATCAACTTAATTCTCTGTTAGAAAAATCCGCACAGGCAATCATGTGTGGTCCTATTTGTCAGAAATTAAAAAAGACACAAGAATTAGAACAACAATATTTGAATGCACAGACAAATATGCAAACGGCACCTATCCAGTTGGAACAAACACGTAAAGCTTATTATGAATTTAAAGAAGGTTCGGGTGCCTATAACACAATGTTAGAACAAGATCTACAAAAGAAAGCCAATGAAATTAGTAAAATCATAACCGAGAAATTCAACGAAGAAGTTCACCGTGCCAATGTCATGAACATGTACTTAAATAGTCAAATTATTAACTCTAAAAATACAGTAGAGTTATACAATAGTTACAATCAAAAAAATAGCGAGATGGAAAAAGTAATTAAACGATCTTATGGAGATGTTCTAACAAAGGATAGAAAATCCTACTATGAAACCCAAGAGTTGGATGGATTAAAAAATTGGTATACAGTTTTTCTGATTATTTATTACCTGTTAACCTTGGCGTTTATTTTAGGTGCCATCTTTTCCCCGAACGCAATGACCACATCTCAAAAAGTAGGAATTACCTTCTTATTGATCATTTACCCTTTGGTTATAGACAAGATCGCGACAACTATTGGAGGAGTTTTACATACAATAATAAGTATATTACCAAAAAACGTATACAATAAGTAAAATAACCTTTTTGTAGTTTTATATACCTTTGGACATTTAAAACGCCGATTTTTTCTTTTCGTTTATAATTATAAATAATTATAAATTATTATTTTATTATTTTATTATGAATTGTCTTTTAGTAACAATCGCTATTGGAGAAAAATATTTAAGAGAATATAATAATTTGTTTTATGAAAGTCAAAAAAAGTATGCTTTAAAAAATGGTTATGATTTCAAAGTTATTACAGAATTTTTAGATAAAACAATTCAAGATAAAGATAGTATTTCATTTAATAAAATATTAGTATGTAATCAAGAATGGTCAAATAACTATGACTTTATTATATTTATAGATGCGGATATTTTAATTAATATTAATTCACCTCCAATTCATAATTATATTGATTATGAAGGGTTAATTGGAATAATTGATGAATATTCTCAACCATCTAAAGAAAGAAGATTAAAAATCCAAAAAAAAATGGGTTGGGAAGTAAGTGCTGTTGATTATTATAAATTATGCGATTTGGATATTCAAACTGATATGGTTTTTAATTCTGGTGTTTTAGTGTTGCAACCAAAAATACACGCTGATTTTTTACAAAAAATATATAATAAATATGTAAATCAATCAAAAAATCATTATAGAGGATTTCATTTTGAACAATCCTGTATAGGTTATGAACTTCAAAAGAACAATTTATATAAAGTTATAGATAATAGATTTAATGCTGTATGGAGTTTAACTAAATTAGATAATATTGAAAATATTACTTTAAATAAATATTTTAATGATAATTATTTTATACATTTTGCTGGACATACTGATTTTGATAAATTAAAAAATATAAAACAAAAATTGGCGTTTTAAATGTCCAAAGGTGTAAAATATTATTATGTATAATATATATATGTCTACGATTGTGCCAACTTTTTAAATGTGGACCCTATAGCTCCATGTTTTGCAAAAGGAACCAAAATCCTGTGTCTCAGCAAAGAAACCGGAAAAGAAGAATACAAAGTCATTGAAAGTCTAAGGAAAGGTGATTTGGTGAAAACATTGAAGCATGGGGTTGTTGCCATTCACATGATTGGACACCAAGATATGTATAACGCTGCATCCGACAATCATAATGAACGTATGTTGTACAAATGTTCTAGAGAACAATACCCTGAACTATTAGAGGATTTGATCATTACAGGGCATCACTCTATTTTGGTAGATAGATTCAAAGAAGGAGAACGAGCAAAAACAGAAAAAGTGCTAGGTGATATTTATGTAACAGACCAGAAATACCGTTTACCCGCTTGTGTTGATAAAAGAGCAAGACCTTATAAAAAAGAGGGTATATTTACCGTCTATCACTTTTCGTTAGAGAACGATAATGACTACATGAATTACGGGGTATATGCCAATGGGTTGTTAGTGGAAACAAGTTCCAAACGATATTTGAGAGATTTATCGGGGATGCATATTATATGATTACAGTTTCGTATAATTTTTATGGAGATTGGATTCATATAACGTTCTGTAAATATGAGGAAACTTGTCATATTTCATATTAAATTTACCTTTCATGTCTTGGTATTTAATATGTTCTATTATGTTTTTATCTTCTTGCAATGTATTTTTCAAAATTCTTAAAATAATGGCATCCACAATCTTATTAAATACATAGTAAAACGGGTTATCCGGATCATTGAACCCAAAGTTCCTGTATAGTTTTACAAACAAACGGGTTTTATTTCCATCTATTGGTAATGCAAATGTCATTATAGTTTTGGTATACTTATTAAATTTTACTCTAGATATTACAGTATGGGGTAAGATAAATTCGTTTTCAATAATGATACGGTTCTCGGAAAATAACTTAGTTACAATAGAATCTTTTCCTGGAACATATAAATAAACCACTTGATAGTGTCTCATAGTTGGATTTAGTAACAGTGGATTCGGATCATTGATGGGTAAAGGTTTCTCTGTATTCCCGAATGAATGTACGTATGAAATATGCATAATATCTAACAAATTTTCACTCACAATACGAGAGTAAGCATTGATTTCGGCATTGTAATAAATGCATCCGAATTCGTTGTTTTGTGATTCAGGAGGTTGAAACAGATTTATTTGATCCGATTTGTATATATGACTGCCAATTGTATTCAAATATATCCATCCATTTTTTTCTGTAATTGGATAACTATTTTGTTGAAAACAAGAAAATGAATAATTTAATTTGGTTTCACCTGGAATATCCATAAGTTGTCCTTTTCCGTTGAATTCTAATCCATGATATGGACATGAAATGTACTCATTGTTTAATATACCCCTGGATAAAGACGCACCACGATGACAACATGCATCGTCTAACGCGTGAAATATCCCCTTGTTTTTCCATACAACATAATTTTTATTATGAATCGTTTTTTTATAAAGTATATTTTCTTTCATGTTACGTGTTTCTTCAATAACATACCAACTTAACTGAAACATTTTTTCTAATTCTTCATGAATCTTGTGATTAACTGTAGTATCTGTTATTTTATTGTGCATATGGTCGTTGATTTTGTTATGTATTCTTTTTTCTACTATCTTTCTTTGAATCAATCGCTTAACTCGTTGAATTGGATTTATTCTTTGAGTGATATCCTTGACCGTTTTCAAACGTATTTTTTTAACGTTTTGAAATGAATTCTTAACAAAATTACTTAAGGTACGAGGGTTAAATAAAAAAGAATAGACTAAGTTTATTGGACTTAGTATACATGTAAATAGGATAAGATGTTGTATTATTTTCATTGTATTATATCAACATAAAAACTCTAAATATATTTTTGTCTTTATGTTTACCATAGATGATAGTTACTATAAATAGTTATCATCTCTACTTCTTTCAACACTTACGAAAAATGGAATGCTTAATATAATTGTTATGTATTATTTATATCAAGCATAAAAGTGATGATTATAAATTATAAAAAATCATCCAATACCTTGTATACATACAGTTTTTGCTTGTCTGTCTTTATACTTGTTAACATTCGGCTACTTCCTCCAATTCATCTTGTTCTGTTTCTTGCTTGATACATACATTGTCCCATTTGCCTTTACTGTTTCTCAAGCCATATTTCTTTGTCATAATTTCATCCAATTCGGTCAACTTTGGCATTTTACGATTGCCATGTGTACCCTGAAACCATTCCTTAAACTCAGCATGTAGACTCTGTTTACCAATACTTTTACCAGGCATGCGAATGACTTTTTCATTGATGAATCCAGTCAAATGATCCTGATTCTGTCTGTATTTTCTAGACGCTTCAATCACTTCAGGACAATCAATGACTTCGCCTTCCGTTTCAAACGCGCGTTTTACCAACATGCTTGCAAACACTGGTGCCCATTTCGGTAAATTTTCCTTCAATGATTTGTCCTTGGGAAACACGTATGGTGTGTCATCCGTATGTTCTTCTTCATGACTCGCAAATTTAGAAAGGAAATCCACTAATTTCACTCTGCGCCATGTACCGTCGTCATTACTTTTGATTTCAAACAGTGCATTGGTACATACAACCAAACTAAATTGAGGTTCAAATGTTTCACTGTCACAATACAATGCTCTTGCTTGAATCGGGTCTCCACCGGTCAATTCCTTCATAACCCCTTCATTGATGATTGCATCTTTGCTTGGTTCTTGCATTACTGCATAACGGATACCTTTTAGCTGCATCACTTCCGACGAAGTACCTCCAATACTATTTCTGTCTTTGGTAACCAATGTAATCGGAACTGTGCCCTTGTATTCGCCCAAGGTGTTACTCATTAAATCAGTTAACATAGACTTTCCATTGCTTCCACTTCCTCTATAAATATTGAACGCATGTTCTTTTTTTATCCCAATCAAACATGACGCCAAATGATCCCACATGTAACGATTCAATGTTGGAATGGGAAACAGTTGTTCCATAAATTTCAAAATTTGTTCGGACTGGTCTTTGAATCTTATGTTATCAAACTCATAATAAGGAATTTTGGTAGTTTTGGTAATATAATCTTGAGGATATCCTTGTCTAAATACTTTATTCTTAAAATCAACGACCCCGTTTGTAAAACACATCAAATATTTATTGGAATCCATATTTCGTATAAATTCTTTGTCGTAGAACAATTCCATGGCTTCTCGCATAATATTGTTTTTATCGTTTGTCTTTTTTAGTCGTATAGATAATTCAGACAATCGTTTCACTTTGTTTTGAATTTTTATTTGATTTTCGTCTCCTGCTTCATATCTTTGCATTTCTCTCAAACTCTTATCTATTTTATCTTGATAAATGGTATGCATATCTTTAGATATCGCTAATCGTAAGGTATTTCCTTCGTCCAGTTCCCAACGATGATTTTTAAATGTATACCAACGTTTGTGAGTCACGCTACTACATACATATCTATCTTTGAACATATGGAATAAAACCATTGCAAAATCAAATTCGGTTGTCGTTAAGATCGTTTCCTCTATAAAGTACTCAATTGTAGATCTTTTTACACGTTCATATTCTTCATAAGCATCTTGTCTAGCCCAATACATAATAGATCGTTTCGTTACTCCATCAGGTCTTGCGTTGAAATATTTATTCCATTCGCGATACAGCGCAGGAATTGTATCATAACTAAAATCGCTTGCTTTGCTTCGCAACATGACCCAGGATAAGAAGAGTCGGTCATCAGTATGTTTTAGTGCAAATGCAACTTGTCTATTTAATAAATGAGAACCTGGTTCATAGTATTTGGCAGGCAAAATTTGGGTATATTCATGTATTTCTCTAACATAATATTCATCTGTTTTTAATTGTTTAAGTATGTTATCAAATGCTCGTTGTAATGTTACTGCGTCCGTAATATTATAAATAGAAATGTTGTTATCATCCGTATCAGATTCTTCTGCAACTACTAGATTTGGTTTTGGTTTGCGGTTAGTTTTGCCTGGACTACTTAGCTTGCTTTGTTTTTTATTGTATTCATCCATTATGTTTGGATTGATTTCAAATTTTGGATGATTAGGATATTGTGCTGATAATTCAAATAATCGTGTAGATAAATCAAATTCTTTTACGTTTTGCGGAACAGTCATGAATTCATTATCGGACAAGTCAATGGTAGCAACCGTGTAATAGGTTAGTTCATAAGCTTCATATCCAGGTTTTCGGCTACCAAAAATCTGCCAGTTCGTACTACCTTTGCTGATTCCTTCATCAAAGACCGCATCCCAGCTATTTGTTAAAGGCAGTTCCCAAATATCTTGCACTTTAGAGATGATTCGCTCACGTAACATCTGTTGCATAACATGATCCGTTTGGATTCCAATAATCATATGAATTCCATCTTTGGTAATATTTTTAGTGCTGTCTCTATTTACGTGTGGTTTTTCCATTACGAAAATAGGAAAAGATACATTTTCTTGAAATACAAAGAAATGCTTAAGTTCGTCCAAATAAAGTTGAATAATATCCTGTATATGTTCTACGGAATGTTGACGGTCGCACACGCTGTAATCGTACCGAAAATCAAAATCAACGAGAATAGGTCCAATTCCGCTTAATTGTTTTTCTGTCAAGTATTCCTTTCTATTTCTTACAAATACATCTTCATAATAAACCTTGAAGAATACGGACAACTCTTCAGGTTTGATATGAAATTTACCAGGATAAACTTGATGTTCTTTACTTGGAATTCTAGTATGTGTACTTTCTAAACTAGAATCCAACAAAGGATTTTTTTCTGATAAGGTATGCTTTATCAGAAATTCATTTAGATCTTTATAATGTGATGATGATAATATTGATTTCATTTTTATGGTTGATATAATATATAGACATTTTTCTATTTCATTTTTTTAATTTAAAATTATTTGAATAATTCCAATAATATTTTCAATAATATATACATTTATCTAGCTAACTAACATAAATACATGTTGATTATACATATTATTTAGATATGACTCAAAAAAATGGTAGTGTTTTCATTTCAAAAGAAACAGTGTCGCGTTTAACCAAAGATATTGTCTACATTGCAAAAAATCCCTTAGAAGATCATGGTATTTATTATACTCATGATGAATGCGATATGTTGAAAGGATATGCCATGATTGTGGGACCATCCGATACACCTTATTTTGGCGGATACTACTTGTTTGAATTTGCGTTTCCCTATGATTATCCGTATTCGCCTCCCAAACTTACCTATCTTACGAATGACGGAAACGTCAGGTTCAATCCCAATTTGTATACGAATGGGAAAGTGTGTATTTCTATTTTAAATACTTGGCATGGAGAACAGTGGTCATCATGCCAAACAATTAGTAGTATTCTCTTGACGTTATGTACTGTATTAAACAAAAATCCGTTGATTAATGAGCCAGGTATAACTGCGAATCATCCAGAAATATCCAAATACAATTTGTCTATTGAATTTAGTAACATAGCGGTTGCTATTTGTGATCAAATTGATAAAACACGCATTTATTCTTGTTCTGATATGTTTTATCCTGCAATGAAACAACATTTCTTAACCAACTATGATAAAATACTAGCCTTTATTGAAAATAAGATCCAAGAAGACAATCCTGCATCAGGACAAATGATTGGAATAGGGTTTTACAATATGAGAGTTTTGATTGATTATAAATTATTAAGAGAGAAATGGATAAGTTGTAAACAGTTTTTGGAACAAAATGCGATTTCAACAGAAAACACATCTACTAGTTATTAGCAGTATTTTACATAAGTATCATCCCTGAATGATCTCGTAAGTATCCTGTAGAACAACTTTCCACCAATAAACCATTTGCGTATATACCATAATTTAACGAATCATTATCATTCTCTAAAGAAAAGTGATATACTGTATAAATTCCTTCATTGGTGTAAGGTATTGCACGTTCATCAATACAAAGTGGCAAACGGTACTTATTGTCAGTCATAAAAATATCTCCAAATTGTTCTAAAGTTTTTTCCCTTTCTTCTTCGTTTTTAAAGTTATCTACTAAAACAGAATGACCTCCTGTCATAATCAAGTCTTCAGTCAATTCAGGGTATTGATCCGGTGAACATTTGTATAGCACTTGCGTTGCATCGTTACATAAAGTGTTATAAATGTCACGATATCCAATCATATGGACAGGAAGAAATCCGTGGTTTAATGTTTTTACTAAATCACCTCTTCTAAGATCTTGAATATGAATGTATTCTTCCGATTCAGTTTCTTTATTGAAATACAATATTTTACTATCCTTTGCAAAACAAGCAACGAATGTGCCAGTTGTCCTAGCTGTACCGGAGAAAGGAAGATTTGTTACTGCATTGTTAGTTGTGTTAATATAGTATATAAGGTTTTGAGTAAAAGTTGTTACATATACTGCAGAACCATCTGGTGTAATAGATATTCCTACAGGCGAATTTGGATTATTAATAAGTTGTGTGTATGTGTATATAGATCCTGCAATAGCTATTTTGTATACCTCTGTAGGGTAAGTCACGTATAACGTGGAACCGTCAGGACTAATAGTTATTAACCTACCCGATCTCCCTGTTATTGTATCTATAACAGACGGAGTACCAGTTGTGTCGAGTATCTTTATGTTGTTTTCAGTAGCTACATACACACGGGTACCATCTGGGCTAACTACTAGACCGTTACCTATAGTTCTGCCTAAACCAACTGTATATATCAATGTATTACTACTAGTATCAACCACCCATACATTCCCTGAGCTGCCTGGGGTGGTGTTATTCTGTGTAAAATACGCTCTTGTACCAACTGGACTAATTGCTAGATTGTTGGGTGGAGCAGGTAAAGAAAATGTTCCTGTAACTGAATTACTAGATGTACTAATAATGTATACTGTGCTGCTGGAAGTAGTTACATATCCCTTGCTGCCATCTGCAGTAATACTTACCAAAGTAGCATTGATAACAGAAGTTATGGTTGCTATAACAACAAAGGAACTAGTAGATACAACGGACACACTATTTTGATTTGCATTGGTTACATATACTTTTGACCCATCAGGTGTAATGCTGACACAGAAAGGTCCCTGCTGTAAAGTAATCGGACTGCCAACATATGTGTTATTAGAAGTGTCAAGTCTGTTTAAAGTGTTTGAAAAATAGTCAGTTATGTATGCGTAAACTGTACTCATTTAATATATGTATACGTATTTATATTTACAAAATAATATAATTACTGATTCAGTATTTTAGAATAAATATTAACTTTTCTTACACTTTTTCTCATTTAAAACGCCCATTTTATTAGGCAAAAAAATAAGAAAAAATGTAAAATCAATAGTAGGAATTTCACCTACAATGGTCTTACTTTTTCATCTTCTTTGTTTTTACTTCAAGATGTGAAAGACAAAATTTGTGTAACTTGTGAAAAACATAATGGTCGCTCTTGGGGTTCTATACAAGTTTGTGTCAGTTTCATTATGTTTATGGAAGAGTTTGCATGTCTTGTTCTAAATACGATTCTTTTGTTTTCGCAACTCACGCAGTTAGAACAAATTAACAGACAAAACACTTTCTTTTCTTCTTTATCCTTGTAGTATTCCAAATCCTTATTACAATCACAACACGTTTTACTTGTCTTGCATTCATTTATAGTTATTGTATCATATTTCTTATGAATTAATTTCCTTAATCCTTTATTCATCGTAGGCATAACATGTTTCATTTGTGTAGACCTACACACGCAGAATTGAAAGAAAATATAACCAATACCATAAGAAATACTCCAAAAGAAAAATACAGAAACATAATTAAGGGTGCTTACGAAAGACCAGAAAAATATATATTTAAGAAAAACAATACACAAAAAATCAAGAAGAATTATTTATGAGTTCTCATATAAAATGGGCGTTTTAAATGAGAAAAGGTGTAAATTGTAATAAACAAAATTGAAACATAAAAATAGAAATAAAGACTTTGTATAATATAATATAATAAACGAAAAGATGCACTTTTGTAGTCAATGCGACAATATGTACTATATACGAATTTCTGCGGAAAATTCAAATCAGCTCGTATATTACTGCAGAAATTGCGGTCATGAAGACACAATGCTTACTGTAGATAACTTAACAATCACAAGTTCTTCAGTCAATACCACAGACACAAAAATAACGCATATCAATAAATATACCAAAATGGATCCTACTTTGCCTAGAATAAAAGATATTTTATGTCCTAATGCAGAATGCGAGACAAATGTAAAGCATACGGAGCGAGAAATTATCTGTATTCGTTATGACGATATTAATATGAAATACATATACTTATGTTCTACATGCGACACTGTTTGGAAAATAGACGATGTTAAATAATTTTAGATACATATAGTATAAGAATATGTATACTCCTTCCTTTTATGCGCATGTTCTAAATGGTCTACTACTATTCGTTGCTGTTATATTGGTATGTTTGTACTATTCACAAATAAAAAAAATAAATGCTTATAACATGGTCCTATTGTTGTTAGTTTTTTCTTTAGCGGTTGGTATTCATGGTATATCGCATTTAGGCATGGAATATATATACGGATATAATCCAGTTAAAATGATAATGTAAGTATAATGTATCTATTTAGTATTATCGTAAGATGAGTTATTTGGATACTACCAAGTATATATACAACATGAAAATTGCGGTTCTAGATAAGAACGGAAATATTATTACGCTGAATTTTGGACTGTTAAATGAAATAAAATCGCATTTGTGTAAAACAAATACACATGTTATAGAAATCAATAATAAGTCTAATTCTATAGATGTTAAATGGGATAAACTCAAAATGAATCATGTAGCCGATTATTTGTGCGGCGATTTATACTCCAAACCATCTTGTATGATTGATGAAATTATCTTTGAACATACTATGAAAACTGTAAAACAGATTGAACAAACATACAATAATAAGTATCAAATTATGTTTTATATATCAAAAATTGTGACTAGATAAAGATAAATAAAAAATTATATTTTTTATAATAACCATTTATTATAAAAATTGAAATTACATATTTAAAAGTATCTATTATTAATATACAACAAGATGAGCAGTTACTTCAATGATGATGATGAGGGTGAATTATACGAAAGTGAGAATGATTCTCTAAAAGAAGAAGAGGATGAAGAAGAATATATTCCTAAGAAAAAAGGAGGTTCTCTATTAAAGGGTAATGAAGAAGACGTAGATGAAGATGATTTAGAGGTAGATGCAGACGCAGAATTAGAAGAAGATGTGGAACAATACGGCGGTGTAGATGATATTGCTATGGATGACGATGACGAGGTTATCGTGTCAGACGACGATGAGGTGGATGAAGAGAACGTAGATTTAGAAGAAGATGAAGATCAATCCAAAGAAAATGCAAAAAAACAAAAAAAAATAAAATCATTACCTGAAAATGTGATAAATACCACCAATCGTGATGAATATGATGATGCAGACAATGACGATGATGATGGAGAAATCTATTTGAAAAAGTTTGATAAGGAAATTACTCAAAATTACATTATGAATTTTCACCCGGAGTGCGTATCTCATAACTACGATGAAATTGAGACTTTTACCAAAGTAGTGAGAGATAAAAATGGAATTGTCATTGATGATTTACATAAAACGGTTCCTTATTTAACAAAATACGAGCGTACACGTATCTTAGGTCAACGTGCAAAACAAATCAATGCAGGTGCAACACCTTTTGTAAAAGTACCAGAAAATGTCATTGATGGTTATTTAATTGCAGAATTGGAATTACAGCAAAAACGGATTCCTTTTATTATACGACGACCTTTGCCGAATGGAGGCAGTGAGTACTGGAATGTAAAAGATTTAGAAAGTATCAGCTTTTAGTCCACCTTTTCCACCTTTTAGAAAAAGGCTATGCGCAGCGAAGAGCCTAATCAAATGTAAATTATTTTACCAAATAAAATAATTTATAATATATGACGAGACAACATAATCGTACAAATAAAATAACGTATATTCACGTCCATCTATAACATTTTTTATTTTCGCAAATCGTGGCTTTGGTTCAACCTTTCTAAAAGGTGGATCTAAAGGTTGACATACGATCCTTCCATCAAAACACCACATTGACCTGCACCGTTGTTATAAGGTTTATTTGTAGCGGGGTCGTTTCCTTTTCCTAAATAAATATATCCTTTGTCTCCCCATGAAGTTCCCCAACTATTCTTCAAAATATAAGCATTCTCCGTGTATCCAACCAACAACACGCCGTGATCTAAGTTCATCCCACAAACGCCTGTAAAGATGCCACTCTTATAAAGCTGGAAACTGCGTTGGTCTGCTTCAATGGCTACGGCAACTGGTTTTTGTGTTAGGGCAGCCATCATATCGGTATCTGAATTGGGTTTCACATCCGTATAAGAAACAACTTTACTTCCTGAAACAAGATTACATGTTTTTTGGCAAGTTCCTGCTGTTTGAGTGGTTCCTGAAACATACGGATACGATTGCTCTGTGCAAAGACCTCCATATTTAGAAATAAAGGAAAACGCATTATCCATCAATCCTCCATTGCATCCATGATCGCCTTTTCCGCCATTGGATACCGTATCACAATCTACGAGTTGCTGTTCTGAGAAACTAATTAAGTTTCCATACTTTAATTGATATGCGCCTTCCAATGCACCCGTTGTACTAAAACTCCAACATGAACCGCACTGCCCTTGATCTTTGACAGGCGTAACTGATCCTTTGGTTCTCCAGTCAACTGTAGAAGGTAATTGTGATAATTCGGTATAAGTACCTCGCAAATAAAGACTTTGAGTTTGCTCGTTAGATGCAAACATTTTTCTATTTGTTTCAAATCCCATAAGTTGCCGGAACTCATCCGAATTAAGACCTGAATAAGCATTATGACCTAACATGTATGACAAATTTTTTCCATTAATGGTTTCAATATGCTTATCATTTTCTAACCAGTTGGTAAATACATGAACCAGCTGATGATCGTCGTTTGTTTGCATATTGAATTCTTCTATCCAACTTCTAAAACGATCCACAAGGTTGGAGTCTTTGTGAAGAATGACGCTTGAACATAAAGTAGTTAAAAAGGGCAATAACAATAAAACAATGGGCTTCATTATTCGTATATAATATATATATATATATATATATACTTTTTATATCAGTATAAATAAATATATATTTTGGTGGTTTGGCTGAACCTTTCCTAAAGGTTGATTTTTTGTTCTACATTCAAAATATGGTCTAAGTTAATAAGTGCCATCTTAATGGATGGATTACTCTTGTATTTATTGATAAGATAGTAACTTAAGCTAGATCCATTCAAATGAAACATATCAAAATTTCCTATAAATAGGTTGTTACATAAATGACACCCAATGTTCAAATCAATTGCTGCATTAATTTCGCGACCAATGTTTAATTTATCTGTAAAACAATACAAATACTGATTCGCTTTTAAAAAATCAATTACGCTGTTTTGGGTAGAATAAGACAAAATAACATTCATTTCATCTTTGCCAACGTAACGTTTTATAAGCTTGATATACGTTTGTTCAATAATATATTTAAAGATGTTTGGTTCCATAGAATTCATTTTACTCCAATGATCAATGGCGTCCTGTTCTAAACGTAAATGCAATACATTTATTTTATTCGCTGGATTAATTTGTTTATTGTTCATGAACATATCGGTTAATGTAGAAAACAAATCTACGAAGGTTAAGTTACCTAATATATCGTCAAACAAATTTTTGTCTATCGCATTAATCCAACCAAATATACGTATGTATTCTGGATTAAATAAATTTATATGTATTGTTTGTTTCAAGAAACTGTACTCCTCATCAAAGATTTCTTCCAAGAGATGATTTCCGATAGAATAACTAACAAATACATATTTTTTATGGAATGGAAATGGATCTTCTTGCGCAAGTATGTTTAAGTTTATTCCTGCAGGAACATGCAAGAGGTTTGTCTTGTAATATTTTTCTAAGATAATATTCGTAATATCTAATTTGGTTTCATGTGTTCCATAGTTTATTTGATGAATGGTTAACTTTGCCTTTTTTCGGTCACATATGTAAATATTATACTTACTGTGTAAAAACTCATTCAGTTTATCTATATTTAAAATTTCAGAAATATAACTATAACTATTGCTTTTATAATCATTTAAAAATTTATCTACCACAATGATTTTTTTATGCGATTTAATAGCCAATATTATACCTGTAACTAGCGAAAACAATTGGTTGCAAAGACCATCCCCATTTTTTGTTATTTTACAATAATAAATATTATCCATATAGGTTGATATATTATTGGGTTCTATTTTTATTTTGTTTTTATACATAAATATAAGTCAACTAGTAATTAGTAATTATTGCAAATTATATAAATACAGAAGTGTATTCTATGTATTATGAAAGCAGCATTATGTTTTATCATTAGTTATAAGCACATTTTACATAAAGAACAAATATGGAGAGACTGGATAGAACCAAACAAAGATATTATCAATGTGTATTTTCACTATAAAAATATGTCATTGATTCGGTCTTCATGGATAAGAGACCATTGTATTCCGTCTAGCTATGTTGCCGAAACCACTTATTATCACGTGGTTCCGGCGTATATGTCTTTGTTAACTTACGCATTCCATCACGATATGGATAACAAATGGTTTTGTCTATTAACAGATTCGTGCGTCCCTATTATCTCTCCAGAAACCTTTCGTGCATTGTTTTTGTCGCATTGTTATGCTAGTATTATTGGATGGCGACCTTCTTACTGGAACATTGATATTCATAGTAGAGCCAACTTAAAGTATTTGAATGCGGAATACCATTTGGCAAATGATCCTTGGTTTACGTTATCCCGAGATCATGTACATAAATGTATCTTGTTTATGGTGAAAAAGAATGATATTTATAAAAAGGTATGCAAAGGCGGTCTAGCTAACGAAAGTATTTTTGCCATTATACTTCAAACATTTCATGAACTTAACAAATACACAACCATTAATCACTCGTCTACCATTAGCGACTGGACTAGAATGTCTAATGCAACAAGTCCTCATTTATTCAACAATGGATCTGCGGAAGACCTAGCGTTTATTCGCGGAGAACTTCAAAAAAACAAATATGCTATGTTTTTGCGAAAAGTAGATCCTTTGTTTCCAGATCAAATCATATTGGGGTTTCAGCAAACGGACTTTGGTCATGATTACAGTCCGATTGTTGTATATAATCATAATTATAAATACGATCCTAGATGGAATGTTATTATTGGCATGATCATAGGAATGATAACTTGTACTTATATTTTGTTTTTCTACTTTTAGAAAAACCTTTTGGCTTTATGTATAAAAATATACAATTATAGTATGAAAGGTGGAAAATTATGCGATTCGTATAAAGACCAAAGTGGCGAAGATATCTATGAGTTAGGTCAACCCCTTTTTCCAAATGTATACCTAGATAAAAACAATCCGAATTTATTGATTAAAATAATTAACGATAAAAATGAGTATCTTTTATCTAAGCTTTTAGAAAATAATGGATTTGTTCCAAAAGTATATGGATATTTTCATTGTAAACAATATATCAAAGTACCTAAATATACCGTAGCTCAACAACGAATCAAAGCCTATAACTCCTTTAATCCGAATTCTAAAAAAGATTTGGGTGAAATTGCGTATACGGAAGTAGAAAAACCCGTACAATACATGGTTATGGAAAGAATCCATGGTAATTCTTTAATAAGCAGTAGTCCAGAAACAAATAGTAGTAATGTTAAAACCTATATAGATGAAATATATAGATTATACAACGTTTTAGCAGACAAAGGGTTTGTGCTCAATGATTTGGCTGCACGAAACATTATTTTGTCTAATAACGGAAAGATTTATTTTATAGATTTTGATCCAGTCTATGCAGAAAATACAATGAAAGCGATTCCTCTTTCTAAACGGTTGTCTAAAGAGACTTTGCTCAGTAATTTACTAAAGGAAATAAACACGATCAATTCTTACGGTGGAAGGAAACGACGGCGCACAAGAAACCGGCGACGAAACATAAAAAAAACAATGAAACGAAAACGAACGCATAAATAATGATTTTATACCAACATTTTAATTAACAATTGGACATGCAAGATGTTATGGTTGCCAACATTTTAAACGAATGTTGGGAACACAAATTAACCAAATTTTATATAAGCGCATATACTTCTCAAAAGTTGAGTTTTATTCTACATTATACACATCCCCGATAAATCTCTCAAATATCGTTTGGAACTTGTTTCCACTAATAAACCGTTCGCATATACACCGTAATTCATGTAGTCATTATCATTCTCTAATGCAAAGTGATATACGGTAAACATACCCTCTTTTTTATAAGGTCTTGCTCTTTTATCAACGCAAGCGGGTAAACGTGCTTTTGCATCCGTCAAATAAATTCTGCCTAGCACCTTTTCTGTTTTTGCTCGTTCTCCTTCTTTGAATCTATCCACCAAAATAGAGTGATGCCCTGTAATGATTAAATCCTCTAATAGTTCAGGGTATTGGTCTCTGGAACATTTGTACAACATACGTTCATTATGATTGTCGGATGCAGCGTTATACATATCTTGGTGTCCAATCATGTGAATGGCAACAAACCCATGCTTCAATGTTTTCACCAAATCACCTTTCCTTAGACTTTCAATGAGTTTGTATTCTTCTTTTCCGGTTTCTTTGCTGAGACACAAGATTTTGGTTCCTTTTGCAAAACATGGAGCTATAGGGTACACATTTAAAAAGTTGGCAATTAACTGTTCAATACCTCTTGCTCCATTCACATAATACGCAGTGCCTTGTTTGGTTGTGCCAAATATGGTATTTGATCCACTTCCTAGTGTTGGAATGTCATCATTAGTTAAAAATGTAAACACGACTAGATTCGGACAACCAAAGAATGCGCCAGCACCAATACTAGTAACATTAGCTGGAACAGTAACTGGTCCAGTTAGATTGGAACAATTAAAGAATGCATAATTACCAATAGTAGTAACACTATCTGGAATAACAAGTGATCCAGTTAGATTGGAACAATTAAAGAATGCATTATTACCAATAGTAGTAACACTATTTCCAATAGTAAGTGATCCATTAAATCCTCTACAATTATAGAATGCATAACCACCAATAGTAGTAACACTATCTGGAATAACAAGTGATCCAGTTAGATTGGAACAACTTAAGAATGCCTGATTACCAATCGTTAGAACACTATTTCCAATAGTAAGTGATCCAGTAAATCCTGAACAATTTTGGAATGCATTATTACCAATAGTAGTAACACTATTTGGAATAGTAAGTGATCCAGTAAATCCTGAACAATTTTGAAATGCCCTAATACCAATCGTTAGAACACTATTTCCAATAGTAAGTGATCCATTAAATCCTGAACAAAATTCAAATGCAGAATCACCAATAGTAGTAACACTATTTCCAATAGTAAGTGATCCAGTAAATCCTGAACAAAATTGGAATGCACTTATACCAATAGTTTGAACACTATTTCCAATAGTAAGTGATCCAGTAAATCCTGAACAAAATTGGAATGCATAATTACCAATAGTAGTAACACTATTTCCAATAGTAAGTGATCCATTAAATCCTGAACAAGATTCAAATGCATAATTACCAATAGTAGTAACACTATCTGGAATAACAAGTGATCCATTAAATCCTGAACAATTTTGAAATGCCCTAATACCAATCGTTAGAACACTATTTCCAATAGTAAGTGATCCATTAAATCCTGAACAATTTTGAAATGCAGAATCACCAATAGTAGTAACACTATCAGGAATAGTAAGTGATCCAGTAAATCCTGAACAATTTAAGAATGCATTAACTTCAATAGTTAGAACACTATTTCCAATAGTAAGTGATGTAAACCCTGAACAACTAAAGAATGCGCCAGCACCAATACGAGTAACATTATCTGGAATAGTAAGTGATCCAGTTAATCCTGAACAATATGCGAATGCCTCAATACCAATAGTAGTAACGCTATTTCCAATAGTAAGTGATCCAGTAAATCCTGAACAACTGTTAAATGCATTATTACCAATAGTTACA
>Ga0214923_10002368_pt1 | contig 25199 bp, 16 predicted proteins | sample LL1510_MetaG_FD_177993 | JGI IMG/M metagenome (GOLD analysis project Ga0214923, IMG submission 177993) | Freshwater microbial communities from Lake Lanier, Atlanta, Georgia, United States - LL-1510 | ecosystem: Environmental > Aquatic > Freshwater > Lake | place: USA: Georgia | collected...
TGTGCCACTCTCTGCTCATGAGAAGTGAGAGTATGATTCCCGTGTGCACATCTTCGGGTACCTCTTTGTACGCTGCCAAGTCTGCAGGCAGGAGTGCCTTGTCCTTTTTACCTTGTTCTTCATCACGAGCAGAGAGTGGCACAAGTAGTCTCATGTTAGCTCTGCTCACACAGAGGGATGTTTATAAAATGGTAAGGTCGTTACCTCGGCCTGATAGCGTTTTCCGCGGATTTCGATCTCCACGTATTTGCCAACTTCGCTCCATGCCAGGGGAAGGTATGCCATGGCAATGCTCTTGCCTAGGCTTGGGGAATAGGCGCCACTGGTGATTTCTCCAAGCATTTCTTCCTTAGAAAAAACCAAATAATGCGAACGTAGCGGTGGGCCATCTTCGCAGAGGCATAGGGGTGTGAGTCGAGAGGTAAGGCCGGTTGCGAGCACTTGTTCAAGAGCCTTGCGTCCAAGGAAATCATTTTTGAGTGGGTCTTTGAGTGCGATAAATTTCCCGAGGCCTGCTTCTAGTGGTGTCCGCGTGATCATGAGGTCCGAGCCATTAAGGGGGTAGCCCATTTCAAGGCGTAGGGTATCTCGTGCTCCCAGTCCGCACGGTCTTGCTCCGGAGGCTACTAATGATTTCCAGAGAGAAGAGGCTTTTTTGTTTTCGATAAAAATTTCAAATCCATCCTCACCCGTATAACCAGTGCGCGCTATGAGGAGCTCTATGTTTTCTGGGCCTACGTTTTGTGAAATCATTTCATAGCGTCTGGGAAGCGCAATATCTCCAAATGTCTTTCGTAAGATATCCTCGGACTTGGGTCCCTGAAGGGCCACGGCTGCAGTCGTATCACTCCAGTTTTCGAGATGAACACTTCCATCATGCGGGTGATGCTTCATGAGCCATGATAGGTCCTCTTCACAGCGCGCGGCATTGATGACTAAGAAAAATGCGTCTTGTGGATTGGGGGCAACGTATTGCTTTGCCTTGCTTAGGAGTGGCTCCGTGAGATTGTTTCCCTCTAGAGAGTATGCAGGCTGCTCCGAAGGTTGAGCTTTGTTATCCAAGTTGTTTAATGAATAGGGATAACGGTAGAGAATGAGATCATCAATCACGCCTCCTTCATCATTGAGCATGAAGGTGTATTGGCCAAATCCTCTTTTGAGCTTGCTGATGCGATTGGTGAGCATTTTCTCTAACCAGGCTTCCCCTCCTGGTCCTACGATGAGGAGTTCTCCCATGTGTGAAATATCAAAAATCCCAGCAGCAGTTCTGACCGCTTCATGTTCCTCGCGAATGCTTGTGTACTGTACCGGCATGGACCATCCTGCAAAGTCGACCATTCGGGCGCCTGCGGCGAGATGTTCTTCTTCGATGGGAGAATGTCGCATGCTTATGAAAAATTAAGATAGGTGTAGGAGGCTAATGTCCGTTCGTACTCGCTTAACAGACGCATGCCCTCATTGGGTTTGAGTTGATCGCTTTTAATAGCAGTATCAAGCTGTGTTTTAATGCGACGGACCATGGCTTTGGTGTCCCATTGCGTGTGGGTGAGGACGCTGCCTACGCTCGTGCCTGGAATCACTTCCTCAATGTAGTAGCCATCGTCTTCATCTTCATCGAGGAAGACATGCATTTCATGGACACGACCAAACAAATTATGCAAATCACCCATGATATCTTGATAGGCTCCAGTGAGAAAAAATCCCAAATAGTAGGGTTCATTCGCTTTGAGTTCATGGAGTGGCAATGTGGGTCGTACATCCTGAAAGTCGATAAACTTAGCGATCTTTCCATCCGAATCACAGGTGATGTCGACAAGTGTTGCTGAACAAGTCGCTTTTTCATTCAGCCGGTGAATGGGCATAATCGGGAAAAGCTGTCCTAAGGCCCAATGATCAATGAGTGATTGAAAGACGGAAAAATTACAAATCAACTGATCGGCTAGCGAGATTTCAAGTTCTTTGACCTCTTCGGGAATATAGGTGACTCCTTGATAGAGCTCGACGACTTGCGTGGCAATCTCCCAGTAGAGCGCATCGATCTTGGCCTTAGAGCGTAGGTCGAGCAAGCCTAGTTCAAACATCGACTGTCCTTGATCACGGATCTGTTGGGCTTCATGAAGATGTTCTTGGCGTCGTTTTTTACTTAAGGTGTTACGAACTTCCAGCATTTCACTCACAATCTTATGATCTGAGGGAGCTGCACTTAATGTGGCAGAGGCATGATCTTTTTCAATGGCGCCAAATGCCTCAACAATGAGTACCGAGTGGGGTGCTGCAATATAACGTCCACTTTCACTGACCAAAATAGGATGAGGGACTTTTTCAGCATCACAGACCTCCATGATGTTATAAACAAGGGCTCGTGTATATTCATGTACCGAGTAATTGGCCGAACTATCAAAAGAAGTTCGTGAGCCATCATAGTCAATGGCCAGTCCGCCTCCGACATCAAGGTATTCTAGAGAGTGGCCCATTTGGAAAAGCTTGGCATAAAAACGTGTTGCCTCACACGTAGCGCGGTTGATGGTGCTAATATCTGGAACTTGAGAGCCTACATGGTAGTGCAGCATCTTGAGAGCCTCTGGAATACCGGCTGCGTGAAGAATGTCACTCATTTCTACGAGCTCTGCTGTGTCAAGACCAAATTTTGCATTCTCTCCACCGCTCGTTGCCCATTTCCCAGCACCTTTGGAAAGCAGGCGGACACGTGCTCCAATAAGGGGCATGACGCCCATGGTTTTTCCAATGGCTAGGATTTGATGGAGCTCTTCTAATTTCTCAACAACTAAAATCACTTTCTTCCCAAGCTTAACCCCCAGCAAGGCTGCACGAATGAGTTCAAAATCTTTGTAGCCATTTCCAATAATGAGGCTTTCTGGGTCATCATGCACGGAGAGGGCGGCCATCATTTCTGGTTTACTACCGGCCTCAAGACCAAAGTGATATTGTTTTCCAGCATCGACGATTTCCTCGACGACTTCATGGAGTTGGTTGACCTTAATTGGGAAAACACCCCGGTAGACGTTCTTGTAACCGGCTTCTTGAATCGAACTCTCAAAGGATTCATTGAGTCGACGGACACGATCGCGTAAGAGATCTTGAAAACGAATCAAGAGAGGCGCACGAAGCCCTCTTTTCTTCCCCTCCTCAACAAGCTCCATTAAGTCAATGGCTTTGTCATTTTCCCTAGTGGGAAGAATGGCAACATGCCCTCGTTCATTAATCTTGGCATATCCTTCGGACCATTGATGAATGTTATAAGAGGAAGTGGAATCAGTAGATGGCTCTAGGAGGCCTTCAGAAGAGGCTTGCGAAGTGGTGTGCGTGAGTTCAGACATGAAAATAATGACTTAGCTATCGCATACACGCCGCGACAAAGGCTTGAAAAAGAGGGTGAGGAGCATTCGGTTTGCTTTGAAATTCAGGATGAAATTGCACAGCAATAAACCAGGGATGATCAGGAATTTCAATCATTTCTACAAGTTGCCCGTCAAGCGAGGTGCCTCCAATTAATAATCCTCCAGCTTCGAGCTCTGAGCGGTAGGTATTATTAAATTCAAAGCGATGACGATGACGTTCTGCAATCTCACTGCGTCCATAAATACGATGGGCTAGAGAACCTTCCTTGAGAAGAGTTGGCCATGTCCCTAGGCGCATGGATCCACCTTTATGAGAGACTTCTTTTTGTTCTTCGAGTAGTGAAATAACAGGGTGAGGGGTGGTGGGATCAAATTCTGTGCTATTAGCTCGCTCAAGGTTACAGACATGACGTGCAAATTCAATGGTCGCAATTTGCATTCCCAAACACAGTCCCAGGTAAGGAATCCCATGCTCCCTTGCATAACGTGCTGCCGTGATTTTTCCTTCTGTGCCACGGTCCCCAAAACCACCTGGAACAAGGATTCCAGAGACATTTGAAAGATATTTTTCTGGCCCATAGAGTTCAATCTCCTCAGCATCGACAACGATAATGGAAATACCACAATCATTGGCCCCACCTGCATGCGTTAAGGATTCATAGATGCTTTTGTAAGCATCTTGGAGTTCGTATTTGGAGATAATAGCTATTTTGACACGATGCGTGGGATAGACGATGGTTTTGACTAATTGCCGCCAAGCTGACATCTGTGCGGGAGGAGTTGTGATGCCAAAGAGACGACAGACTTTTTCATCTAAGCCTTCTTGTTGGAGTAAAAGAGGGTATTCATAAATGGAATGCTCGACATCACGTGCTTCGATCACGCCGTCAAGTGGAACATTACAGAAGAGAGAGAGCTTTTCTCGTACCTCCGGGTCGAGTGGTTGTTCTGTGCGGCAGAGAAGGACTTGTGGTTGTAGACCAATTTCACGTAACTTCGCAATACTTTGCTGAGTGGGCTTAGTTTTGAGCTCTCCTGCTGCCTTAATAAAGGGGACGAGTGTCACATGCATGAGCATGGCATTCTCGGGACCCACCTGAAGAATAAATTGTCGAATCGCTTCTAAGAAAGGGAGTCCTTCAATATCTCCTGTAGTACCTCCAATTTCAGAAATCAGAATATCGGCATTGGTGGTTTCTTGAAACAGGCGAATTCGTGCTTTGATTTCATCGGTGATATGGGGGATGACTTGCACCGTCTTCCCTAAATAATCTCCATGACGTTCCTTGGAGAGAACGGTTTCATAGACTTGTCCACTCGTCACATTATTCGCACGTGTCAAAATGGAATTGGTAAAACGTTCATAATGTCCCAAATCAAGATCTGTCTCAGCTCCATCAGCAAGAACATAGACCTCACCATGCTGCAGTGGGTTCATCGTTCCTGGATCAACATTGAGATAAGGATCGAGCTTTTGTAATGCGACACGTTGACCGCGATGTTCCAATAATGTTCCCAGAGAGGCGGCAGCAAGGCCTTTTCCAAGAGAACTAACCACTCCACCCGTAACAAAAATATATTTCATGTGCCTAAGAACATAAAAGATGTGGAGAGAAAATCCAGCTTCGTGATAGAAATTTTTTTGAGCTTCATGACCTCCTCGTCACGAGGAGGCTGCGAAGCTAGGGTGGGGTAAGGCAGACGAACATTTTGACGCAGGGCTGTATGTGTACACACTGTCCAAGTCACAATGTGAGTCTAACGCAACATCCATCAGGCTTCCCGGTCTCCGCAGTAGATCGGTATGAAATATCCGGGTTAAGTATTCTTTCTAACAAATGACGTCGCTCGGCATGCTCCTGATCACTTAACACCGAGACAGAAGTTCCAACTACCATTTGAGGAAGTTGTACCCAGGAGCGACATCCTCCAAAGCGATTTTCCATTCTGAGCGCGACGGGGACATCAAGACGATGAACCCGGACAAAGGCTACATGAATCCCAGAAGTATTGGTTTGATGTTTGCCACAGTAATGAAACCGTTCTTCAATCACCGTTTCATCCAGGACATGAAGGGTGGCAAGCTCAGCAGCTTTTTGACGGTCAGTGAGAAAACCACTCCATTCTATACAAGCGATATATTCCAACTGTAAAATATCAGGGGTTGTATTTAGGATCGCAGAAGCACTCTGGGAAGGTATTTTATCGATTTGTCCATGGAACCAGGTTGGGAAAAGAAAAAACTCAGTGTGCTCAAAACCAAAGCCTCCACGTCCTTCAGCAATCCCTCCCTTGCGTACAAGCAAACTCTGCTCCCCTGAACCAAGGGCTTCACAAACAAGAGCCCATTCCTTAAATGCAAAAGGCTCTATGGGATGTGTAGTATTTAACCTGCATATTTCATACTGATCGTTATGAGGAGGCAGCGAAGACTGATGGGGCAAGGCGAGCGATGAAGTCTGACGACGGCTGTATGAGTCCATACTGCCTAAGGAAGACTTCGAGCTCAACGCAGCATTCATCTGGCTTCCCGGCTTCCGCAGTAGATCAGTGTGAAATATTCGGGTTAAAGCGATCATAAAATGAGATCACCAAGTTTTTTGTTTTTCATTGACGCTTCCACGCGGAGGACTGAATCGAAAAATTGTTTCATTCGGCTTCATGAGATCCAGGCGATCACGTGCAATGAGCTCTAAATACTCTTTGTCATGCAAAATGAGATAGAGCTCTCGCTCGCGACGCGTTGTTTCCTTTTGGAGTTTCATGAAAGTAGAGCGGTCATTCTCGAGAGTTTGGTGCATGCGAGAAAGCTTTTTCCATTCTGGATAAAAAGCCATTAACACGAGAGAGAATATTCCAAAAAAAATCAGAACGAGTAATAAACGGTTCACTACCGGAAGTAATGTCGTCTGTTTTGCTCGTAGAGCACTAGTTTGTCGAGAGCGATTGGAAACCATAAAAGAGAAAAATCCCTATTGCTGGAATGTTTCGCGCCTTATTGCGAAGGATGGCTGATGTTCTTGAGAGTGATTTTCTCCTAATGCTCTTTAACCAATAGGATGATAACAGGCATTGTCTCCTAGTTCTTCTTCGATGCGAAGAAGCTGATTGTATTTCGCAATACGGTCTGTGCGGCAGAGAGAACCTGTTTTGATTTGGCCGGCATTCGTAGCGACTGCGATATCAGCAATCGTGGTATCTTCTGTTTCTCCAGAACGATGACTAATCACGCACGTATAGGCATGTTTCTGAGCACATTCAATGGTATCAAGTGTCTCGGTTAAGGAGCCAATTTGGTTGACTTTGACCAGGATGGAATTGGCAACTTTCATTTCAATCCCTTTGCGTAGGAATTCAACATTGGTAACAAAAAGATCATCTCCGACAATTTGGATTTTATCACCCAGTGCTTGTGTTAAGAGTTTCCATGTGCTCCAGTCGTTTTCAGCACATCCATCTTCTATGGAAATAATCGGATACTTTGCGCAGAGTTCCTTGTAGTAGTCGACGAGCTCACCTCCAGAACGTTTGGAGCCATCGGATTTTTTAAAATGATAGAGATTTTCTTGAGCGTTATAAAATTCGCTCGACGCAGCATCTAAGGCAATAGAAACCTGGCTGCCTAGGCTGTAGCCAGCTTTTTCAATAGCATGGGAAATGAGATCAAGCGCATCTTCTATAGAAGCAAGCTTAGGGGCAAAGCCACCTTCGTCGCCCACAGCTGTTGAAAGACCTCGGTCGTGAAGAAGCACTTTTAAATGATGAAAAATCTCAGCACCACATCGGAGCGCCTCTCTAAAGGAGGGTAAAGCACGTGGAATGATCATGAATTCTTGAAAATCAATCGGGGCATCTGAGTGAGCGCCTCCATTAAGAATATTCATCATGGGAACAGGGAGGACTTTTGCATTGGGCCCACCGAGGTATTTGTAGAGAGGTAGGTGAAGCTGTGCAGCAGATGCATGGGCAACGGCTAGGGAGACTCCAAGAATGGCATTGGCGCCCAATGTTTTCTTGGTCGTCGAGCCATCGAGATCTCGCATGACTTGATCAATACGGACTTGTTCTAATGCATCATAGCCAAGTAGCTCTTTTGCAATGATATTATTGACATTCTCAAGGGCTCTTTGAACGCCCTTGCCAAAATAACGGTTCTTATCTCCATCGCGAAGCTCGAGGGCTTCATGCTCTCCGGTACTTGCACCGCTTGGAACGGCAGCTCTTCCTAGAGCGCCTCCTGCCAGCTGAACCTCAGCCTCAAGGGTTGGATTGCCTCGAGAATCGAGAATTTCGCGAGCGTGGATGGAGGTGATAAGGGTATCGTGCATGTCTATATGGTAGATGAAAATGGAACGCGTGAAAAGTAACCTTAAATGTCAAATGTTTCAAGACGCATCTTTCTTTTACCAAACACGGGGATTGACAGATGGACATTCCAGAAAGATGATGAGAAGCCCTTTATGCAGGAATGACCGCATGAAAACAACGTGCCTAGTAAGAAAACTTTTTTCCAATGCGTGCGCTGACTCCACTATATCCTTAAAAAGAGTGTTTTTTTTAACCCGTCGCGAAAAATCTGTTATCATTTGTATTCTTGGGGCTTTTCTCATTGGTCTTGGGGTTCAAGAATATCGTACGAGAGGTATGTTTCCAGGTTCGTCGTTTCCATTTTTTAAATATAATCATCACTCATGCAATTTTTAGGACTTGAACAAGCCGTTAAGATTATTATTGAAAAAGATACACGCTACCGTCCCGATGCCTATTTTTTCTTAAGAGAAGCTTTAGAATTCACGATCAAGCGCCGCTCGAAAAATCAGAAAACCGCACCCAAAGCGGATGTCACCGGAGTCAACTTAGTAGAAGGATTTCGTGATCTAGCACTTCAGGAATTTGGTCCGATGGCCATCACCGTATTGGCATACTGGGGTATTCAAAGTTCAGCTGATATTGGAGAGATTGTGTTTAATCTCATTGAAATTGGCGTTCTTGGAAAAACAAAAAATGATACACGTGCTTCTTTCGCAAATCTTTTAGACTTTCACAAATCCTTTGTCGCTCCTTTTGAGCCAGCAGTTCCTTTATTAAGTGAGATAACTGAATAAAAAGCCATTCTCCGGGGCTGACAAGCTAGTTACGAATAAAAAAATTAGGAATTTTTTACTCATTCTTATACTTCACTTTTCAATAGGCGGTATTACTTTTGCCGCTCAACTATCTTTTCTATGCGTACCACGAACATTTCTAACACAACTCCAGCACTCTTTACCCTACCTAACGGTCTAACCATCATTATTGAAGAAGACCACAATGCGCCTGTGGTCAGTGTTCAAGCGTGGTGTGCAACTGGTAGTATTCATGAAGGAAGATGGCTTGGGGCAGGGCTCTCTCATATTCTTGAGCATATGATTTTTAAAGGAACAAGCAGGCGTCCGCCTGGAGTAATCGCTAAGGAAGTTCAACATCATGGTGGTTACATGAATGCCTATACCTCATTTGATAGGACTGTCTATTGGGTGAATGCTCCTTCGCAAGGAGCGTCCTTTATTGTGGATATCCTAGCCGATGCCATGATGAATGCCTCCTTACCGCCCGAGGAGTATATCAAGGAGCAAGAGGTGATTCGGCGCGAATATGCCATGGGAGATGACAACCCCGACATGGTGCTCCAAAAACTTCTTTTTAAAACGGCCTATCATGTTAGCCCTTTTGCGTACCCCGTAATTGGTTATTTGGATCTTTATAATCAACTTAGCTTGGAGGACGTGGTTGACTATTATAACAGACGTTACATTCCTAATAATATCTGTTTTGTCATTGTTGGGGATGTGCATGCCCCGACTATTTATGACCAGTTAAGTCACTTTTTTGCTGCATATCCTCGTAAGACGCTCGAACAAGTTCTCGTCAACAAGGAACCACGACAGCTGGGAATGAATATCAGGCGTGATACCTTTCGCACGGAACTCAGTCGTCTGAATATGATTTGGAAAGGACCCGGCACAACAGACCAGGATTCTCCTGCATTGGAAGTCTTGAGTACAATTTTTGGATCAGGAACCAGTTCCCTTCTCAATCAAGAAATCCGTGAACACAAGCAGTTAGCTTACCAAATTGGAGCTGGTTTTTATGGATTAAGTGGCGATGAAGGTTTGATCTATGCAGGTGCTCTTGCTGAGCCATTCAAGCGTGATCGTGTCGAAGCTGAAATCTTAAATCAAGTTGATGCGCTCATTAAACACGGCGTTTCAAGTAAGGAATTAGAAAAAGCTAAAAATAGTATTCTTTCAGGACATCTTGCGAGTCTTGCAACCGTTAGTGGAAGGGCAAGTGATTATGGTTCGAGTTGGCTTGAGACAGGTAATCCTAATTTTGGCAAAGAATACCTTGCTGCTATTGAGCATGTGAACCTTGATGACATCAAGCATGTCGCTAAAAAATACCTCATTCGTGAAGCCCTTACTGTTGTTTCCTTAGATCCGCTCGAGAACCCGGATCAACCCAAGAGTTCGCTTAAGGATTCCAATATTATGCAACGTCAGGTCACCAAGTGTGTGCTGCCTTGTGGGCTACGACTTCTAGTTTGTGAAGATCACCGTTTGCCCTTAGTCTCGATAATGGCGATGTTTCGCGGTGGGTTGCTTGAAGAAACTCCAGAGAATAATGGACTCACCGAGCTCTTAGCGAGTACCCTTGTTAAAGGGACACATAATCGTACCGCCAAAAATATTGCAGAAACTATTGAGCAGCTTGGAGCAAGTATTGGAGCGGCGGCTGGAAGCAACACGATTTCTGTCTCTATTGATCATCTGATGACACCTTATCTTTCAGAAGGATTGAATCTATTAGCAGAAGTCCTCATGGAAGCCACCTTTCCACACGATGAAGTAGAGCGCGAAAAATCCTCGCAGCTTGCCGCAATTAAGGCAGAAGAGGATCAACTGCTTTCCGTAGCCCAAAAAAATCTTAAAGCAAAACTTTTTGGTGATTTTCCTTATGGCATGCCACTGTTAGGAACGGAAACGAGCGTATCAGGGTTGACCCCACAAATGCTTCAAGAATTCTATAAAATTTTTTTTGTGGGTCATAATGGTGTGATTGCCATCTTTGGTGATGTCAAGGTATCAGAAATCATCGCGATGGCGACCAAGGTATTTGAAAAGATGCCTCTTGGAAAACTACTCCATCAATCTCCACCGCTCCCTCCTATGCTAACATCTCCTGTGACCTTAACTTTGCATGAAGAAAAACAGCAGGCAGTCGTTGTTAAAGGATTTTTAACTCCTTCTCTCATGAGTCCTGATCGCCCAGCCTTAGAGTTGCTTGATGCTGCCTTTAGTGATTTAGGATCACGCTTTTTTGATCGTATTAGGGAAAAAGAGGCACTTGCCTATTACGTCGGAGCATCAGCATCGATGGGTCTTGCGGCGGGATCTTTTGTTTTTTATATGGGGACTGATCCAGAAAAGTTGGATCATGCTTCCCATGAGTTGAATGATGAAATAGGTCAAGTCCTTTGCCATGGAGTAAGTAGTGATGAATTATTCAAGGCAAAGAAAAAAATTCTTGGTGAAGAAGCCATCTCCCTACAATCAAGTACAGGACTTGCGGCTCGTTGTTTGAGTGAAGAACTCATGGGCCTCGGATTTGATCATTACTTACATCGAACACAAGAAATCAATAGTGTTAGCCTGGAGGATCTCAATGAAGTGATTAAAAAATATTTTAACGTTCCTGGTTCTGTGGAGGTGAGGGTGGGACCGAGTTTTCCTAAGCCTCTAGAATGATCGATCCACAATCATTCCAAAGTGAATATAAAACTTTTTCTTACGCTACCAATAAATACTAGTTGTGATTTTTATTCTGACCGTCTAGTTTTTCTCAACAATATTTCATTTTTATGCCAGAAATTCAAACAGCCGACCCTAAAGCCGACCCTCTTAGTAGCGAAAACGCACAGCGTTTTATTGAGTTCATCATGATGCAGGCACAGCAAGCTATGCTTTTTCTTGGACGCCTTCCGCATCCCGCAAATGGAGATATCACCGTCAATCTTGAGGCAGCCAAGATGTTCATTGATTATCTAGATATGTTACGTGAAAAAACACGCGGTAATCTTTCCTCTGATGAGGAGAATATTTTGGGAAATATTGTATCAGACTTACAGATGTCTTTTGTACAGGTATCTAGCGAACAATCTCAAAATACTAGCAACACTTCTCAAGAGACCTCGTCCTCTCAAAAAGACTTGCCACCAACAGAATCACCTGCCACACCGCTTTCAGGAGAGGAAGATCAGAAAAAACGCTTTTCAAAAAGCTACGGTGAACTGTAGTCAAAGTAGCTTATGTGTTAAGATCTTGAGTGCACGTTCACTGAAGAAAGTCTATTTTCTTGAACGTTTTTTCCTAATATTTTTGTTTCTTGCTTCACTTCTTGCCGCTCAAGACGGAGTAGTATGCTCCCTTAATAGTGATCCAATCAGCGCTAAGGGTTATGTTGAGTTTCTTAATTCAGGTCTCATTGATGCGACCCCGGAAGCTCACGCAATGCATTCCTATTTGAGTCAAAGAGATGATTCCCTCTTGCAAGGGGATCCATCGTATTGCCCTCTACTTGAAACATCCCAGGAGAACTTACCATGCTTACGCTGGAGCGATGATTTTTATGATGAGCAGATGCTTTCCTCTTCTATTCTTCGCAGCGGTTTTCCGGGTAGTTATCACTATGATTGTCTCGCCTCTCTTGCATATGCGCATGATGTGATCGTAGGTCTTAGTTGGCGAGATGTGTCCACTTATTGCCACTATTATTCCTTGAAGCATCGTGATGCTCAAGGCTTACTGCCAAAGTCTGTTCATCATGATTTTCACAAGGACTTTTTCTTAAGAACCAATCATGTTGCCTATTATCTTTATTATTCTGAAGACGCTGCACATAAAAACATGACGCAGCAGGAGGGAGATGATTCTACGATGAGATTACGTGATCTATTGTTTGAATCTATTGTAGGAGGAATCATAACTCTCGGTCCTATTTTGGGAATAGGAGCTATTTATTTTCATCGAAATCAAGATCTCCATGACAATAGCTCTATTAGATTACCTCATGAAAATTCCTCCAATAGGATATTACTGCATGACATCGAAGTGCCCTCGAGCGGTAAAATTGATCAACTACAAGATGATTTTGAGGCATGCATGATGAATTATAAGCGATCTCAAGATAAACACAGACAAGTCATTCACCAAGTATGGAAGAACCATTTCTTGACTCTTTGCTCCGCTATCGCTCACTGTGTTGGATATAAGTTATCGATAACAAGCCCAATGATTGAAGAAGCAAAAGCTCATCTAGAAGCAGCCGATGAAAAACTCAGTCCCCTCATGGAGCGAGTCGGTGCAATGAGCGTTGAGGAAATTTATAATCAGATCACGGAGTCCCCAAGCAAACGATCTATTATTGATACTCATCGAGGCATGAGTGAAGAGGCTCCCGAGGCACAGTCTTTTCGTTTTGGTAGGTTGCTTAAAAAAGAATGTGAAGCAACACAACAAGACGTGATTAATAATAGCATTAAGAATTCCATGACGAGTCTGATGAAGATGAGCAAGGATCCCTATGAGGATATGCGTACTGATTTGTCTCGCACGCATCAAAACCAGGCAAAATATTCACTCATAGAGGACCATAAGATTATAGAGCTCAATCATAAAGATGGCATTGAAAATCTGAACATATTCAAAAGTTTTGTGGGATCTCAGCATCCCTCTTTACAAATTGCTATTGCTTCCATCATGCATCAAGGAGCTCAAGCTGATTTTGAAAAAATGAAACTAGGCGCTCCTCGTGATCATCGAGATGTGAATTCACGTCCTTTTTTTACAAAGGGCCCTCATACGAGTCTCTGGTCTCCCCGATTAGAGGGCCCTATATTCCCAAAATTATTTTCTAATGAAGATAGAGAAGAAATTCAACTTTATGACCTTAAAAAAATCACCACGCATCAACCACCCCTATTTGAATTCACCGCTATGTGTAGACAATCTGTACACAATAGTGATTTTACCTATCACCTATCCAGAGATGTCAGATATCACATTGAGAGCAATCGTACTTTTAAACCAAATCTTCCTATTACTGAAGAGAACATTCCTGTAAAAATCAGATGTCTTGATGGGAAAATTGTTCAACTTTTTGATCAAGTTCTCATAATAGTCAATTGACTTTGAAATGACTTTATTCTCATCTCGTCACTTTATCTTGAGAGAGGTGCCTGTTTTAGCCCGGATATTTCATACTGATCGCAATGAGGAGACTGCGAAGGCGGATGGGGTAAGGCAGACGAGCATTTTGACGCCGGGCTGTATGTGTCCATACCGCCCAAGTCACAATGTGAGTCTAACGCAGTATCCATCTGCTTTCGCAGTCTCCGCAGTAGATCAGTATGAAATATCCGGGCTGGTAGCATTTTAATACACTATAATCCTAAAAACGTGAATGGAAGTAGCAAATCTAACGCAATATATGCCATATTTCCCATTTTCATTCACGTTGTTAGGTTAACCCGGATATTTCACACCGATCTACTGCGAAGACCGGGAAGCCTGATGGATGCTGCGTTGAGCTCGAAGTCTTCCTCGGGCAGTATGTACTCATACAGCCGTCGTCAGACTTCATCACTCGCCTTACCCCATCAGCCTTCGCAGTCTCCTCGTCACGATCAGTATGAAATATCCGGGTTTTAAAATCTTTTGGTAGTGGCGCTTCACATTCTGTCAGTAGGCCTGTGCGAGGATGTATGAATTCTATTTTCCAAGCGTGGAGAAGATGACGATTTTGTGTTGTCCGTTTTCCGTACATGAGGTCTCCGAGAATAGGATGACCAAGATGCTGAAGATGCACTCGAATTTGATGCATGCGGCCAGTGTGAGGGAAGCAGGCAACAAGACTGTCGTTTTCATTGGAAGCAAGCACCTCATAGTCCGTAATGGCTTCGCGTCCAGCCGGAGGGCGTCTTTCTGTCATTTTCATGCGCATGGTGGGATGGCGTCCAATAGAAAGATTGATCGTTCCTTTGCGATGGCGTGGTTTGCCTGAGACGATGGCGAGATAAGTTTTCTTAATCGTTCTCTCCGAGAAGCCTTTGGCAAGAGCAACATGACTCTGATTATTTTTAGCAACAATGATACAGCCGCTTGTTTCTTTATCCAGGCGATGAACTATTCCTGGGCGGTAAGATTCTGAAGTACTTGAGAGCTCTTCTCCTTGTTTCCATCGGTGGAGAAGTGCATTGACTAAGGTTCCTTGTTCGTGCTCTGCACCGACATGAACCACCATGCCCGCTGGTTTATCAATAATGATAAGATCGTCATCCTCATACAAAACACTTAAAGCAATATCTTCTGGAAATGCTTGGGCTAAGGTTTTCTTTTGAGTTTTGTGAATGTGAATCAGATCACCCGAGGAAATCTTTTCACTACAGCGGCCCAACTTTCCTTGTAAGGTAACATGGCCTTCTTTGATCAGTGTTTGCACATAAGAACGGGATTCATCTGGCAAAATATGCGCTAAGAAAACATCAAGGCGTTCGCCTCTGTAGTGATGTTCCACTAATATTTCTAATGATTCGTTCATGCGTTATGAGCAAAGAGTGGATTAAGAGCGCCTTTTTTTTGCTGAATATTCCAGAAGGCTGCAAAATGACCATTTTCCTCAAGGAGTTCTTGGATAGTACCATCTTCAAGAATACAACCTCGATGAAAAACTAAAATACGATCCATGGAGGCAAGGGTTGAGAGTCGATGAGCAATGACAATAGTTGTTCTTTCTTTCATTAACAACGCAAGACTTTCTTGGATTTTCTCCTCTGTTGAGGAATCAAGAGAGGATGTTGCTTCATCTAAAATTAAAATGGGAGCATTTTTTAAAAGAGCACGTGCAATGGCAATGCGCTGACGTTGCCCGCCTGAGAGTTTAATACCACGCTCCCCAACAAGAGAATCATAACCCTCTTCAAGATTTTGAATAAATTCATGGCAGTGAGCCTGCTTTGAGGCGGCGATGACCTCTTCATTAGTCGATTCTAAGCGTCCATAGCGGATGTTTTCCATGAGAGAGCGATGGAAAAGAGAAACATCCTGAGGAATGACTGCAATATTTTGATGTAAGGATTCTTGCGTGACAGCATCAATAGGTTGTCGATCGATGAATATTTTTCCAGATTGAAGATCATACAAACGCAAAAGAAGATTCATGAATGTCGTTTTCCCAGCACCGGATAAACCGACAAGCCCTACTTTTTCACCGGCAGCAAGTGTGACACTGAGATCTTGAAAAACAGTATGTTGATTGGGATAAGAAAAAGTAGCTTGCTCAAAACGAATTTCTCCATGAGCAACTGTCATCTCCTTAGCATAAGGAGCATCAAGAATATCATGTGGTTTTTGAATGACCGAGAGAGCAGCATTTACCGTCGCTGCATTCTTAATAAAATATTTTATTTGATCACTCACAAACCAGACCCAGCCAGACAAATAAAAAGACTGCATCATAATTTGTGCAAAATCCCCAAGGTTGACCGAGTGATGTTGCCAGCCGTACATCAAGAAAAAAAGCATTCCCGCAATGAGAAAAGTATGATTTATACTATAGCCGATCTGTGTCCACTCTAGGTAAACATAAGCCTCATTGGATGCCCTGATTTCCTCTTCTTGAATGTTACGAAAAGAGGCTTCTTCTTTTTTCTCTCGCGCAAAGAGTTTAACGTTTTGAATATTGCTAAAGACATCAACAATCCTTCCTGACAGTTTTGTGATAGCGCTAGCATGGTCTTCGAGCAACACGTTGGCTTTCTGGAGAAACGTAAAAGTAGTCACAAAATGAAACAGCAACCATACCATCAAGAGAAGCGCAAAAGGCGGATGAGTCATCCACATCGTGATAAATATGGTGAGCGCCATGACGAGGGCTGTGGTAAATTCAACGCACAGCATATTGAGCATCACTTCACAATTTGTAGGAATATCCGAGATCTTATTCGCAATAGTTCCTGAAAAATGAGTGGCAAAATAATCAGAGGAATGAGTCTGTACATATTGAAAAAGAGCCTGACGAATCGATGCTCGAAAGCATGCACAGAACTTTACTCGAAAAACAAATCCTTGAAGAATATGAAATAGATGAGCAAGGATCCAGAGTCCAATAATGAGGCCTAAAATTTTGCCGCTAGCACTATAAATGTCAGCACTGCTGAACTGATGTAATTCTAGAACATTAATCAGGTTCTTGATGAAACATGGAAAAAAAGCGCTGTAAATTCCCCAGGATGCCGAAGCAAGAATGGTAATAATGAGTTTAATCCACTGTTGTCTGGCAAAGTAAAAAATAAATGGGAAAACTGTTTTTGGCAGATTCATAAAAAAGATTTTCAGCAAGGAGACTTGCTAATAACTCGACACCTTGTTGTCAAAATCTTTTTTCTTCGTTACTTTTCTTCCTTTTTTTTCTTGTCCATCGGCAGGGCTAGCCATCTCCTGTTTTTTCTTTCCAGCATTCTCTGTGCCGGCATGCTTTAACAGTTCTTTCAAAAAAGGTGCTGTTCGACTTATTGTGTCCTTTGCGACTTCTTCAGGAGTGCCTGCAACAACTAATTCTCCACCTTTGTGGCCTGCTTCAGGACCAATATCAATGATGTAATCTGCTTCTGCAATTAAATCAAGATGGTGCTCAACAACAATGACCGTGTGACCCTCATCGACAAGACGGTGTAATACATCCAAAAGCAAGGCCACATCAGCTGCATGAAGGCCTATTGTTGGCTCTTCTAGAATATAAAGAGTATTTCCCTTTGCTCGGATACGTGGTTTATCGGCACTTCCCCCACGTGCTAGTTGAGTGACTAATTTAATACGTTGTGCTTCTCCTCCACTTAAGGTGGGACTTGGTTGTCCGAGTTGAAGATAGCCTAATCCAGTTTCTACAAGGAGTTGAAGAGGACGGCGAATTTTTGGATGCGCTTCAAAAAAACCTAGTGCCTGTTCAACTGTCATAGCAAGAACATCGCTGATGGATTTTCCATCGTATTTAACTTCCAGGGTTTGTCTGTTAAAACGTGTTCCATAACAATCTTCACACGGCATAAATGATGTTGGAAGAAAGCTCATTTCCAGTTTAATCATACCTTGACCTTCACAGCTTTGGCAGCGACCACCGTGATTGTTAAAAGAAAAACGGCTTGCACTATAACCACGAAGACGGGCAAGCGGAAGCTCTGCATAGAGATTACGTATGGTGTCAAAAATTTTGAGATAGGTGGCAGGCGTTGATCTCGAGGTTTTTCCAATAGGGGATTGATCGACCTCAATGACTTGGGCGAGGGAAGCCGTTCCGCTCAGTGAGGTCCAGGACTCTGATCCCGTTTTTTTTCTCTTTGGAGCCAGTGCAGCTTCAACAGCTGGTAAGAGCACATTGCGCAGGAGTGTGCTTTTTCCAGATCCACTAATCCCTGAAATGGCTGTTAAACGCTCGAGAGGAAATTTTACATCAATATTTTTTAAATTATGTTTTGAGGCTCCCTTGAGTTCCAACCATTCTGGAACATCTTTTAGAGAGCGTCGCTCTCCTCGTCGTGGGTGCGCAGGCGGGTGACAGAGAAATTGGCCTGTGAGTGATGTTGGGCTGGCCATGATTTCTTCAATGGTTCCTTGTGCTACGATTTCCCCTCCTCTGGATCCTGCCCCTGGTCCTAAATCAATAATAGAATGGGCACGCCTCATGGTTTCTTCATCATGCTCCACAATGACTAAGGAATTTCCTTGATCCGCTAATTCCTCTAGGGCATCAAGCAGGCGATTGTTATCTCGTGGATGCAGTCCAATGGTAGGTTCATCTAAAACATAGAGTACACCTCGTAAGTTAGAGCCAAGTTGGGCAGCAAGACGGATGCGCTGTGACTCTCCTCCACTGAGTGTTTTGGAGGAACGATGTAGTTCGAGGTAATCAAGGCCAACACGTGATAAGAATTCCAATCGTTGGCGGATTTCAGGAATAATGTCACGGGCAATGAGTTGCTCTCTTCCTTGAAATTTCCAGTTGTTAATTTCTGCAAGCACTTGATCGGAGGAACGTGCGGTAAGCTCAGGAAGTGAGAGGTCGTGAATCCGCACAGCACAACCGACAGGATTAAGCCTTTGGCCATGACACACGACACAAGGACGTGTTTCTCCATCATCACATTGATCAAAAGATTTTTCTTCAACAATTTCAGCTTCTAATTCTGATTCAAAATCACGAGAAGATTTTGGTTCGGACCATACCTCTCCAAAACCGCGACAATGTTCACACCATCCATGTGGTGAGTTAAAAGAAAAGAGACGTGGATCGAGGTCTTCAAAAGAACGCCCGCATTCTGGACAGTTCATCTCCATGCTCAGGAGGTGTGTTGTAAACTTCTTTTTCCCTTTTCCAGTAGGATTTTCTTGACGTGCTTTTGCAGTTCCTTTACCCACATCAATAGCACGTTGAATAAGCTCAAGGAGGTCCTTTGGAGCGCTTTTAGTAAGTGTTGCTACAAGGACATCAATGTTGTGCTCTTGAAAGCGTTTGAGTGGTTTAAATTCATCTACCGGAATCATGACGTCATTAATCAGTAAGTCACTGAAACCTTGAGAGCTTGCCCATCTGGCTACTTCTGAATGGATTCCTTTTTTGGCACGGATTAAGGGAGCGAAGAGTTGAACGGGACCTTTCTTAAGCAGTTCTTCAATTTGATCCGCAATGGCCGTGAGAGAACTTTTGGCAACAGGCACTTGGCATTCAGGACAATGTTGCACGCCTAATTTAGCATAAAGCAGTCGAAGAAATTGATGGATTTCTGTTACTGTAGCAACCGTTGACTTTCCTCCGCCACGAGTAATGCGTTGTTCAATGGCAACACTCGGTGGTAGTCCATTAATTTCATCAACATCTGGTTTTTCTAGTTGTTGCACAAACTGACGTGCATAGGGAGACATGCTATCTAAGAAACGTCTCTGTCCCTCGGCAAATAAAATATCAAAAGCGAGGGTTGATTTGCCTGAGCCGCTTAATCCTGTAATAACTACTATTTCATCGCGTGGAATAGAGAGACTCAAATTCTTAAGGTTATGTTCTCGTGCTCCATGAATTTCAATGGACTTAATGCTCGAGTCAATACGTGGTTCAGTACTTGTAAGTGTTAGGAGAGGGGAGCGACCGTGAAGAACTTCAGCAAGGTAACGGCCAGTATGAGAGGCTTTTTCCTTTGCAACTTCTTCTGGAGTTCCTGCAGCAACGAGCTTTCCGCCTTCATCTCCTGCTTCCGGTCCAATATCAATGACCCAATCTGCAGATTTAATCACGTCAAGATGATGTTCAATAATAATAAGGCTATTACCTTCTGCGACAAGTCGCTGAAACACTTTTAATAAAATAGCAATATCATCAATATGAAGTCCAGTGGTAGGTTCATCAAAAATCAATAATGCATTACCTGGTTCTTGGCTGCCAAGTCGTGCTGCAAGCTTGAGACGTTGTGATTCTCCTCCACTCAGTAAATTAATAGGCTGGCCTAATTTCAGATAATCCAGACCAACTTCGGTAAGAAGTTCTAAGGGGGGGATAATTTTTTTTGCCTGCACTTCTTCTTTAAAAAAGACAATAGCTTCACGAGCAGTCATTTCAAGAATGTCATGAATTGATTTGCCGCGATAGTGGATATTTAAGACGCGTTGTTGATATCGTTGACCATCACATTCAGGACAACGTAGGAAGAGATCGCTTAAAAACTGCATTTCTATTTTTTCAAAGCCAAGACCAGAGCAACGATCGCAACGTCCTTGACCCGAATTAAAGGAAAAGGCAGAGGGGCTAAGTCCTGCATCAATAGCTTCTTTAGTAAAACCAAAAAGATCACGAATAGCATCAAATACACCTAAATATAGAGCTGGTGTAGAACGGGGCGTGCGAGCAAGAGGAGATTGATCGACCATAACCACATCACTAAGATATTCACCTCCCTTGATAGAACGACAAGAGCCAATAGTTTCATTTTCTTCAGGTGTTACAGAGGTTAAATTCCGATAAAGGACATCGCGAATCAGGGAGCTTTTACCAGAACCAGAAACACCCGTCACACAACAAAAAACTCCTAAAGGAATCTTAACATTAATTTTTTTGAGATTGTGATGTGAGATTCCCTGCATGGTAATCCAATCTTCTGGTTTTTTACGGCTTTCTGGCACAGGAATAGAGCTCTCGCCACGTAAATAAGAGGCAGTGAGTGAATGATCGCATGCTGCAAGGCTTGTTAAGGGACCTGAATACATGAGCTTGCCACCTTCATTCCCACGACCGGGCCCAAGATCAACAATATGATCTGCAGCACGTATAATGGCTTCTTCATGTTCTACAACAAGTAGGGTATTACCTTTATCACGCAGAGAATGCATGATCTGTAGTAATCTCGTAACATCTCTTGGATGAAGTCCAACACTTGGTTCATCCATGACAAATAGAGTGTTTACAAGAGCAGCACCAAGGCAGGTTGTAAGATTAACACGGGCAATTTCACCTCCTGAAAGTGAGCGTGTAGGACGATCTAGAGAAAGATAACCAAGCCCTACATCATTTAAATACCCTAGGCGAGAGATGATCTGGTCACAGAGCATTTTGATGCCTGGGTCTTGAATGGGTAGTCGAAACTCCTCGAGTAAAGGAATAAAACGGCTTACTTGAATAGCCGTCATTTGTGGAAGTGTCAGTGGCTTTTTAAGAGGCAGGCGAAAGTTGAGTGTCTCTGGTTGGAAGCGTTGGCCGTGACAACTCTCACATGGCTTGTAAGATCTATATTTGCTCAAAAATACACGAATCGGCATTTTGTAGGATTGTCGTTCTAACCATTTAAAAAAACCTTCTACACCGTACCAATGAAGAGTTCCGCTGAGTTCTTCTCGAGAAGTATCAGCACCTGGATCTCCTTTGATAATGAAATCCTGATCTTTTAGAGAGAGTTTTTCAAAAGGTGTATGAATATTAATATTATGATAAGCACAAGCACGCAAAAGATCTCGTTGTGACTCACGCGATTGTCCACTTTGAAAAGGTTTAATGACTCCCCCAGAAACACTCAGTGATCGGTCTGGTATCACGCGCGCATAATCCAAGCCAACAACACGTCCAAAGCCACGACACGCAGGACATGCACCTAAAGGATTATTAAAACTAAAGAGTCCGGGGCTTGGGGGGCGAATGCTCGTATCACAATGAGCGCAATGCCAGCCGGCAGAGAAAGGATGTGTTTTGCCATCTGCTGGTGAAATAAAAGTAATACGGTCTTTGCCAAGGCGCAGAGCAGTTTCTATACTTTCATTAAGGCGTCCTTCATTCTCTTTGCTGATCTCAATACGATCTTGTATTACTAAAATGCTAGCGGGTAGAATCTTAATGGTTGGTTGTTCATCAGTGCGATGAATGCTTCCTTGAATCCATATTCGAAGGTAGCCCTGTTCTTGTAAAAAATGAAAAAAATCAGTAGGAGTACGCTCGCGTCGTTGTGCTGTTTTTTTTGGAAGAGCTGGTTTTGAAAAATCTTCGAATGCAGTAATATTCGCTGGCTCCTCTTCATCTTCTTGAAGGATACCTGTTGTCACAGGAAAGGTAATGAAGAGTTTTTGTTTAGAAAATACTTTTAGAATTTTTTTTGTAATTGATTCTGCTGATTCTGTCTGAATGGAACGTTGACATTCTGGGCAAGTGGCCTCAGAGGCTCTTGACATGAGGAGCTTTAAATAGTCATTAATTTCTGTAATAGTGCCGACCGTGGAACGTGATGTCCGAACGCTGTTGTTTTGTTCAATGGCAATTGCGGGCGGGATTCCTTCTATGGATGCAACCTGTGGCTTATCCATGCGATCGAGGAACTGACGGGTGTACGGACTAAAGGTTTCTACGTAGCGACGTTGGCCTTCGGCATAAATAGTATCGAAGGCAAGACTCGACTTGCCACTGCCACTAGGGCCAGTAACCACAACAAGCGATTGAGTTGGCAAGTCAAGGTCAAAACCTTGAAGATTATTTTGCCTGACACCGCGAAGACGTATCCGAGAAGAAGTAGGCACTCTATAGGATTAGGCTCGCAACAAATGCTGCTTGAAAAAACGTATTAATTTTCTGAAGAGTTCTTTAATTCTTCAGTGCGTAGTAAAACACGTTGACGCATGATTTTTCCTGCTTTGAATTTAACAGTAGCGCGCGCAGGAATAGTAACATCAACTTCTGGGCGGTTAGGGTTACGTCCCACACGTGGACGAGTTAAACGGACTTCAAAAACACCGAAATTTCTGAGCTCCACATTTTGTCCTTGAGCAACAGCAGCTGTAATATGGTCAAGAACTTTTTGAATAACATTAAAAACGTCAGATTGAATAAGGCCAGTCTCATTACTGATAGCGACGACGAGATCACGCTTTGTTAGGTTTGGCATAATAGTAAAATAAAATTATAAGATGATAATGATTGGTTTTTGGATAAGAATAATCAGAATGGCTCGGATGCGAAAATCAGGGGGGCCTGAATTTTAGTATGATTTTTCACTCTTAGCAATAATAAATCTTTTAAAAATTTAACCAGATATTTCACACTGATCACCTGCGGAGACCGGGAAGCTAGATGGATGCTGCGTTCAAGCTCGAAGTCTTCCTCGGGCAACCCCAGTGCTCGGGAGAGCCTGGGGTAGACTGCCGTAACCTTTATGTTAGGGGCAGCCCGTAAGGGTAAGTTGAGCAGGTGCGAGCGAGTCAATATAAAACATACAGCCGTCGTTGCAATCCATTACCTTTGTTGACTCGTTTGGCGAAGCTCGTCTCGCCTTTTCAGGGCTGCCTAAACCTGGGCAGTCTCCACCGCGGTCTCTTTGGGCCGCCGGTGGTGTCACCATCAGAATTCGCGGCGCCTCGCGACGAATCAGTATGAAATATGCGGGTTAAATATAAACCTAAAAACGTGAATGTAAGTAGCAAATCTAACGCAATATACTTGGCCTCAACTTGCTTTTTTCAATCGGCGTGCACACCATCCAGGTGCGCTACACGCTTTTAAAAAACAACCTGAGACCCAGTCTTTACGCCATACTTCCCATTTTCATTCACGTTTTTAGGATAAATTGACTTATCAGTGATGAAATCGGAGGTTTATAGTTTTTAAAAGACTATCTTTAGAAGATTCGCTGTATCGGCAGGCAGTTCTAAAATTTCTGGATCTTGAGCTATGCGAGCAAAAATTGTTTCGCCTGTTTTTTTCCCAAAACATATTTCCATAATAGTATGGTCACCTGCCTCGTCGTCTGGCGTATTTTCTGAAAGGTGAGCAATAAATCGAATGGAAGCTGTTGGTTTGGATGATTCATCAAGTCCTAAAGCAGCTGTTTTTAAGGGAGTTGCTACCTGATAGGATAAGACTTTAGTTTTTTCAAGAGTTTCGATTGCTTTTTGGAGGGTTGCTATAGGAATAACTCTTTGATTCTCTGAAATCCAATTCTCACTTCCTCCAGATTCACGATGGAGGCAGATCGTTTTTCCGGATGTGGTGATTTCAATACGATCTACCATGTCAAGATTAAGCTCAAAAAACTGACGATCTCGGAGCGCTTCAGGAGTTATCATGAACAATTCTGATAAAGAAGTAGGTACGATAAAAATACCATGGCGAGCAGAAGATCGTAGATAAGCAGTAGGGGCACTACTGTCTGTGTTTTTTTCTTCAGCTACATTACCCAGGGAGAGCGTTACCGGGTTCAGTGAATCTTCTGCCAATAAGCTTATGGTTGCACGTGGTTGATCAAGACCATAAGGACACAGATTGGTGTCATCATTACTAACACGCTTTAAGACCTCTGTTCTAAAGAGAGGGGCAATCCATGTTTGTAATGCTTCTGGAGAAATACTCCCAGATACAGGTTGAGTCATTTGCCATTTTGTGTTCTCTTTTTTCATAGCAAGCTTACTGAGTCCTCGGGTAAGCGTGATTTCCATGAGATCATCTAACTTTAAGGTAGTGAGATAAGGATCTCGAAAATCATCCTCGTTAGTAAATACGATCGCAGCAATTTCAGAGGGAATGATCATAACATTTTTTTGTTTTTCTAACTGTGCAAAGAGCGATTTTTCTCCGACTGCTTCATTACCAATATAAAGAATTTGATCTTTTGCTCCTTCTTCATGAATCCTAATGGAGCGTTTGGGATTCTGTAGGCCTAAGCTAGAAAGACTTAATTGATGTGTAAGCTCTTTGGCATTGAGAATATTAAGAGGTTTCAGTTCCTTGGCAATGTTAAGTAAATGACCTATTTTTTTATCACTCACACGATCAGGGGGTAGAGTAGAAATATACCAAGCATCTTCCTTGCGTTGTAATGTATGCACATCATTCCCATCGTGAATAACAATGAGAGTTACTTTATCCGGATTAATATGAAATACAAAACCATCAGCTAAGCGTTGCTCAGGGAGGTCAGAGAGAAAAAACCAAGATATGGTTGCAAGAGCTAAGAGAAAGAGAATTATTGTTCCTCGTCGAGTCATCATAATATTTTTCTCATCATATATAGTCAAATTACTTTAAAAAGTCATTTGAAACTGAGTTCTTACCCTATGTTTCCGATTCCCCTTTTGAGATTTAACCCGCATATTTCACACCGATCTACTGCGGAGACCTGGAAGCTAGCCCCAATGCGTGTAAGGAAATCAGAATTTAATATTGGGATAATATAGAATATATTGTGGTAGTAATGGTTGCAAATTGAGATAAGAACAAGGATGAAAATCA